>Ga0073902_10001504_pt1 | contig 12568 bp, 8 predicted proteins | sample KloWWTmeKNB19Kit_FD_66667 | JGI IMG/M metagenome (GOLD analysis project Ga0073902, IMG submission 66667) | Active sludge microbial communities from Klosterneuburg, Austria, studying microevolution and ecology of nitrifiers - Klosterneuburg... | ecosystem: Engineered > WWTP > Aerobic digester >...
TTATCGTGCGAGATGAGCACCAGGGCGGCCGGGTAGCTGCGCAGTAGATCCTCCAGCCACTGGATCGCAGGAAGGTCCAAGTGGTTCGTGGGTTCGTCGAGCAACAGCAGGTCCGGCTGCATCAACAGCAGGCGCGCCAATTCGGCACGCATGCGCCAACCTCCACTCAGCTCGCTCATCAGGCGGTGCATATCCGCTTCTACGAAGCCGATGCCCTTTAGCATCTTCTCGATCTGCTGATCATGATCCGCTGCGCCGATCGCGTTCAGCCGCTCATGCGCATGCGCTAGCAACGTCGCCAATTCGATAGCCTCCTCGTCCGTGGTGGCCTTCTCCAGATCCTTTTCGATACGTTCCAAGGAAGCGTTCAGTTCGAGCGCTTCCTCGAATGCCTTCTCGGCCACTTGCCATGGTGTGATCGTCAGGTTATGGGCCATTTCCTGCGGGAGGTAGCCCATCGTCAATTCCTTCGGCTTGCCGATCGTGCCTTTGTCGTATGACTGCTGACCAGCCATGATCTTGAGCAGTGTACTCTTACCCGCACCGTTGCGGCCTACGAGCCCGATGCGATCATCGCTTCCAATGAAGAAGGAGATGTCGTCGAACATCGGCCGCTGACCGAAATGAAGTGTGAGACCTTGAACGGTGATCATGATCGAATGCGCTACTGCTGCTGAAAAAGACCGCAAAAGTACGGGTATCTGGTTGAAAATGAAGGCGTGGTGTTCATCCGGACGGATATCCGGTGCGATCGAGCCCTGCGTCTGTGGATATTCCGAATGAGCAGCGAGCCAAGCTCTGCTCGTTCGGATTCAAATAGAACCTCGATGGACCATGATCAATAATTCCAGAGATCGAATCCGGCCTGCAAGAACTGTTCGCGGACACCTTCACTCTCCAACAATGCATCCAAGCCTGTGCGGTACGTATCGATCCCTCGAACCATAGCGTTGCTCACCTTGACAATGCTGCTGGTGAAACGACGTTGGGCAAAGACCGCTTCGTAGCTCTTCCGAACATCATCCTGCATTTCGACGAATGCGAGCCATCGAGAGAGGAGCAAACGGCACTCGGGGTAGTAGAGCCAGAACAAGGGTTGATGACCTCGGACCTCACCGTCCTCTCCAAGGATCTCGATCATGGGAGCAAGCCCGATGATGCGCACCTCCATTACACCGCGTTGCTTGTCGAAGATCCAATCCTCTTTTAGCATGTACCGCGTGACTTGGGGTCCTTGCCCGACAACGGTGGATGACAAGAGCACACGAACCTCGCCTTGCCCGAATGGCTTCTCGAAATGGTCGTCCTCCCCTTTCGGCCCGGGATCGTACGCCACGATCGAGACTTCGTTCATCAAACCAGATCGGATGATGTCGAACAGGCCGTAGCACCCTTCAGAATTGAATGATGGACTAAGCAACAAGGCGTTCGTCGGGTCCTTCGCATCAATCACACGCCAAACCCTTCGCTCCCACATCACATCCGCTTCACGGATCGGTGGGTAAGGAATAAGTTGTGCTTGGATCATGCACGTGGCATGTGGATCTGTGCTGAACGGGCTCAATGGATCCTGTGCAACGCATGCCGCACCAGCGAACATGCACCAAAGAAGAAACACATTGGGCCCTAGCGCCTGCCTGAACATGGAGAAAGAACGCCCTCACCATAGTGGAGCGTACACCCGATCGAAAAAGAAGAAGCCCCGACCGTGTCGAGGCTCCCCTTTCAAATCAAGGTCGTGGATCAGAAATTCCAGAGGTCGTGTTCGAATTCGAACAAGGCCTGTTTGATCTCTTCGCCTTCCAAGAGCGCATCCAATCCGGTCTTGTATTCGTTGATCCCGCGATCGTATACGTTGCTCCACTTGGTGATGTAGCTACTGAACTGGCGTTTCCAGAAAATGTCCTCGAAACTACGGCGCTCCGCATCGTTCTCGCGGTTGAAAGCCTCCCAGTTGGCGAATACATACCGGCACTCCGGATAATAGAGCCAGAACATGGGCGTATTGCCACGAACCTCTCCATCTTCCCCCTTCACCTCCTTCATCGGCGCGATACCGATGATCCGGATATCCAAGGTGCTTCGCTGCTTATCGAAGATCCAATCTTCTTTCAAGCGATACTGCTTGATGTCCCTGCTCTCCAACTTGATCTCCTGCACAACGAGTTCCATATCGCCCGTGGTCAGCGATTCGGTATACTGGCTATCCACACGCGTGAACATCTCCTTGAGGTCGGAAGCCAACAAAGGCTTTTTGAATTCATCATCATCCGCGAAAACACCGACATCATAGGCGGTAATTGACCCATCGACCATAAGACCTTGAACAATGACATCGAACAGGCTCTTGCGATCATTGATGGGATCCGTTGGGAAATACAACGGATGGTTCATCTTCTCTCGCAGGTCGATCGTGCGCCAAACACGGCGCGCCCACATCACATCCGCTTCACGGATGTGCGTGTACGGCACCACTCGCTTGGTCTTGGTGTGTTCCTTGATGTAGGCACCATCGAGCACGGTCTGCGCTACTGCACCGGATCCGGCACAGAAACCCAACACCACGATCACGGCGAAGGTCAGCAGGTGTTTGTAAGTCCTCATCATGGTTTGTCGATCAGGTTATACCACTTTGAACGAAAGCGAACCCAGATTTCGTGTCGTCCCATCGGGTCCACGCGCCTTGATCTGCTCGATGTAGACCTTCTGGCCGGGCTTGGCCTTCTGGAACATTTCCTTCATGTCACCACTAACAGCGGGGCCTTTGGTCATCTTCTCAATCGGTGTTCCACCGACGATCATGGTGACACGGTACTCGACCACCTCGAAACGCAGGTCGAATTCGAAGTCGATCATTTTGGCGATCACCCCGGCCGCAGCGGTCAATTCCGCCTTCTTGATGGTCTCATCATTCACGCTCTTCCCACCGAAGAACGCTGTCGGGCTAGGCACGTTCTTCACCCGGAATTTCATGCCTGTCATGGACTTCTTCGTTCCATCCGGATTGGTGACCGTAGCCCCGATGGTCGCTTCGGATTCGCGGCCCGGCTTCATGATGTACCCATCCGAGGTTTTGGACAGGACACCGTTCGTGGCCGTTGCGGAAATATCCTTGTTGCTGTACCCGGACACGCTCACGCTGACCGGGTTGTCGACACCGCGATAGAATACGTTCATCTTCGTGGGACTCACTACCAAACTCGGTGCAGCCACCTCATAGGTGGTCTCGAATACTTCCGTGGTTTCTTCGCCGCCAACGGGTTTGAACTTGATGATGCCCTTCACACTACGCAGTCCTGCAGCAGAAGCCTGTTGCTTCAACTGGGCCTTGGCACCGACCATGTCCAACTTGATGGCCTCACCGATGATCTTTTTCCCGATGGTATCCACAGTGGCACCTGGGCCAGCGATGTAAACTTCGGGTGCGTTCTGATCATCATAGGCCCCAAGGAAGATCTCCGCTTGGTAGGTACCTCCTACCGTGACGTAGCTACTCAATGGTTTCACGATCGTGGTGAGCTTGTTGAATTTAAAGCTCTTGCCTTCTACGGCATCCATCATCCGTTTCACCACTTCGCCTTCGGCATTTCTAACATCGCTTTGGATCTTGCTCAGGATGGTGATGCCGGCCGCAAGGGGTACATGATAGAAATTGATACTCGACCAATTGTTCATGGTGCCTGAAGCATCCCTTCGGTCCTCGAATTCGAACAAGCGATCCATGGCCGCAGCAAGAACGTCATCGTCAGGTCGGCTGCCCTTCACCAGATCCCGGAACGCTTCCAACTTGGCGCGAAGTTCTCGCGCGGTGAAAGGTCCTTCAATGGGTTTGCCCGGCTCACTGCCGACCATCATGTTCGTGAGTTCGTCGTGGCTGTCCTTCTTGTTCACCTTCATGAGGTCCATGATCCGACCATCGCCAAGCACCACGCTGTCAAAGGGCAGACCTTCCGCCTTCATGATGGCTTTGACCTTGATAGAGTCCACATAGGCGACCAACTCCGAGCCTGCGGTCTTGATCTTCTTGGCCTCGTTCCAAGCAGCACCATATTTCGCACTGTTCTCGCTGGCGAACGCTTCGAAACTCGCATACTGGGCACTCATCTTGTCGTTCAACGAGAGTTTGGTGTTCTCCAAACCATTGTTGACCGTGACGAAACTGTCCAGGATCTCCTTGGATACGTTCAGCGCGAGAAGCGCTGTAAGCACCAAGTACATCATATTGATCATCGCCTGTCTAGGCGACTGTTTACCACTTGCCATATCGTTCCATCAGGTATTTCTGGTTCCTCATTGCTACCCGGGGGCTCGCATTATCAGCCACGAACGGTCATGGCGTTCAGCATGTTGCCGTACACCGTATTGAGCTTTGCGAGGTTGTCGCTGAGCTCGGCGATGTTCTCCTTGTAGCGCTTGGTGTCGTCCACCGAGTTCCGCAGGTTGGTCAACATATCCGACATACCCTCGAACATCTGGTTGGCCGCCTCGAGTTTCTCGCGACTACCACGCAGTTGCATTTCGTACATCTCATTGAGTGCCGTGAGGTTCTGGCTCATCTTCTGCAGGCTTTCGCCGGCATTCCGTCCAGCATCCACATTGTTGGTGAGGCCCACCAAGCTTTCGCTTGCCTTCGAATAGCTTTCACTCAGGTCGCTCACTCTGGTGGTGGCATCCTTAAGGCTGTTGGCATACTCATTCGTGGCAGCCGCTGCGCCGGTGATCTGGCCCATCTGTTTGGCCTGATCGCTGAGGGAGCGCATTCCATCACCCAAACTGGCTATCAGCTCCGGTTCGATCTTGGCACCTTCGAGCATATCGTCCAACTGCTCTGTGATCGAGCGCTGATCCTCCTTCTTGAAATCTTCACCTTCATGTCGCTCACCGGTCGCCAATTCAGGGTACACGAGGCTCCAATCCGGATCCTCGTGCGGCGGTTCGAACGCTGAGAAGAAGAAGATGATCGCCTCGGTGCTCAATCCGAGGATCAGGAAAAAGCTGGCAAGTGGCCAGTGTTGGATCTTGAAAAGAGCACCAATGATCACGACCGCTGCACCGATACCGTACAACTTGGCCATGAAGTTCTTCCACTTCTTGCTGCCTGGTTTCATCTTTCGTCCTTGCGTTTAGAGGTTCTAGGGGAGTCAGGTCAAATTATGAATGCGGTCGTTCTGGTTCGGTAACGACCGTGAATTCCTTGTAGTCGTCTATAGGTCTTCCGCGTTCACCGCTTTACCACGACCCAAGAAGGTCATGACGGAACGGAAGCCGATGTACGCCTTGGTGGTATCCTGGTATTCGTAGCTGCGGGTACCGGTCTGCATGTAGTACCCGATATCCTTCCAAGAACCACCACGGATCACTTTACGCTTGAGCGACGGCGGATCGTTCATGAGTGCATCGTAACTGTACTCAGGATTGAGGTCGTGGTCGAAGTCGTACACGCTTTCATCGAAGGCCGTACTGGTCCATTCTGCCACGTTGCCGGACATCTGGTACAAGCCATAATCGTTGGGCGTGTAGCTATCCACAGGAACGGTGTGGAAACCACCGTCGTCCACGTAGTTGCCGTGCAGGGGTTTGAAGTTGCCCAAGAAGCAACCCTGCCGGTTCCGTACGTATGGTCCGCCCCAAGGGAAAGGGGCCTGATCCAAACCACCACGTGAAGCATACTCCCACTCTGCCTCAGTAGGCAAGCGGAAGCGATTCACGAAGGCATCACCGTTCTGTTCAAGCCATGTGTTCATGAGTTGGGTCCTCCATACATTGAACGCATTGGCCTGCTGCCAGGTCACACCAACCACCGGATACTCATCATAGGCCGGATGCCAGAAGTAGTTCTCGGTCATCGGCTCATTGAAGGAGTACGTGAAATCATGTACCCAGACCAAAGTATCGGGATACACGTTGATGACCTCCTTGATGATGAACTTGGAACGGTCACTGTGTCCGCGAATGGCATTGTTCTGGCCCTTCACGTTGGTATAGCTCAGGTCCAGATCACGGGCGTTGTTCGCCTTACGCGCTGCTTCCTTAAGGTCGATCCAGTAGTATTCGAACTGGAGTTTCCTCGTATCCACCTCCTTCCGGCGGTAGAATTGCTCACTTTCACTCAGGAACATGTCGGCCAAAGCCTCGCGCTCTTCATCACCGTACCAATCGATGCGTTCGCGCCAGTTGATCTTCGGTGGATCGATCTCTTCACCGAATTCGTCCTCGGAGATCACATGCTCTCCGATATCCTCGTCACCCAGGATCCGTTTTGCGATCGAGTCACGCACGTAGTACACGAACTGCCGGTACTCGTTGTTGGTGATCTCGGTCTGATCGATGTAGAAGGCCTGGACCGAAACGGTCTTGCTCTTGGCCACAGCGGCGTATGGCACATCCTGATCACTCGGACCCATGACGAAGGAACCCATCGGGATGTAATTCATCCCATACGGATCAACGTCATACCAACCAGGTCGGCCTTGAACGCCGATCAATTGCCCCTGGCCACCACCACCGCAGCTTGCCAGCAAGCCGATGGCGCAGAGATACACTATGGGACGTTCCATGTTCTTCCTGTTTTGCCGTTCCGATATTCCTTGCAGGGACCCCTGTCTACCGCTATTCAGGTAAGCGAAAATGCTGTAGGCAAGGCTGAGTACGGCAGTTTGGGTTACTTGGTTTCGTTCACTTAAAGGAATCTGACGTTCTTATAGATCTGAAGGTCTGGTTTCTTCACCAGAAGCATGCAGTAGTTCAGCATGATCTCATGGCTGCCACTACTGTAATTCTTTAGTCGAGAGGTGGTGACATCGTAGCTGTAACCGATCTTGAACATGCTCGTCTTGTCCTTACCGGTGGCTATTTGGTAGCCGATCAACGGTGCGATGGCATCCTCCGTACGATAGGAAACGCCAAGCCACACTTGGTTATTATAGAGGAACGTGGCCGTGAGGTCCACTTGGGTCGAAGTTCCGTCGCTCTTGATCAAGGTGGAAGGCTGGAGCACGTACTTCTTGTCCCCACCTATGGCCCAATCGTAACCAGCTTGCACCCAATAGTGCCGTACCCCTTTTATACTCACGTCCTTGAGTTCCGGTTCGGTGAGGTGCGTGCTGCTGATCCCGATATAGAAGGTTGGACTGGTGTAGTACAAACCAGCTCCCAGATCGAACTTGGAGTCGGACTGTCCATTCCCTGGGATCGCGGCATCATCCGCCGGATTGTCCCGTGCGATCCAGTTGCTGCCCAAAGAATGGGCCAACAGGCCGGCCGAGAGGCCGACCCCAAAGGTTCCAGGTCCGATCTTGCGGTGGAAGGAATAACTCAGGCGAGCGAAATTGCTTTTTTGCTGACCCAACTCATCGAAGTACACACTCAAACCAACCCCGCTGCTGATCTTGGCGATCGGCATTTGCGCATTGAGCAGTCCGGTCTTCGGTGCTCCTTCGAATCCCGACCATTGCTGCCGGAAGAATCCGGTAACACACAATTGACCATTGGTTCCAGCAACAGCTGGGTTCACCGACAGGCGATCGAACATGTATTGGGTCAGTTGCGGGTCTTGCTGCGCAAAAGAAGCGCTCGCTACCACCATGCCGACCACTGCGGTAAGTATCCCCCTCATTCGTGTAATCGTTCTTTTCCGCCCGTTTTGGGGACAACATGTCCCCAGGTTCCTCCTCAGAACCGGGGCCAATATAACAACATTCCGAACCGCCAAACCTATGCGTCGATCTCGATCAATAGGGTTCCTAAGTCGGCGATCTCCCCGTTGGTCCCTTAGGAAAGCTTCTGGAAGGTGCGCCACCAGCGGTCCGGCACCTCTTCTCGGCAGGCCATTCGGTAATCAGAGTATGAACAGGGGACCAAATGATGGCGCTCGAATCGGGCTTCCTGTTCTGCCTTGTACGGGATATCCATCCACCACCGGTCACTCACCGTGCTCTTGTAAAAGACCAATTCTTGCTCGTGTCCACGGATGGGGATCCGGAAACGGGTGAATCGCTTGCGGTCCAACCATGGCAGGTCGTTCGTTCGGCTACGGAAACCGTCCAAGAAGCACCAGATCATTTGGGCGGCCAACTGGGCCGTAACAGCATCTTGATCGACCGTGGGGTCCAATTCATAGATACCCACGGACGTGATCTTCTCGCTAACACCGGCATAACGCATCAGCTGGCAGATCTCTTCGCCGTGGAAACCGTTGGGGCCTGGACGGCTGGTGCCCGGAGCGTCACTGCGGCGCACAGCACTCATATCCACGCTCAAGCTATCCCCATTGCGCATCACAGGTTCGGCATCGGCCATGTTCGAACGCAGTTCACCCAATCGGTGGGCATCGAAGAAGAGCTTGTCCATCAGGTCGATCCCGGGCTGATCAACGAGGTAGGTCTGAAAGCCCAGGTTACTGTAATTGAACAAGTAGTTCGGCTGTCGCAGGACGATATGACTGAGGTAGCTGCTATCCGCCAGCCCTTGTCCGGGTTCGCCCAGATCGAAACGGGCATCGATGCACACCAGGTTGGCTGTGCGCTCCAGCTTTTCATAGGCCAAGTACTGTGAATAGGTATGCCCCTGACCGCCACCAATGATCACAGGGACGATATTCATACGGATCAGCTCGGCCAAGGTCTCGGCGATGGCGTGCTGTGTATCCGCAGGCGTTGCCCCGGGGTGGATATCACCAAGGTCGACGATGGAAAGTTGGGCATTCGGCATATAGAGCCTATAGAGTTCATCGCGTACAGCATCCGGGGCGTGCACACATCCACGAGGACGTGCATGGCCAGGATCATCCAACACACCGAACACGGCGATCTGGGCACCTTCCAGCGAGGGGAACTGCTTCGTGGTATGCGTAAGAAGACCATCACAGATGGTATTCACAGGCCATTCCGGGCGGCCTTTCCCGAAGCGTTCAGAGGGCTTGAAGTAGATGCTGATGTCCATGACGGTCGTAGAGGCGGACGAACGACGGATCTTGAATGGATCCACGACCGCAGAAGCGAAGGTCGCATTGGATATGACCGTTCCTTGATGCTAGACAGGAATGATGCCCACAACAGGGTGTGGAATGCATACTATTGAAGGGAGCGAAGGAACCTCTCGCCACTGATCGACAAGCCTATTCAGACGACTTCTTGGGCGTGGTTTTCTTGCTCTTGCTCGCCGAAGCTTTCGCGGAGCCTGAGGTGGCCTTCTTAGCTGCAGGCTTCTTCTTGGCAGCTTTCTTCACAGCCTTTTTCGCGCCTTTTTTTGCTGCGGTCCTAGCACCTCGTCTTCCTTTGCCCTTTCTCTCTGGCGCAGCGGCAAGCAAGGCAGTGGCTTCTTCCAATGTGATGTCAGCTGGTTCTTTCTCCTTCGGCAGGTTGGCGTTCTTGCTGCCGTCCGTGATGTAAGGTCCATACCGGCCATCGAGGATCTGGATCACCGAACCTTCGAATTCCTTTAGCACATTCTGCCGGGCACCAGCCTTCTTCGCTTCGACCAGTTCAACGGCACGCTCAAAGGTGACGGTGGCAGGATCCTCGGCTTTCGGGATGTTGGCGTAAAGCTTCCCGTGTTTCACAAAGGGACCAAAACGACCGCGGCCCTGCACGATCATTTCGCCAAGGTGCTCGCCAAGGTCGCGAGTAGCGTTCGCGATCTTCTTCAGGTCGATCAGTTCAACGGCGCGGGCTAGTTCGATCTCCAACGGATCATCTTCCGGTGTGAGGCTCGCGTAAGTCGCACCGAGTCGCACGTAGGGGCCAAAGCGACCAATGCCAACTGTGCAGACCTCACCATCACGTTCACCCAATGTACGTGGCAGTTTGAAAAGATCCAACGCCTCTTGGAAAGTGATGGTCTGGATGCTCTGGTCCTTCCGAAGGCTTGCGAAGCGTGGCTTCTCTTCATCCTCTACCTCACCGATCTGGATCATAGGCCCGAAACGACCGATCCGCGAATAGATCTTCTTGCCGCTGACCGGATCCACGCCCAGTTCTCGGGCACCTGTGGCACGTTCGGCGGTCTCGCTCACAATTCCGATGGTCTCATGGAACGGTTTGTAGAAGCGAGCGATCATCTCACGCCAATTCTCCTTGCCCTCGGCGATCACATCGAACTCCTCCTCCACCTTGGCCGTGAAGTTGAGATCGACCACCGTCGGGAAATGCTCCACGAGGAAGTCGTTCACGACCATACCGATGTCCGTTGGGAAGAGCTTCTGCTTCTCTGCACCCACATTCTCCGTAGCCGTGTTGTCGGTTACCGCGTTGTCCACCAACGAGAGGATGCGGTATTGGCGTTTCGTTCCTTCTCGATCCTCCTTCACCACGTATCCTTTCTTCTGCACGGTGCTGATCGTGGCGGCATACGTGCTAGGCCGTCCGATGCCAAGTTCTTCGAGCTTCTTCACCAAGCTGGCCTCCGTGTAGCGCGGAGCCGGGCGATCGAATCGCTGGGTGGCGAGCATTTCGCGCAAGCCAAGTAGTTCGCCCTGCTTCATCTCTGGCAGCAGGCCCTCTTGCTCCTCGCTGTCCTCCTCGTCCTTCCCTTCCATATAGACTTTCAGGAAGCCATCGAAGAGGATCACTTCGCCAGATGCCTTCAACGGTTGGCCGGGGCGGGTGCTGATGGCGATGTCCACCACGGTCTTCTCCAGTTCAGCATCGGCCATTTGGCTGGCGAGGGTACGTTTCCAAATGAGGTCGTACAAACGTTCGGCATCGCGATCGGCACCGGCATTGCGCACCATCATGTCCGCCGGACGGATGGCCTCGTGTGCTTCCTGGGCTCCTTTGCTCTTGCTCGTATACCGACGGCTCTTGCTGTATCGCGCCCCGTATTGATCGGTGATCTGCGCGGCGGCGGCAGCAATGGCACTTTCACTCAGGTTCACCGAATCGGTACGCATATAAGTGATGTGCCCTTGCTCGTACAACCCTTGGGCGATGCGCATGGTGCGATCCACGCCATAGCCGAGTTTGCGACTGGCCTCCTGCTGCAAAGTCGATGTGGTGAACGGTGCCGCAGGTGTGCGCTTGCCGGGTTTCTTCTCCACAGCTTCCACGGTGAACGCGGCACCAAGACAGCCCTGGAGGAAATCCATGGCTTCGGGCTCGGTGGTAAATCGTCCGGGCAGTTCGGCCTTCACTTGCGCACCACTTCCCGTGGTGAAGATGGCCGTGATGCGAAAGGCACTCTTGCTGTTGAAATCGAGGATCTCGCGTTCACGCTCCACGATGATGCGCACGGCCACGCTTTGCACTCGGCCTGCACTCAGGCTAGGTTTCACTTTGCGCCAAAGCACGGGGCTCAGTTCATACCCCACCAAACGGTCCAGCACGCGGCGTGCTTGTTGGGCATCCACCAAGTGAATGTCGATCTCGCGCGGGTTCTCGATGGCCTGCATCACGGCCGTCTTCGTGATCTCGTTGAAGGTGATCCGCTTGACCTTGTCGCCGGACAGGCCGAGCGCTTCCTTCAGGTGCCAACTGATCGCCTCTCCTTCACGGTCTTCATCCGTGGCGAGCCACACGGTAGTGGCTTTGTCCGCTTCCTTCTGCAGTTGTCGCAGACGGTCCTTCTTGTCGTCGGGTATGACGTATGTGGGTTCGAACCCATGTTCCACATCCACACTGAGATCGCGCTCCGGAAGGTCCCTAACGTGCCCATAACTACTGAGCACAGTGAACCCTTCGCCGAGGTACTTCTCGATCGTTTTCGCCTTTGCAGGAGACTCCACAATGACCAGATCGCTGCTTTTCTTCGCCATGTATCCTTACCTATTGGCACACCCCGAAAGGTGAAAATGAGGCGGCAAAGAAAGGCACATGGATCGATGTTGGAGGGTCCGACCTGCTGACCGTGTATACTTCCCCTATGGGGAAGGAAATTTTCCACACGAAGATCATGAGTGATAGGGATCCGAACCGGAGCATCCGTATCCTATGGGTACCTCGAAGGACCGGTCTATCTCTATTGCGAGAATACAAGGGTGCGAGGGGCTGGCTCCCGTGGACCCTCATACTATCGCACTCATTCACCTCTGGGCCCAAGGGTAAGGGAGACGGGATCTTCTTTACCGACCCAAGGATCTGTCATGGAACAGATCGATGGGCGACCATCCGACCGAAGTTAGGAAGATCATGGAACCATTGAAGAGCACCATTTTCGCAGCCGGACTCGTGTTGATCGGTTGTGGCAACAGCACCGGCCAAACCCAACTCCCATCCACGGATCAGATGAACCAATACGACCATAGTACGAATCCTTACTACTCCCATACCGACACCGCCAAGCTCGTAGTGCCGTTGACCGAGTGGAAGAAGCTTTTACCCGAAGACCTTTACTACATTGCCTACGAGAAAGGGACCGAGCGGGCATTCACAGGGAAGTATTGGGATTTCGATGGCTTGGGCACATACGCCTGTGCCGTCTGTGGCAATAGGCTATTCCAAGCGGATGCCAAGTTCGCGAGCAGTTGCGGTTGGCCTAGTTTCTTCAAGGCCGAGCGCGACAATGCCATCGAGTACCACGCCGACCGCACCTTCGGCATGGAGCGGACCGAGGTCACTTGTGGCCGTTGCGGCGC
>Ga0073902_10001505_pt1 | contig 12560 bp, 9 predicted proteins | sample KloWWTmeKNB19Kit_FD_66667 | JGI IMG/M metagenome (GOLD analysis project Ga0073902, IMG submission 66667) | Active sludge microbial communities from Klosterneuburg, Austria, studying microevolution and ecology of nitrifiers - Klosterneuburg... | ecosystem: Engineered > WWTP > Aerobic digester >...
TGTATGGCAAAAGAGCCGATGCCGGTATGTTTGGCGTAGCGGTGGGCACAATTGGGGCGGGTCCGGCCGTCGGCACAATTTTCACCACCGGCGCAACGGGTGCGGCTGGCGCAGAAGCCACTTTCACTGCGTTTGCATCGCCCGTAAAGGTCACAAGCTGCGCAAAGACCCATCCGGTTTTGCCAGCAAAAGAAATTTGCCACCATTGCCCATCGGCGTTTTTGCCCGTCACCGCCGCAGATTCATTTTGTTTGATCTGCCCCAGGATGTCATACGTTGTGCCCGGCCCGGAGCGCACGTTTACAAATTCGTTGTCCACATTCTTTACGCTGGGGCCAGTGGGCGCCGCGGTAGGCGCGGGCGTATTGGTTGCCACAACCACCGGGGTTGCGGTGGCAACGGGCGTGGCGGTGGCGGGCGGGGGCTTCACGGTCACAAACACCGGCTCAGATTTCAAAATTTCCTCGCCCTTGTCATTTGCGCCCTTGAGTTGCAACACGTGAATATTGGGTGTGTTGGGTGTCCACGGCGCGTTAAGCGCAAATGTCCCATCCTGCCCCGGCTGACCAACCCCGGCAAATTTCTGGCCGTCCACATACAGATCAACGCTCTTTAAGCCTGTGCCAGCGGCTTTTGCCACAATTTGGGTGGGCTGACCCACCTGCAAAACCGTTGTGGGATCCGGCGCAGTAATAGACGCGCTAAGCGGAACACTTTGACCGCCGCCGCACCCAGCCAACAGCCCCGCCATCATCGCCGCCAGCCCCATCAAACGAGGAAATGCTCGTGTTTTCTGAATCATGTGAAGTTTTATCCGTGTAATGAGTAATGCGTAATGTGCAACGCGCAAGGTGCAATTGACAAGAAAAAGTTTCGCTCGTTCCAGCCTTTCACACGCTCCACCTCACACGTTACGCACTACATGATTTCGCCAAATCTTAACACGCGCCAGTCCTTTTTTCAGTCGGATGGAGCCGTTTTTTGGTTTTCGCTCACCCGCCCATTTTCCATTGCCAAGACGCGGTTTGCCACCGCCCAAACAAAATTCTGGTCATGCGAGGCCATCAAAATGGCCGCGCCCTCCGCCGCCCGCCCGCGCAAATAACCCGCCAGCCGCGCCCGCTGAGGTTGACTCAGCCCGCGCGTCGGCTCATCCAGCAAAAGCAATTTTGGTTTGCGCCGATCCGCAATCAGCAAGGCCAGCAATTGCCGCTGCCCCGCGCTCAAATCTCGCGGATGGCGCTGCAAATACCCCGCCAGGCCAAACTGCTCCAGCAAAGGAATCAACGGCTGAGGGCTGGGGGCCAGCTCCTTCTCCACCGTCTCGGCATACAAAAACGATGACGCGTTTTGCGGCAACATGCCCCAACCCCCAATCCCCAATACCTCAAACTTGCCGCTGGATGGCTTAATAAACCCCGCGACCCCGCGCAAAAGCGTGGTTTTGCCAGAGCCATTTGCGCCCACCAACCCCACAATTTCGCCTTCGCGGGCGTCAAAAACAGCCCCAGAAACAATCACGCGTCCCTCGCGCGCAAGGGTTGCCTGCTGCGCGCGCAAAACCACATTTCCGGGTTGGATGGGTTCAAGCGGGGGCAAAACAGGCGGCTCGGCAAACTTTTCTTCGCGCAAAAAGCCATCGGCCAGAAAAAATGGCCTGGCATTTTGCAAAGTGTCCGGCAAAATCTCATGCTCGGCCAAAATCAGGGTTGCGCCGTCATCCACGCGGCGGTTTAGCTCGGCCATCACCCGGCTGATGGCGCTGGGATGCAATTGCGCCAGCGGCTCATCCAGCGCCAGCACGGGCGCGCGCCGCGCCAACGTCCCCGCCAACGCCACAAGCTGCCTTTCGCCGCCAGAAATGCGGTCCAGCTTGCGCGTTTTGAGCGCCCCAATTCCCAGCCATTCGGCAACGTCATCCACCCTCGCGCGAATTTCCAACGGAGGCCAGCCTGCCAACTCCAGGCTGGCCGCGATGTCTTGCTCAACGGTTGCGCCTACGCCAAACCCCTCCACCAACTGAGGCAAAAATGAAACATACGCAGACATGCCCGAAATGCCCGCCTGCTGGGGGATGAGGCCGCGCACGCGCAAAATCCCATCCACCCGCCCACCGGTTGAAAGCGGCACGATGCCCGCCAGCGCAGACAGCAGCGTGGATTTGCCGCTGCCAATGTCTCCGCGCAAAACAACGCGCTCGCCGGGCTGCCATCGGCAACTGGCATGGCGTATCACCGGCGCGGGCGCATCCGGGTAGGCAAACGACCATGAATCAAATTCAATCATCTCTTGACAAACAAAACATTTGTTCTATAATCTCAGAACGTCTGTTCTAAAAACTCTTTCAGTCTTTGATATTACACGTTCAGGTTAGAGCCATGAAGTATCAGCAAATGAATTACACCGCCGACAAAGTGGAAGCTGTGTTGCGCAACCGCAAAGCCCCGGTAAGCGTGGTGGGCGGGCGCAGCCTGCCGCGCTATTTGGAATTATTTATGAAGCCGGAGGGCACCACGCGCATCAGCCAGGTGCGCAATTTGGCCGCGGATATTGCGCTGGCAGTGGGCGCAGGCTCGGTGCGCATTGGGCAAGAGGGCGATTACCTGACCGTGCAGATCGCCGCGCCCCAAACCAAAAGCGGCAAGCCAGATGTGCATTTGAGCCGGTTGATGGCGCGGATGAAGGAAATTCCGCCGCACACCAGCCTGCTGGGTCTTTCGGCAGATGGCGCTCCGTTGCTGCTTCATCTTCCATCACCAGATGTGGGCCATGTGCTGATTGCAGGGACCACCGGCTGCGGCAAAACGCAGCTCGCGCTCAGCATGTTAATCAGCCTGGCCAAATGCAACCGCCCGCGCGACCTGGGCTTTTTGGTAATTGACCCCAAGCGGCGCGAGGACGACTTGTATAAAAAACATCTTGGGCCGCACCTGCTGGCCGCGCCCGCGCATACGCCATCCAGCGCGTCAGAAATTTTGCAGCAATTGTGCGATGTGATGGATCAGCGGGCGCTTTCCCAAGACCCGTTGCCGCGCTGTGTGCTGTTTGTGGATGAGTTGGCCGACCTAATTTTGACCGGCGGCGAACCCATCCTGACCATGCTCACACGCATCACGCAGCGCGGGCGCGAGCATGGAATTCACATGATTGGCTGCACTCAAAAGCCCGGCTCGGCGGTGCTGGGGTCGCTTTTGCGCGCCAACATGCCCATCCGGCTGGTGGGGCGCGTGACCTCTGCCGAGGATGCCCGCACCGCCACGGGCCGCGCCGCCACCGGCGCAGACAAGCTGGCGGGCAGCGGCGATTTTCTGGCCGTCACAGCCACCGAGTTAATTCGTTTTCAAGCGGCGTTGCCGATGTAAAAATTTAGCGCCCGGAGCGCTAAGGAAGAAAACACACAGGAGGAAAAACATGGATAAACTGATTCGAGCCGCAAGCGCGGCGTTCGTCATCTTTGCGGCGGTGTTCGCGTTCATCGCGGGGCAACGCATAGACCAAATGACCATCGCCTTGCTGGGGGGCGTGATGATTGGCCTGCTGTTCACCATGCCTGTGCTGGTGGTGGTCGTGATTGCGCTCAACCGCAACCGCCACGCCGAGGAACCCATCGCCGCGCCAGAGCATTATTACTCGCCCATGCCGCAGCAACCGCCGCAAATGTGGCTCACGCCCGCGCAAATCAAGCAATTAGAGTCGGCGCAGCAACCGGCGTATCAAATGCCGCAGGGCTACGCCGCGCCGCCGGTGTTTCAGCTTCCGCCCCAGCGCAAGTTCATGGTCATTGGCGATAACGGCGAGATGACCGAGGCGTTTTGAAGAAACGGGGAAATGAAGAAATAAGAAATTTTGGCAACACGGGCTTTTACTTGTGAGCCGCCAATCTTTCTTATTTCTTATTTCTGGATTTACAAAAAATTCCCCTTAAAGCCGCACAACGGCGGCGAGGGCAATCATCAACCTCGCAGGTTGGCCTGCGAGGTTACCCACCCACCCTGTTTGCCATCTTGCCCAGCAATTTGTTCGGCGCAAAATCCCACGCGCCAATGCCCTCCACAAACTCTGCCCCAAAACCTTGCTTCCAGCGATACACCCCCCACATCGAATCGGTCTCATCCAGCTTGTCTGGCGCGCCCCACCAATCGTAAATGGCGTAGCCGTTATCTCGCGCCCAGCGCATAGCGTGATATTGCAGCGCAAACGTGGGCATGTGCTCGCGCCCCTCGGTTTTAGACATGCCATAAAAATACCAGGCGCGGTTGGCAAAACACAACAAAACCACCCCGGCCAGCGGCTGTCCCTCGCGCTCGGCCAGCAAAGGGATGGCGCTCATGGTTCGCCACACGTCAAAATAATATGCCGCCTCGCGGATGACAAAGCCATCGCGCTGGCCGGTCTCGGCATACATGGCGTAAAGCGTCTCATAATCGGCCTCGGTCGCACGGCGAACCACCACCCCGCGCCGTTCCGCCAAACGCACGTTGTAGCGCGTTTTCTCCTTCATCTGTTTAAGCAGGTCATCATCACTGCAATTTAGAGAAGTGAACATGGTGTTGCGAAACTGCACTTGTTGGGCCGAGTACGCCCAGCCGCGCTCGCGCAGCCGCGCCCGCACATCATCCATGCGCGGGGGGGAATCATCGTAAAACGGGTCTCCATCCACCTTGGCCCACACCACCAGCGGATGTTTGGCCTTGCGCTCCACAAACGCCAGCGCGTCCTCATACGCCGCGAGGTCGCGGGCGCACGGCCCCTTGGGCGCATACAACACGCTCAGCGGGCCAACTTTGCGGCGCAAGAGTTGAAGCATGGCGCGAGGGTTGCCCTGGTCGTCATCAAGCCGCCATCGTTCCGGGCGCCATCCCCAGCGCGACTTTAGTTCCCCCCAGGCCCAGCTTTGCAGCACATGCGGGTTGGGCAACTGGCAAAGGGCGTTATCCCATGCCGCGCGGTCATTGATTATTTGCCAGCTCATTCGCGCCATTGTGCCAGCATTGGGATGGCGGGCCGATTTGCCAAAAATTTGTTTCCCAATTTCGTTTACAAACTGAGCACATCGCGCAGCATGGCGGCGGCGGTTCCGCCGGGGCCTTCCTCGGCGCAAATGACCTGCATTCGCCCATAAATGTCGCTGTAAAAAATCACGCCCATTTCATCCAGCCGCTCGCTGCCCACCTTGGAAAGCGGATGCCACACCGGCACGATCATCGGCTCCACGCTCAGGTCGTATTTTTTGCCGTTCCAGTTTGCCACCGCCAGCAAGGACACGCGCCCACCCTGCGACCGCGCCCGCTGGAGCATGTCTGCGCCCACCCCGCGAATGCCCGCCACACTCACATTCTCCAGCACGGTGGGCTGGTTTAGCACCGCGTTGGCGATGATGACCAGCTTGTTCGCCAAATCCCAGCCGTCCACATCCAGCGAGGGATCCGGCTCGGCGATGCCAATGCGTTGCGCCTCTGCCAGCGCGGCCTCAAACGACGCGCCGCTCATCATCATGCCGAGGATGAGCTGAGTGGTGCCGTTGAGCGCCGCCTCCACCCGCGTGATGAGACCGCCCGCCAAATCGCGCCGCCCCACGTTGATGCTGGGCACCGCGCCGCCCACCGCGCCGCTAAACCGCAACGCCGGGCCACTGCCTTTTAAATCGCTCAACTTCGCCAATTCCTGAAACGCCAGCGCCAGCGGCCCTTTGTTGGCCGCAATGACCGGGATGCCCTTTTTGAGCGCGGCGCGGGTCAAATCCAGCCCCGGCTGGCCGTGCTCCAAATTCGTGGGCGATGCATCCAGCACCAAATTCACGCCCGGAACATCCAGCAACGTTTGCGGCTTGTCCGCTTTGCCGCCCGGCATCAAAACCACGCCGCGCCGCGTTTTCTTTGCGCTGGCGATGGCGCTCACGTCGAGGCCATTCGCGTCGCTCAAACAACCGGTTGAATCGGCCACGCCAACGCACACCAGTTCAACGCCGTATTCATCGCGCAGCTTTTGCTCGCGCGCGTGAACCATCTCCAGAAAATTGCGGCCCACATTGCCCAGACCAATCAGAACATAGCGATAAGTTTTCATTAACGTGCGATTTTACTCTTTCGTTCGCCTCGGCTGTACGATTGAAATCGCGACTGGCGGGCATTCTGCCGAGTGTCGGCCTGCGCCGACACGGATTGCGTCCGCGCAGGCGGGCGCTCAGCCGCAGGCTCACAAGGCGCGATTTCAACCGCACAGCTCACTCTTTAGAAAATCGCGCCAAAACAAATTTGCGGTTTTGCGCGCAAGTACACTTGCCCGCATGACACTCTCACACGGCTTTGAACTGATCGAAGAACGGAATATCCCGGAGATCAACACACGGGCAAGGTGGTACCGCCACGCCAAAACCGGCGCAGAACTCCTCAGCCTGATGAACGACGACGAAAACAAAATGTTTGGCATTTCGTTTGCCACGCCCCCGCAAGACAGCACCGGCGTGGCGCATATTCTGGAGCACAGCGTGTTGTGCGGCAGCCGCAAATACCCGTTGAAAGAGCCGTTTGTGGAGCTGATCAAAGGCTCGCTCAAGACGTTTGTGAACGCCTTTACCTTCCCCGATAAAACGTGCTATCCGGTGGCCTCGCAAAACGTCAAAGATTTTTACAATTTGATGGATGTGTATCTGGACGCGGTGTTTTACCCAAACATCACGCCGTGGACATTGATGCAGGAAGGCTGGCACTACGAGCTTGAGGACAAAGACGCGCCCATGATTTACAAGGGCGTGGTGTTCAACGAGATGAAGGGCGCGTATTCCTCGCCAGAGGGTGTGCTGGGACGCACCATTCAGCAAACGCTGCTGCCAGACACAACGTATGGCGTGGATAGCGGCGGCGACCCGGAAGTGATCCCCAGCCTGACCTACGAAAACTTCAAGCGCTTTCACGAGACGTTCTACCACCCATCCAACGCAAAAATTGTGATGTATGGCGATGACGACCCCGAACAGCGGCTGCGCTATTTGGATGGCTGGCTGAGCGGGTTTGACAAAATTGAGGTGAAGCCAAACATGGCCTTGCAGCCGCGCTGGGCCGCCCCGCGCCGCGTGGAAGAAAAATACGACGCAGGCGATGACCCCGATGCCAAATCGTTTGTCTCGGTCAACTGGCTGCTGACCGATGAGAGCGACCCCGAAACCCTGCTTGGGCTGGATATTTTGGCGCACATGCTGGCTGGCACGCCCGCCTCGCCTTTGCGCAAAGCCCTGATTGATAGCGGGTTGGGCGAAGACGTGATTGGCGGCGGGATGGAAAACGACCTGCGCGAGAACTCGTACTCCATCGGCATGAAAGGCGTGACCGCCGAAAACGCGGATAAAGTGGAAGCGCTGATTTTGGACACGCTCCATCACCTGGCGCACACCGGTTTTGAGCCAGACCAGGTGGCGGCCAGCCTGAACACAATTGAGTTTCGCTTGCGCGAGGCCAACTTTGGCGGCTACCCGCGCGGCATTGTGTATATGATCGCGGCGTTGCAAACGTGGCTGTATGGCGGCGACCCGTTCACCCCGCTCGCGTTTGAGAAGCCGCTGGCGGCAGTTAAAGCGCGATTGAACAATCATGAAAATGTGTTTGCGGGTTTGCTGCAAAAATACTTTGTGAACAACACCCATCGCAGCACGGTGGTGATGCGCCCGGATGCGCAAGTTCGCGCGGAGGCAGACGCCCGCGAGCGCGCCCGCCTGGACGCCGCCCGCGCCGCTATGAGCGAGGCCGACATTGCGCGGGTGATTGAGCAAACCCACACGCTGCAAAAAATGCAAAACACGCCAGATTCGCCCGAAGCGCTGGCGACCATCCCCAGCCTCACGCTGGGCGATTTGGACAAGACGGCCAAAAACATTCCGGTGGATGTGGCCCAGGCAGGTGAGGCAACCATTCTGCATCACGATTTGTTCACCAACGGCATTGCGTATTTGGATGTGGCGTTTGACCTGCGCGCGCTGCCCGCCGCGCTGCTGCCCTACGCCGGGTTGTTTGGCAACGCCCTGCTGGAAATGGGCACAGACAAGGAAGATTTCGCCGCGCTCTCGCGCCGCATCGGGCGAGAAACCGGCGGCATTTACGCCACTGCCATCAACACCGCAACCCGCGCCCACCGAGACACCATCAGCCGGTTTGTGCTGCGCGGCAAAAGCACCGCCGCCCAGTTCCCCGCATTGCTGGGCATTTTGGGCGATGTGCTCTCTGGCGCAAAACTGGACAACCGTGAGCGATTTCGCCAAATTGTGCTGGAAGAAAAAGCCGGAGCCGAGAGCGGGCTGATCCCATCCGGCCACAGCTACGTGGCCTCGCGGCTGGGCGCTTTTCTGGGTCAGCCCGGCTGGGCCAGCGAGCAAACCGGCGGCGTGGATTACCTGTTCTTTTTGCGCGCTTTGGCTGATAGGGTTGAGAAAGATTGGGATGGCGTGCTGGCCGACCTGCGCGCCGTGCAAAGCCACCTCATCTCGCCGCGCGGTCTGGTCGCCAACATCACGGTGGATGGCGCCTCGTATGGCGCGATGAAGCCGCAGATTGAGGGGTTTTTGAAAGCGCTCCGGGCGCGTCCGAATAAATTCGGCAGAGCGCCCGGAGCGCTGGCCGGAGACTGGCCCGCGCACAGCCCGCGCGTGAACGAAGGGCTGACCATCCCGGCGCAGGTGAATTACGTGGGCAAAGCGGCGGATGTGTATGCGGCGGGGTTCAAACTGCATGGCTCGTGGTTGGCTGTGCAAAACTGGCTGCGCACCACCTACCTTTGGGAGCGGGTGCGGGTGCAAGGCGGGGCGTATGGCGCGTTTTGCTCGTTTGACCAGCGCACCGGCGGGTTAAGCTTTCTCTCGTATCGCGACCCAAACTTGGGCGGCACGCTGGCCAATTACGATGGCGTGGGTGCGTTCATTCGCTCACACGCGCCATCTGCCAGCGAAATTGAGCGCGTCATCATTGGGGTGATTGGGCAACTGGACGCCTACCAACTGCCCGATGCCAAAGGCTACACCAGCATGGTGCGCCACCTGGCTGGCGACACCGATGCCCAGCGCCAACACCTGCGCGAGGAAGCGCTTTCCACCACCCGCGAGGACTTTGCGCGCTTTGCAGACGTGGCGGATGTTGTGATGCGCGAGGGCGTGGTCAGCGTGATTGGCTCGGCGCAGGCCATTGAAAAAGCGGGCGGCTTGAGTGTGACAAAGATTTTGTAAAGACAAGGGTGACAAGGGTGAAGGGTGAAATTATTTTCTCGCTTCACCCTTCACCCTTCACACTTCTGGCTTTTTTGCGGTATTGCCACCACTTGCCGCCGTGATACATCCACATAAACAGCGAGATGGCGGTGGACCAGGCCGCGCCAAACAAAAAGCTGGTCTGATCAATTTTTTGCGGCACACCCAGCAACCATTCCAGCACTTTGGAGATGAATTGCGCGCCCACGAACATGCTGGCTCCCAGCCCAATCACGGTAAAGAAGGCCAGGTAGCCCTGCGAGGTGGTCGCGTCCCAGTTCCAATCGCGCTGCGTCCAGCGCCAGTGCAAAATCCAAATGGGCACGGCAATGAGCAGCGCGGCCAGGCTGCGGGCCAGCGTGACCACGTGCTCCTCGCTGGTCTTTAGCCAGGGAATCCCCCCGGCGATGCTCCATCCTACAAACAGCGAAGCGATGTAGGCCGCGCACAGCGAAAAGAATGCCACGACGGTTGTATAACGGATAAACATGAGTGAACGGGAATGATAAACCGAAATGCCGGGGGCCGCATCCTCGCAACTAAAATAACCACATGGATATTTTTGAACTTCACAAAGGCGATTGGACGCTGAGCACAGACCCGGCCCGGCTGGATATGAACGCGGTGGTTGGGTTTCTTGCGCGGGCATATTGGGCCAGCAACCGTCCCCGCGCGACGATTGAGAAATCCATCAAAAATTCGCTGAATGTTGGCGTGTATAAAAATGGCGCGCAAATTGCGTATTGCCGCGTGGTGACCGATTACGCCACTTTTGCCTGGCTGTGCGATGTGTTCGTGGATGAGACGCATCGCGGCGATGGCGTGAGCAAGTGGATGTTGGCGGGCGTGATGGCGCACCCGGAACTGCAAGATTTGCGCCGCTGGCTGCTGGCCACCCGCGATGCGGAAACGCTGTATGCCAGATACGGCTTTGCGCCTTTGGCAACGCCAGAACGCTGGATGGAAATCCTGAATCAGAGCGTCTAATGCTTGCCCGCGTATTTTCTAAAAATCTGCAAAGATCAAACCAGCGAGCGTATGAATCCAGTTAGAGATAGAATATCAAAAAGGAGATTTCATGTTGTCAGTTGGCAATTTCAATTGACAATCTGGGGTATATGACCATGAATGTCATCATTCCATTAGCTGGATTCGGCACTCGATTGCGCCCTCACACCTTTACCAAGCCCAAGCCATTGATCAACGTGGCGGGCAAACCCGTCCTGGGTCACATCCTGGACAAATTAACCCTGGCTGGGGTAACAGATGTGGCCTTTGTGGTGGGCTATCTGGGCGAACAAATTGAGTCGTATGTGGCCAAACAATATCCATCGCTCAAAGCGCATTACGCCACGCAAAAAGAACTGAACGGCCAGGCCCCCGCTGTGCTTTTGACAAAGCCATACGTGAGCGGCCCCACCATGATTGTTTTTGTGGATACGCTGGCCGATGCCGACCTGAGCGCCCTCCAAAACGAGACCGCCGATGGCGTGATTTACGTGAAGGAAGTGGAAGACCCGCGCCGCTTTGGCGTGGTGAGTCTGGATGATCAGGGTTTCATCACAAAGTTTATTGAGAAGCCAGACAACAAAGACAACAAACTGGTGGTGATTGGCATGTACTGGGTGAAGGACGCCGCGCGGCTGATGCAGGCGTGCGAGGACCTGGTTCACAAAAATATTCAGACAAAAGGCGAGTATTACCTGGCGGATGCCTTTAACCAGATGATTGCCGCGGGCGCAAAGCTGCGCATTCAGCGGGTGGATATGTGGCTGGATTGCGGTAAACCAGAGACCGTGCTGGAGACCAACCGCGTGCTGCTGGGCAAGGGTCAGGATAATAGCGCGTTTTGGGCTGGCCGCCCGGATGTGGTGATTGTGCCGCCGGTGAACATTCACCCCACCGCAAAAGTGAGCCAAAGCGTGATTGGCCCCAACGCAACCATTGGCGAGGAGTGCGAGATTACGCTGAGCGTCATCCGAGACAGCGTGGTGGATTCCGGGGCGCAAGTGAGAGAGCAAGTGCTGGCGGGTTCACTCATTGGCCGCGATGCCATTGTGGCTGGCCGCCCGCGCCGCCTGAATGTGGGCGATTCCAGCGTGATTGGTTTTGAGGAAGAAGGCGAAGGAAGCTAAGAAGGGTGAAGGGTGAAGAGTGAAATTAAGAAACAAGAAAGATTTGGGTCCCAATAAATTTCTTATTTCTCAGTGTCATTGTTAAAAATAATTTCTTATCATGCGAAACTTTATTTCTCAGCGCGTAAACGCCGTGCCGCCCAGCGGCATCCGCAAATTTTTTGATATTGCCGCCTCCATGAAAGACGTGATCTCGCTGGGCATTGGCGAGCCGGACTTTGTGACGCCTCAGCCGTTTATTGAGGCGGGCATCGCCTCGCTGCGGCGCGGCGAGACCGGTTACACCAGCAACAACGGCACGATCCAGCTTCGGCGGGCGCTGGCCACGCATTTGGAAAAAACGTATGGCGTGAGCTACAACCCCGACACCGAAATTCTCATCACGGTGGGCGTGAGCGAGGCGCTTTACCTCACCTACTCGGCCATTTGCGATTTTGGCGACGAGATCATTGTGCCGCAACCCGCGTTTGTGAGCTACGCCCCAGAAGTGATTTTTGCGGGCGGCGTGGCCGTGCCGATTGATTGCCGGGTGGAGGACGATTTTCAAGTGACCGCGGCCCAGATCGAAGCGAAGATTACGCCAAAGACAAAGGCCATCATGCTGGGTTACCCCAACAACCCAACCGGCGCAGTCCTATCAGCCCAAAACCTGATTGAGATTGGCAAAGTGGCCCAAAAGCACGACCTGCTGGTCATTAGCGATGAAATTTACGACCGCCTTGTATATGGCGGGTGGAAGCACGTGTGCGTGCCTGCCCTGCCCGGCCTCAAAGATCGCACCGTGTTGATGGGCGGCTTTAGCAAAGATTACGCCATGACCGGCTGGCGCGTGGGCTACATGTGCGCCGATGCCGAGATCATCGCCGCGGCCCGCAAGGTGCATCAATACACCATCATGTCCGCCCCAACCATGTCTCAGGCGGCCAGCGTGGCCGCGCTGGAAACTGGCGAGGAACACGTGCTGAAAATGGTTCACGAGTACGACCGCCGCCGCAAACTGGTGGTGAGCGGCCTCAACTCGTTGGGGTTGGATTGCTTTGAGCCAAAGGGCGCGTTCTATGCTTTCCCATCGGTCAAAAAATCTGGCATGGGCGACGAAGAATTTTGCGACACGCTGCTAAAAGAAGAGCAGGTTGCGGTAATCCCCGGCAGCGCGTTTGGCGACGCGGGCAAGGGGTTTGTGCGTTTGGCCTACG
>Ga0073902_10001507_pt1 | contig 12558 bp, 9 predicted proteins | sample KloWWTmeKNB19Kit_FD_66667 | JGI IMG/M metagenome (GOLD analysis project Ga0073902, IMG submission 66667) | Active sludge microbial communities from Klosterneuburg, Austria, studying microevolution and ecology of nitrifiers - Klosterneuburg... | ecosystem: Engineered > WWTP > Aerobic digester >...
TCGGGACACGTGAAAATCGGTCGCGATGTTTTCATCGGCACCGGCGCCAATATCATCAACGGCAGTGCCGCATCACCCCTCGTGATTGGCGATGGCGCCCTGATCGCCGCAGGCGCCTGCGTGACCAAGTCCGTCGAAGCGGGCGCGCTGGTGGCGGGGGTTCCGGCGGTGCGCAAGAAGTGAAGCATTATTCATGACGTTCATGTCAGACGCCCAAGGAGCAATGTCACCGCTCATGGTGCGATCGCACTGACATCGATCATCTGCGGCGGCTCGTTGGCGCACCAGTGTTGCCACATTATTCTTGTCGCTTGCGCGAAAGCAGAAGTGATCAGTTCCGGTTTGCCGAGTGGCGACGATTGGTAGCGATCGCGCATGGTCGCCCGAATTTGCGCAAGGTCGTTCAAACGTTGACTCCACTCGACGGCGAGCTTCACAAAATTGTCTTCCGAGTGCGCCACGAACTCTTGCAACTGCATAAGCTCCATAATGGACGAGGCTTGTCTGCTGGCGGGCGTTGTGCCAGCAATCGTCAAAGTCGGAACGCCCATCCAAAATGCATGGCGCGTCGTGGTGCCGCCAGTATACGGAAAGGTATCCAGGCAAAGATCAACTTCATGGTGCAAGCGCAGGTATGGCTCGACAATGCTGCGGAGATGAAAGCGAATTCTGTCGTCTGCAATTTCTTCTTCAGCAAACCAGCGTGTCAACAAATCAATTTGGTATTGATCGGATATTCCTGCCAGCAATAGGTGTGATTCCGGTGCGCCGCGAAGCACGCGTGCCCACAGCGATATCACATTCCTATGAATTTTGTTGGGACGATTAAAACTTCCAAACGTGAAATGTCTTTGAGTCAAGGCTGGAAGTGCTTCTATCGGCGGCGCAATTGAAAATGGCACATACGGTGCTGTTGAGGGAAGGTATACTAGTTTTTCAACAAACTGACGAGCAAAGACATCCGGAGGCAAGAATTTTGGATCGGCGATGTAATAGTCCATCGTTTGCATTCCAGTCGTCCCGGGGTACCCAATCCAGCTTGCTTGAATCGGCGCTGGCTTGCGCGCAAACACGGATAGTCTGTTCCCAAATGTATGGCCGGATAGATCGATCAATATGTCAATGCTGTCGGCTCGGATTTGTGCTTCCAACGCATCGTCATGCAGATCGACAACCATTAGCCATTTTTTGAAATACTGGCGAAGCGTGTTGCTCCCTTCGTCTTCGGCTTTATAGTTATGATAGGCAAGAATTTCAATCTCTTTATAAATACCAATATGTCTAACAATAGGCTCGATAAAATGTGCGACTGCATGATTTCGCAAGTCGGCAGAAACAATTCCTATGCGAATGATGCGATCAGGGTCGCGCGTGTTCGTGTGAGCCTGTCTGTGGGCCGGTCCTTGACGATCAAATTTTTGGCCAACTGCGAGATGCTCGCGAAATAGCGTCTCAGAGTCGATGGCACCATCCTGACTGAGGAGGTACAGAAATGCGGTATCTAAGTGCCCTGCGTCAGGAGAAATTTCAACCGCACGCCGGTAACAAACTTGAGCTTCCTTAAACTGAAATGCACTTTCCAGATAGTTGGCTAAGTTCGTCAATGCGATTGGGTGGTCTGGGCGAATTGCAACGGCTGTACGCATTTCAGAAATGCAGTCGTCCACTCGCCCGGCGTTTTTTAGCGCCAAGCTCAGCGTGACATGCGCTTCGACGTTTCTTGGTTCGATCTTGAGTGCTTGGTTGCAAGCGTCGATTGCGTCATCGTGCCTATCGAGACCGGACAACGTGTTGCCTATAGCAATCCAAGGCATCGCGAACTTCGGGTCGAGATCGGTAGCGGCAAGATAGGAGGCTAGCGCTGATTCGGCCTGATTCAGATGCCAGTACGCGTTGCCCAAGTTGTAATGGGCGGGGGCAGATTCGGGGTCTAGCTTAATGGCCGTCCTGTAGGCATCAAGCGCCTTGTCGACGGCTTGGGCCGCCAGGTGCGCATTGCCCAGATTCATGTGCGCTTTGGCGAGCTTGGGAGCAGTCGCGACCGCTTGCTCGTAATAACGACGGGCTTCATCGAGCTGCCCAGCTTTTTCGGCGGCCTGACCCAATTCGATCAACTTGAGTGCGGCGATCGACTGCGGATCATTCGGTAGCGCTGTCGATCGTGGACGAAAGATATCGATGATCCGCTGAAATAGACTCATGGTTTCGTGCTCGAACTGATGCGAGGAATCAAGGGAAGCGATGGACAATAGTGGTCTCGTCGCTACAATTCCACCAGCGCCACTCGGGCGTCGAAGCGATTCGCGACGGCGCGACCATGCAGGCGGGTGTCAGATCATGTTTCGATGGTTCTCCTTTGCGTTTGTTGATCAATTCGCGTCCGACTTGCTGCGCGATGTGGGGCAATTGCCTGCATTGCACGACGGTGCGGGCGAAAAGCCGAAGAAGGCGACCAAGCAGAAGCAGAAGCGCGACATGGCGTTGACACTGTTGCACCGCCGAGCGGTCGACTTCGGGCGCGGCCAGAAGCTCAATTTTCTGCAGAAGGCGCGCTTGTCAAAGCAACTTCAGGACGGCTTGATTCGCGGTGGACAGCCGGCGGAATTCGCGAAGGATTTCGCGGTACGCGTCATCGCCGATCTGCGTTGAATCGGTCTCGGCTGACAGCGCCGCCAATTCTCCTTTCGCGTTTGCCGCCCGGCTTTGGCACAATACGCGTCCGCATTTTCCCGGTCCGTGCTCTGCGCCGGTCTGTGTCCCTTTCCCCTCCAGCAGGTGACTCATGAACTTCCACGAGTACCAAGCGAAAGCTTTGTTCGCCGATTACGCCATCCCGGTTCCGGCCGGCCGTATCGCCACGACGATTGAGCAGGCGGCCGAAGCGGCGCGCGCTATCGGTGGCGAACAATGGGTTGTGAAGGCCCAGATCCACGCTGGCGGTCGCGGCAAAGCCGGCGGCGTGAAGCTGGTGCGTGACATCGATGGCGTCAAAGAAGCTGCCGGCAAGATGCTCGGCAGCAAGATGGTCACGTATCAATCGGCTGGGCGTGCGCTGCCGGTCGACACCGTGCTGATTTCGGAAGCCAATGACATCGACCAAGAGTTGTACCTGAGCTGCCTCGTCGACCGTGCGACAAAGGCGGTGTCGTTCATCGTGTCTGCCGCCGGCGGCGTCGACATCGAACAGGTCGCGAAGGACAACCCGGAAGCGATCCACACTGTCATCGTCGACTATGTGCAGGGTCTGCAGCCGTACCAATGCCGCAAGGTCGGCTTTGCGATGGGTCTGACGATGAAGCAAGTTGGCCAGCTCACCAAGATCATGTCCGGCGTGTACAAGCTGTTCATGGACAAAGACATGGCGCTGATCGAGTTGAACCCGTTGGCGATCGTCGCGTCGGGTGACCTGATGGCGCTCGACGGCAAACTGAACTCGGATGACAACGCCGAATTCCGCCATCCGAAACTTGCGGCGATGCGCGACATCAACCAGGAGGATCCGGCCGAGGCCGAGGCCGTGAACCATCATCTGAACTACGTGCAGATGGACGGCAACATCGGCTGCATGGTCAATGGTGCCGGCTTGGCGATGGCGACGATGGACGTGATCAAGCTTGCGGGAGGCGAACCGGCGAACTTCCTTGATGTCGGTGGTGGGGCGACCAAAGAGCGTGTCGCCGAAGCGTTCAAGCTGATTCTGAGTTCGGACAAGGTCAAGGCGATTCTGGTCAACATCTTCGGTGGCATCGTCCGCTGCGACATGATTGCCGAAGGCATCATCGCCGCGGTCAAGGACGTTGGCGTGACCATTCCGGTGGTCGTGCGCCTCGAAGGTACCAATGTCGAGAAGGGCCGCGAACTGCTGGCCGGCTCCGGCTTCAAGATCATTCCGGCGACGGATCTCAACGACGCGGCGCAGAAAGCGGTCGCGGCAGTTAACGGTTAAGGAGCAGCGACCATGAGCGTACTTGTCAACAAGGGCACCAAGGTCATCTGCCAAGGCTTTACTGGCAGCCAAGGCACTTTTCATTCAGAACAAGCGTTGGATTACGGCACCTTGCTGGTCGGTGGGGTCACGCCGGGCAAGGGCGGTTCACAGCACGTCGGCTTGCCGGTGTTCGATACCGTGCAGGAAGCCGTGGATGACACCGGTGCCGATGCGTCGATGATCTTCGTGCCGCCGCCGTTTGCGGCCGACGCCATTCTCGAAGCGGCCGATGCTGGTATTCGCGTCATCGTCGCGATTACCGAAGGTATTCCAGTGCTCGATATGCTGCGCGTCAAGAATGCGCTCGCGCACTACCCGGATACGGTGCTGATCGGTCCGAATTGCCCGGGCATCATCACCCCAGGCGAGTGCAAGATCGGCATCATGCCGGGGCATATCCACAAGCCGGGCAAGATTGGCATTGTCTCGCGTTCGGGCACGCTGACCTATGAAGCGGTGTTCCAGACCACGAACGCGGGTCTTGGCCAGAGCACCTGCATCGGCATCGGCGGCGATCCGATCAATGGCCTCAATTTCATCGACTGCCTGAGCATGTTTCAGGACGATCCGCAGACCGAAGGCATCATCATGGTCGGTGAAATTGGCGGTTCGGCTGAAGAAGAAGCGGCCGAGTTCATCGAAGAATATGTGCGTAAGCCGGTCGTCGCGTTCATCGCTGGCGCGTCTGCACCTGCGGGCAAACGTATGGGCCACGCCGGCGCCATCATCTCCGGTGGCAAAGGCACTGCAGCAGCAAAGTTCGCAGCGCTTGAGAAGGCCGGCGTGACCACGGTGAAATCACCGGCGGATCTCGGTCGTGCCATCGAAGCAGCCCTAAAAGCGAAGAAGTAGGAGCGACCCACGGGTCGCGATTCTCTCAACGCATGTAGGAGCGACCCACGGGTCGCGATTCTCTCAACGCATGTAGAGCGACCCACGGGTCGCGATTCTCTCAACGCATGTAGGAGCGACCCACGGGTCGCGATTCTCTCAACGCATGTAGGAGCGACCCACGGGTCGCGATTCTCTCAACGCATGTAGGAGCGACCCACGGGTCGCGATTTTCAACACGCGACAAAGGATCGCGACCCATGGGTCGCTCCTACAGTGAATTGCAAAGGCAATATGGCCTCGATCCGCATCGCTCTCGCCCAGTTCGACTTTCCGGTCGCGGCCATTTCCGAGAACGCGGATCGCATCGTGGCTTTGGCCGAGCGTGCGCGCGACCTGCTCGGTGCGCGCTTGATCGTGTTCCCGGAGCTGACCTTATCCGGCTATCTCGCCGAAGACCTGATCTTGCGTCCGAGTTTCATTCGCACCTGTGACGACTATCTCGCGCAGATCGCTGGCCGCGTGCACGGCATCGACCTGATCGTCGGTCATCCAGTGCAGGAAGGCGATCGTCGCTACAACGCGCTGAGTTGGATTCGCGATGGTGACGTGCTCGTGCGCTATCGCAAACAGGCGTTACCGAACTACACCGTGTTCGACGAGAAGCGCTACTTCACTGCGGGCGACCAAGCGGCAACGGTCGATCTCGATGGCGTACGTTTCGCGCCGCTGATCTGCGAAGACATCTGGGATCCGCAGCCCGCGCAGCGAGCGCTGCAGGTCGGGGCCGATGCACTCATCGTCATCAACGCCTCACCGTTCAACCCGCGCAATCGTATCGATCGCCACACTGTGGTGAGCTGGCGTGCGCGCGAACACGACGTACCGATCGCCTACGTGAATCTGGTGGCTGGGCAGGACGATCTGGTGTTCGATGGCGGTGCGTTCGTGGTTGATCGCGACGGCCAGATCGCTGGCCCGGCGCCGGCTTTCGAAGACCATCTGCTGGCGCTCGATTACGACATCGCTGCGCGCCGTTATCTGCCGGTGAATTGGCCGGTATGCGAAACCAGCGATGACGCGCGTGTCTACAATGCGCTGGTGCGCGGCACCCGCGACTACGTGCAAAAAAACCGGTTTCCCGGCGTGCTGTTGGGATTGTCCGGTGGCGTTGACTCGGCGTTGACGCTGGCGCTGGCTGTCGATGCGCTGGGTCCCGAGCAGGTCACCGCAGTGATGATGCCGACGCGCTACACCTCTCAGTTATCGTTGGACGAGGCCGCAGCGCAGGCGCGGTTGCTGGGAGTGAAGTATCACGTCGCGCAGATCGAGGATGCGTTCAATGCGATGGTGAATTCGCTACAGCCGTTGTTCGCCGGGCGTACGCCGGATGTGACCGAGGAAAACCTGCAAGCGCGCATTCGCGGCATGATCCTGATGGCCTTGTCGAACAAGTTCGGCGGAATGGTGCTGTCGACCGGCAACAAGAGCGAGATGGCCTGCGGTTACGCGACGTTGTACGGCGACATGTGCGGTGGCTTTGCGCCACTGAAGGATGTGTACAAGACCGAAGTCTGGGATCTGTGCCGCTATCGAAATTCGATTTCGCCAGCGATTCCCGAGGTCGTGATCACGCGGCCGCCCTCGGCCGAACTGCGCGAAAATCAGAAGGATCAGGATTCGCTGCCGCCTTACGAACTGCTCGACGAAATTCTCAAGCGCTATATCGAGCTGGATCGCTCACGCGCCGAAATCGTTGCCGAAGGGTTTGATGCAGCCATCGTTGAGCGCGTCGTGCGCATGGTGCTACGCAATGAATACAAACGCCGTCAATCGGCACCTGGCCCGCGCATCACCCAACGTGCTTTTGGTCGCGACCGGCGCTATCCGATCACTTCGGGTTGGCGCTAATCAACCCGCAAACGGGTTCAGTTGCTTCCACTTGCTGCGTTTTGCCGGCCAGTTGCCGTCAAGATACGGGTGCTCGGGGTAGTTCAGCTTGAGCACTTGCGCGGCTTCATCGCCGAGCTGGGCGCGGCCAATGCGACGATAACTTTCGGCCATGATTGCGAGTGCATCCGCGGTGGCGGGCGATTCCTGATAGGTCTCGAGCAGGAACTTGGCACGGCCGGCGGCGGCGAGATAAGCACCGCGGCGGAAGTAGTAGCTCGCCACCATCAGTTCGGAGTTGGCCAAGCCATTGCGCAAATAGACCATACGTTGGCGCGCATCCGGGGCGTAACTACTGTCCGGATACTTGTTCACCAGTTCACCGAAATCCTGAAAGCTCTGGCGCACGTACTGCAGGTCACGTCGGGTGATGTCGTCCGAAAAGTACTTTTCGAGCAGACCGATACGACGGTTGAAGTTCACCAGCCCGCGCAGGTAGTAGGCGTAGTCGATACGCGGATGCGTCGGATAGATCTTGATGAAGCGGTTGATTGCGGACAGCGACTCATCCGGCTTGTTGTCGCGATAGAGCGCGTAGGCAAGTTCGATCTGGGCCTGTTCGTGATAGCGACCGTAGGGGAAGCGGGCGACGAGGCGCTCGTAAAACTTCACGGCGCGCTTGACTTCACCATCGTCCAGCGCGGTCTTGGCTTCGCCATACATGGCGTCGACCGGCAGCGTTTCCGCGGCTTCCATGCGCACGCGGCTACTGCAGGCGGCGAAAAAGAGAATAAGGGTGAGCAGCAGCAGTCGGGCCGGAGTTTGGAAGCGCACAGGCACAAACCATTCTAGAATGAGACGAGCATCATAGCCGATCCCGGCCAACTGTCGGGGCGAGGCCGTCCGTCACGATTCGCGCGGGGTTCAGTCCCGTCTGCCCCCGGAAACCACATGAACGACATCATCGACACCGAGATCGAGGCGCCCGCCAGCGATCGCTTCGACTTCCGCATCAACCCGGAACTGGCCGGAAAGCGCTTCGACCAAGCGCTTGCAGAGTCATTGCCGCAGTTTTCGCGCTCACGCCTTTCCGGCTGGATCAAGGACGGCCGAGCGACGCTGAATGGCGCGACCGTGCGACCGAAGGACAGCGTGCACGCCGGTGACGCCGTCATCGTGAATGCCGAGCGTGACATCCAGATCACCGATGAGCCTGAGGCGATCGGACTCGACATCCTGTTCGAGGATCGCGACGTCATCGTCATCAACAAGCCGCCGGGGCTGGTCGTGCATCCAGGTGCTGGGAACGCCCGTGGCACGTTGGTGAATGCGCTGTTGCATCACGACCTCAGTCTGCGTGAACTGCCGCGTGCTGGCATCGTGCATCGTCTCGATAAGGACACCTCGGGCGCGATGGTGGTGGCGAAAACGATGGAGGCGCATGCGGCGCTGGTTGCGCAGCTCTCCGAGCGCGAGGTAAATCGTCGCTATGTCGCGTTGGTCAATGGCAACCTGATCGCAGGTGGCAGGATCGACGCACCGATCGACCGCGATCCGCGTGACCGTATCCGCATGGCGGTGGTCGAAGGTGGACGCGATGCGATCACTCACTACCGAGTGCTCGAACGCTTTCGCGCCCATACGTTGCTCAGTTGCCAACTCGAAACCGGCCGCACGCACCAGATTCGCGTGCATCTGAACCATATTCGCCACGGCATTCTTGGCGACCCGCTGTATGGCCCTGGGCTGAAATTACCGAAAGCTGCGAGTCCGGCGCTGATCGAGTGCCTGCGCCAATTCAAGCGCCAGGCCTTGCATGCGGCCGAGCTCGCATTCGAGCATCCGCGCACGAAAAAACAGGTGGCGTTTAGTGCGGTGATGCCAGAAGACATGGAAGAGCTAATCGCATTCCTGCGGCGCGCTTCACCACTCGAATCGGCATGACGGAACTGCTCGTTGGCGCGCAGTGGCATGGGCCTGCAGGCGTGCGGGCGATCACGACAATGCGACGCGGGCTCGGTAATTCGCAGCCGCCGTTCGATGCGTTCAATCTCGGCGATCACGTCGGCGATGATGCCGTTGCGGTGGCCTCGAATCGTGCGCTTTTGCGCCAAGCGTACGTGTTGCCGATGCAGCCGTTGTGGTTGCGACAGGTCCATGGCGTGCGTGTTGTCGATGCCGATGCCGTCGCGCTCGACGAGCCTGCCGAGGCAGACGCGGTCGTTTCGCGCCAGCCCGGGCGAGTCCTGGCGATCCTCACTGCGGACTGTCTGCCGATCGTGTTTGCGGCCGATGATGAGTCCGTGATCGGTGCGGCCCACGCCGGCTGGCGTGGACTGGCAGATGGGGTGTTGGCAGCGACCGTTGCGGCAATGCGGCACGATCCAGCACGCATTTCGGCGTGGATCGGCCCCGGAATCCGTCAAGCGGCCTTTGAAGTCGGCCGCGACGTGCGCGACGCCTTTCTTCAACCCGACCCGCTCGCCCTCGCGGCATTCAAGCCAAGCCCGCGCCGAGATCATTTTTTCTGCGATCTGGCGATGCTGGCGCGGCTGCGTCTGACGAAACTCGGCCTCACCCGCATCACTGATTGCGGCCTGTGCACGTATTCCGACGCGAGCCGGTTTTATTCGCACCGGCGCGATCAGCGGACGGGGCGGATGGCGACCTTGGTGTGGCGGGCGCAGGGCAATCGCCAAACTTGTTGAACGTCGCTCCAGCTTGCGATGGGCTTGCGAAAAATGGTTATCGTCGACGCTGGGCATCGGTCTGGAGGCTGATATGCGAATTCGTGCATCCGCGAGTATTTTTGCAGTCGCATTCTTATTGGCGACATGCTTCGTCTTGCCTGCGCAGGGGCAAGCGTTATTCTCCTCGAATCCGGAGTTCCGGATCAACGATAGCGGCGAACCTTTACCGCAACAGCCACCCAGCCCTGTGAGCGTGCACGGACGCGCGCTGGCGGTGGACGTGCGTCCGACGACATCGCGTTATGCCGAACCCACCACTCGTGCGCCCGTGTTTGACTTCGTCGAAGTTCCCGGGCCGGCGCGAACCAACCCCAACGCGCCGCGTGGCAAAGGAATGGCGGGTACGCCGGTGGCCACGATGCCTTGGCAGGCGCAAACGGGGGCCAAGTTTTGGGGCTCAGCATCGCCACAGTTCGACACCATCAATTTCCTCAACGACAGTGCGTTGAACGACAGCTACCTGTTCATTCCTGCCGACCCACACGCCGCGGTTGGTCCATCGCATGTGGTCACGGTAGCGAACGTGACCCTCATGATTCACGACAAGGCGGGAAACCTGCTTTATTCGTCCGGGTTACAGGACTTCTTCGCCGGCATGGGTGCGAACGCCCCAACGACTTACACCTTCGATCCAAAAATTCTTTATGACTCGCACGCAGGCCGTTACGTGCTGGTGACGCTGGAGCAGGACGATCCAGCGGGTACCGCAAACGACAAGTCATTGATCTACTTCGCAGTGTCCGACGACAACGATCCGACCGGCACTTGGTACCAGCTCCGTCTCAACTTCAAGACTTTGATTGGCGGTACGGCGCGGTGGCTCGACTATCCGGGCTTCGCGTTCGACGAAGAAGCGGTGTATCTCGTCGGCAATGTCTTCCGCTTCACGGGGGCATTTGACAGTGTGCGTATGTTTACCATTGCCAAAGGACTGGGCACCGGCGGGTGGTATGACGGTGGGACTGCAGTCAGCTATGGCCCGACCAATCCTTATGGTGGGAGCGGAATAGCGTCGACGACGATGCCGGCACGCATCGAAGGCACGCCGCCACCGGGGACCATCGGGACTTGGCTCACGCTTTACAGCGGCCTGGCATCAGGGAGCACCGAATACATCCAGGCAATGCGGATGGACAATCCGCTCAGTGTCACGCCGACGTTTACGCTGACCCAGTTGGTCCAGGGCGATATCGACACCGGTGCGACCCTGCCGGGAGCAGCGCAGCCAGGCAGCGATGCGGGCGGAACCAATCGTACGCTCGATACCGGGGACAGGCGTGCGATGGAGGCGGTATGGCGCGCGAATAGCCTGTGGACTGTGTTCACGGTGAATTCGAATGCCGCACCCAACGCGAATCAGCCGACCGCAAGGTATATCCGACTCGATACCACGACGCCTGCGGCGCTTACGTTGGCCGAAGCGGGCAATGCCGGAGGCGAAGACATTTCGCCCGGGCTGTACACCTACTACCCATCGATTTCGGTGAACACCTACGGACAAATGGCGATGGGCTTCAGCGGCTCCAATGCGTCGACCTTTGCCGGTGCCTTCGCCGTGAGTCGGCGATCTGCCGACGCGGCCGGCAGCGTGTCGGCAACCCTACTGATCAAGAATGGCGTTGCGCACTACTATCGCGCGTTTGGCGGGTCCAGGAATCGCTGGGGCGACTACACCGCGACGGCGCTTGATCCGGCGAACCAGTGTTTCTGGGCCTACAACAAGTGGGCGGATACGAAGGGTACGATTCTCGGTTCGTATCCCAACGAAGATGGCCGCTGGAGCACGGTTGCCGCGCGCGTCTGTGTTTGCGACGGCGATGAAACCACGGCGGACGACGACTTCGACGGCATTTGCGCCACCTCGGACAATTGTGATGCGGTGGCGAATCGCGATCAGGCCGATGCCGACGGCGACAGTGTCGGCGATGTTTGCGACAACTGCGCGGCCGTATCCAATCCGACCCAGACCGACACCGACAGCGATGGCATTGGCGATGCCTGCGATCTTGGCGACGCCACGACGACGATCCTGAGCAGCGCCTCCGATCCCAGCGTATTCGGCGAATTCGTCAATCTGACGGCGCAAGTGAGCAGCGTCTCGGCACCGCCGACACCGACGGGCACGGTGGCGTTTAGCGATGGCGCGAGCCCGATCGGCAATGTTTCCGTCAATGTTGCGGGTGCCGCAGTGCTCGGGACGAGCACCTTGTCGGTCGGCGCTCATGCCCTGTCCGCGACTTACGGCGGCGACGCGCTCTATGCCGCCAGCAGTGGCAATGACGCGCACACCGTCAACAAGGCCAACACCACGCTTTCGATCAGCGATACGCCTGATCCCAGCATCGACACCGGCAATGTCACGGTCACGGCATCCCTCCTCGTGACCCATCCGGGTTCCGGAACGCCGACCGGAACGATTACGGTCACCGCGACGCAGTCGACCGGTTGCACCATGAATTTGCCGACTACCAGTTGCGCGCTCAGCTTCAGCGCGGCGGGCAGTCAGACGATCAACGCCAGTTTTGGCGGCGACGCCAGTTTCAATGGCTCGGTCGCCACGGCAATCACGAATCAGGTGAATCCTTCGAATACGGCACCGACCATCACCGGGCCGTCAAATCAGTCGATCAACGAAGATGCGAACACCGGCGCACTGGCGGTCACGGTGGGGGACGCCGAGACTGCGGCGTCCAGCCTGACGCTGGCTGGCACGTCGGACAATACGACGCTGGTGCCGAACAATGCGGCCAACATCGCGTTGGGCGGTAGCGGTACCAATCGCACGGTGACGATCATGCCGGCGGCGGATCAGAGCGGCAGCGCAACGATCACCTTGCGAGTGACGGATCCGGGCGGATTGTTCACCGAAACCAGCTTCACCGTGACCATCACTGCGGTCGACGATGCGCCGACCGCAGTGGCGGACGTGGCAACGGTGAACGAAGACAGCGGCTCGAACACGATCGATGTGCTCGGCAATGACTCCGATATTGATGGCGGCACCAATCTGGTCACCGCCGTCGGTACCGCGACCAACGGCACGACCGCCGTTGGCCCGGCCGGTGCGAACGTGACCTACACGCCGAATGGCAACTACTG
>Ga0073902_10001509_pt1 | contig 12543 bp, 10 predicted proteins | sample KloWWTmeKNB19Kit_FD_66667 | JGI IMG/M metagenome (GOLD analysis project Ga0073902, IMG submission 66667) | Active sludge microbial communities from Klosterneuburg, Austria, studying microevolution and ecology of nitrifiers - Klosterneuburg... | ecosystem: Engineered > WWTP > Aerobic digester >...
GGCCTGGGCGGCCGCCTTCTCGCCGACGGAGCGGTCGAGGACCTTCGCGCCGACGGCGATCAACCAGATCGGCACGAGGCCAGCCAACCACGCAATGGCCGGCAGGTCGAGAATCGGCACGCGCACACCCAGACCAACCAGCAGGATACCGGCAGCCACGATCAAGCCGCTGAGCGGGGTGAGGACGGCGTTGGCAAGGATATTGCCGAACGTGCGTTGTCGCAGTTTCATAGCGATGCGCGGACAGCCCTGGAACTCTCAACAACACCCTGTTCCGGAGGCGATATGCCCGCCCCGACGTACGCCGGGGCGGGCATATCGCCTCCGGAAGGGGTATTGATAGGAGTGCCTACTTGTTGATGCCCAGGCGGCGCTTGCGCTCCTCGAGCTGCGAGTCGAGCTCGCCCTTGCCGAGCGCCTCGTCCATTTGGGTGTCGAGATTCTGGGCCGCCATCTCCGCCCGGGCGCTGGCCGAATCGAGCCGGTTGCGAATGCCCTCGGCGATGCGGGCCACGTCCTGATCCCCCATCCCGGCCAGGTCGTCGATCGACTTGATGGCCCGGTTGGTGAGTTCCTTGGCCTTGGCCAGCTCGAGCAGATGGGCCATCTCCTCGCGCTGCTGGCGGATGGTTTGCAGCTTGGTCTGCAGTTTGAGCCGGGCGTTGAGCAGCGACTGGTACTCGGATGCCTGGCGGGTGGCCTGTTGCTCGTACGTCTCGGCCATGGTCTTGACCGAGTTCAGCTTGGACTGGGCCGCCCGGGCCAAGTCATCCTTGCCCTGGCTCAGGAACATGTCAATGTTGCGGTCCAGGTCGATGACCTGTTTCTTGAGCTCATCGCGCTTGCGCTCGAGGGTCTTGACCTGCCCGCCGACCGTGGCGGCGGCATCCTCCAACGCGTCAAGGTTGTTATCGACGTCGCGGATATACTGATCGATGACGGCAATGTTGTTGCTTTGGAGGGCCTTGTCCACCAGCGCGTGGAGGTTCGCCTTGATCAAGGTATCGACTTTTTCGAGAAGAGAAGCCATGGAATCACCTGTTGTGGGTCGCCTGTCATCTGGATGTCAAGCGGATTGACCTTCGGCGCGTTAGTCTGTGTCAACGTGCCGGCGCGGCATAGTATAGCCAAGAGCGCCGGGAGAAGAACGCGACGGGATACGTCGCACGGAGAAGAAACAATGAAAGCTCGAACCCTCATCCCAACCTTTCTGCTGAGCGTGTTGGCCCTCGCGTCCTGCGGCGCGGCCGCGCCGGCCCCGTCCAACCTCGGGCGCGAATCGGTCGCCCCCTCGGCGCCAGTGACGGCACCCAAGGCCGGCGGCACCGCCGCCGACGCCCAATCCCCAGCCGGGCAGACCGATCTCACCGACCGGTTGGTGATCCGTACCGCGAATCTCACCCTGATCGTCAAGGACACCCTGGCCAGTCTCGACGAGATCGGCCGGATGGCGACCGAGTTCAAGGGCTTCATCCAATCGTCAAATACGACCAAATATGCCCAGGGGTCGCAGGCGACGATCGTGATCAAAGTGCCCTCCGACAAACTGGATGCCACACTCGAACGCGCGCGCAAGTTGGCGATCGAAGTCCGCAACGACCAGGTCACTGGCCAGGATGTGACGGCCGAATTCTCTGATCTCAGCGCCCGGATCAAGAACCTGGAGGCCGCCGAGACGCAACTCCGAACCATCCTCGAGAAGTCCACCAAGACCGAGGATGTGCTGGCCGTGTATCGCGAGCTGACCTCGATCCGGGGTCAGATCGAACAGGCCAAGGGGCGGGCTCAGTTCCTGGCGACGTCTGCCGCGATGTCGACCGTGACGATCTCACTCATCCCTGACGTCATCGCCCAGCCCATCGCGGCCCCGGGCTGGCGCCCGGAAGGTGAATTCAAAAACGCGGCCGAAACGCTGATCCGAATCCTGCAGGGGCTTGGCACCCTGATGATCTGGCTGGTGGTCACGGTTTTGCCGGTCCTCATCATTCTGTCCCTGCCCTTCGTGGCCCTGATCGCGATCGTGCGCGCGCTGAATCGCCGCCGGCCGGCGAAGGCGCGACCCATGCCGATGATGCAGCAGCCGCCGATGGCGCCGCCGCAGCAACCGCCCGCGCCGCCGAAGGCGTGAATCTCAAACGTTCCTTTCTGAAGCGATGTGTCCCCGGGCTTCGCCCGGGGACACATCGCTTCAGAAACAACCCTACAGAATGCGAGACCTCCTCAACGACATCGGCGACTGGCAGGCCTTGAGCCTGCCGGTCGCCGTCGCCACCGTCATCCGCACCTGGGGCAGCGCGCCGCGCGGCGCGGGGGCCAAAATGGCCGTCGCTGAGGGCAATCGGATCTCGGGCTCGGTCAGCGGTGGCTGCATCGAGGGCGCGGTCTACGAAGCTGGGCTGGAAGCGTTGGGCGGTGGCGGGCCGCGCACGCTGCATTTTGGGGTCGCCGACGAGACCGCCTGGGAAGTCGGGCTGGCCTGTGGCGGTGAGATTGAGGTTTATGTCGAGGCGCTGGCACCTGAGACCGAGTCCCTGTGGCGCGAGGCGGCTCACACTGGACGCGGCCTCGGCATGGCCATCGTTGTAGGCGGGCCCTCTGAGCACATTGGGCGGCGGGCCCACCTGTGGGCGGACGGCAAAGCCGACAACCTGGACGCGCTCCCCGGGCTGCGATCCGCCCTCGAAGCGGCCTTGCTTCGAGGCGGCCCGATCCGGGCGCAGGTTGGCCCGCTTGACGTCTTTGTCGACGTCATCCTGCCGCCGCCCAGCCTGATCTGCATCGGGGCCGCCCACATCGCGATCCCACTGGCCGACATGGCAGCCACGCTTGGATTCCGAGTGACGGTCATCGACCCGCGCAGCGCCTTCGCCACCCCCGCCCGCTTTCCGCGCATCGGCGCGCTGATCAACGACTGGCCGACCCGCGCCCTCGCAGAGATCCCGCTGACCCAGGCCACCGCCTTTGTCGCCCTCAGCCACGACCCGAAGATCGATGACCTTGCCCTCGAGATCGCGCTTCGCGGTCAATCTTTTTACGTTGGAGTTTTGGGCAGCGCCCGCACGCATGCCAACCGGCTGGAACGCCTGCGCGCAGCCGGTTTTGGCGAGCCCGATCTTGCCCGCCTGCACGCGCCGATCGGGCTCGACCTCGGGGCGCATGCGCCCGAGGAGATTGCGCTGTCTATCCTGGCTGAGATCGTGGCGGTCCGCAACGGCCTGCCGGGCCGACACTAACTCCCATACGCAAGGAACCTGCCAGAAACGATAGTCCCCGGCAGAGCCGGGGACTATCGTTTCTGGCAGGTTCCTTGCGCAGGCTCTAGGTGACGTACTTGAAGCTGAGCAGCTTCTTGTTTGTCAACACATACACCAGGTTGTTCACCGGGTCGATCGACATATCAATCATGTTGGCGAATTCGAGGCCGGGCGGTCGATACTGGCGCTGGAACTCGCCGTTCTTGCCAAGCTGCCAAATCGCGCCGTTGTCGACATCCGCGAGAAACACGCTGCCGCGCTGCTGTTCCTGCGCGCTCAGTGCGATGGCAACCGAGCGGCCAATCGGCTCGGGCGGGGAGACCGCAAACGTCGCCGGAGCGCTGGTCAGATACTTCAACACGATGCCGTTGCGTTGCAGGACGTAAACCGCGCCATCGACGGCGATATCAATCGTCGTCGTGAGCGGGCCGTATGGCACGCGGAAATAGGGGCTGCTGGCGAAGGCCCCATCGGATTGGCGGGTGAGGCGCCAGATCTGGCCCACCCCCGCATCGAGGGCATACAAATTGCCGTTCCACAGCTCGCCCGCCACAATCTGACTCGTGCCGCTGATGAGGCCAGCTGGCCATCGAATCAGGCCGGTCTGGTTCTCGGCGGCCTTGTACTCGAAACCTGTCTCCGCCCCAAACAACACCGCGCCTTCGGTCCGCCAGCGATCGCCGACCGAACTGGCCCACGCGACATCGCGCAACTGCGGGCCATTCGGCTGCTGGGGGAGGATGAGCTGAAGCGCATCGGCGGTAGGCCTGCCTGCGTTGCGCACGAGGTGATCGACCGTGCCGTTTGCCCGGTCCATCACAAACGCGCCGAGGGTCGAGGCCGATACGCGGCGCTCGTCGGAGGCCGCCGCGAATTCATAGACGCTCGTGACCTGTATTCGGGTGATCCGCCGCAATTGATCCAGCCGCGCGCTCAGCTCCGCCTGCGGGCGGTCAAATGTCTTGTCTCCCGGGGCCTTCGCATTGAAGGCGGCAATGGTGTCGAGCGCACGCTGGACGGCGCTCCGCTGAGCGTTGGGATCCAGGCCGTCGGCCGACGCCTGGGCGATCTGCGCCTTGGCCAGGTCCTGGAGCTGGATGCGCTCGGCCTGGCCGCTCAGATTCATATACAGAATCGTGACGATGACGGCGACGGCGATCGGGAGCAGGATCGTCGCCGCGCGCAGTCCGATCATCGCCGCCCGCGAGCGCTCGGCCGCATCGATGGCGCGGGGCGCCTCAGGCAACATGCTGGCCGCAACTTCGCCGAGTGTCTTGCGGGCGGCGCCGCCGGCCTTGCCCAACCCAAAGCCAAGCGCGCCGCCAACCCGGCCAAGGACCACCTGCGCGCCGCTGGCCAGCGAACTGAGCGGCGAGGGGGCCGAGGCGGAGCGGCTGGACGCGGCGGCGGGCGCCAGGGCGGCGGCGGTAGCCCGCGGCGCGATGGTGGCTGGCGCAACTGCGGCGGGGGCTACCGGCGTGCCATAGGTCACCGTGTCTGTCAGAGTCAGCGCCACACCGGTCAGGCTGCCCTGCTTGACATTGGCATTGAGATAGCCGGCAATCAGACGAGCCTCGCCCTTCCCCATGCATCGGTTGATCAGTTGATCGTTGACATCCCGGCAGGAATACGAGCCGGAGATGACAAAGGCATCACCGGGCTGCCACGGGAAGTTGGAGAATTCGACGTCCTCAGTCCGCGCCGCGCCGATGGGCGACTGCAGCCGGGCCGGTTCAATCCGCTCGAAAGCGCCGGCCCGTCCGCGGGCAAAGGCGAGGGCGGGGCCAGCCTGGGCGATCACTACTTTGCCGGCATCCGCGGCCACGCAGGTCAGCGAGCCCTCAAGCCGCGTCACCGCCCCCCGATTCAGGGTCAGCACGGAATCACTGGCTCGGGTGATGGCGGCCCGCAACGCGGCGGTCTGACTGCCAGGCGCGCGCCAGTAGGCGTCGCAGGCAGCGCCCCCGATCTCAGCCAGCGCGTCGGGCGACGCCCCGGGAAAATCCATGAAGACGACAAGAGTCTCGCCGGGGCGGGCCGCGCGGCGGCCAGATTCCTGCGCGATGACCTGGGCGGCGTCGCCGAATTCGGTGCCCTTGATGACGTGGATGGTCGAAACAGATATCTGCGGCACACTCGCATTTTAGTGCGTCCCGGGCCGGGGCGCAATCCATGCGCGCTGTCAGCCAACCGTCAGCTTCAACATCCAACCCCTGCGGTATGATCATCGCGAAATGATTCCCGTAACAGCCGAACAGTTTCGTCAGGTCATGCGCCGCTGGGCGAGCACCGTCAATATCGTCACCACCCGCCACGAAGGCTTTGACTACGGGCTGACGGTGACGGCCTTTTCGTCCCTGGCCGCGACGCCACCCCTCGTATTTGCCAGCATCAACACCCACACCCGCACCCATCCGTTGATCGAGAAGAGCGGGATCTTCTGCGTGAACTTCCTCTCACCGACGATGAAGCACATCTCGGATCGCTTCGCTGGCCGCCTGCCGGATGAGGAGCGTTTTGCCGGTCTTGCCCATCGTGTGGCGGTCACCGGCGCGCCGGTGCTCAACGACGCGATCGCCTTTCTCGATTGCAAGGTCGTGCAGGCTTTTGCCGCGGGCGATCACACCATCTTCGTCGGGGAAGTGCTGTCGGGCGATGTGCAACATCCTGACCAGACACCCCTGCTCTATTTCAACGGCAAGTATCGCGGCCTCGGCGGCGAGATCACGGAGTAAGGCCCAACATGGGAATCAAAGCGATCACCGACGCGTTTGCGCGGGCCAGAGCAGAGGGCCGGCCGGCGCTCATGCCCTACTGGCCGCTGGGGTATCCAGACGCGGAGAGTTCGCTGCGGGTGGTCGAGGCGATCGCCCGGGCCGGGGCCGACATGATCGAGTTGGGCGTGCCCTTCAGTGACCCGCTTGCGGATGGCGTCGTCATTCAGCGCGCCACCCAGGTTGCGCTCCGCCACGGCGCAACGGTGGCCGGATGCATCGCGCTGGCCGGGCGGGCGCGCGCGCAAGGCGCCAGGCTGCCGATGTTCGCCATGGGCTATCTGAATCCGCTGCTCGCGCACGGCGAGACCGCCTATGCCGCTGACTGGCGCGCCGCGGGAGTGGATGGCCTGATCGTCCCCGATCTCCCGCCCGAGGAGTCGGACACGCTCCGGGCGGCCTGCGACGCCAACCAACTCGCCCTGGTTCAGTTCGTTGCGCCGACCTCGACGAGCGCGCGGCTGGGGCTGGCGGCCGCCGCCGCAACGGGATTTATTTACGTTGTGCAGGTCACCGGCGTGACTGGCGCCCGGACCGAGCTCGCGGCCGGTCTGAGTGATTACGTCGCGCGGGTGCGGGCCCAGGCCGGGACCACGCCGATCGTGGTCGGTTTTGGGGTCAGCACGGCCGCCCACGTGCGCCAGATTGGCCGGTTCGCCGACGGCGTCATTGTGGCCAGCGCGCTGATTCGCGCAGCGGGTGATGCCGCCGATCCGGCCGCGGCCGCCTACGATTTCGTCAAAGCACTCAAGGAGTAAACCAAACATGTCTCATCGCAGTCTCTTCGCATTCGCCAGGACAACAACACTTAACATCATACGCGGAGCCGGTCGCGCCGGGGCCGGGCTTGTCGCGGCGGGCGCGCTGGCCGGATGCGGGGGCGCCGCCCCGCCCACCCCGGTGCGGATCATCGTGCCGCCCACCCGCACCCCGGCGGCCGCAGTCCCGGTGTTGGTGGCAACCGCGGCCATTGCGCCGGCGGCCGCAACGCCCGCGCCAACAGCCCAGCCGACAGGCCAAGTTGAGGCGTTGCCGAGCGTTGCGGAAACACCGCGCGTTTCGACGCCAACAGCCACTGCGCCCCCGGTTCCACAGGCAGGGGGCGCGGCCGTCGCAAACAGGGCGGCCGCAACCCCCCGGCCGACGGCAACGCCTCGCGCGAGCGCCTGCGTCAACGTCACCTTCGACGAGCTCCGCAAGAAAGGGCCCCGGCCCGCGGCATTGGAGACGCTCGCTGACGGCGCCTGCGTCAGTGTCCGCTTCGCGTCGGGTGATGAAACGCGCTACGTTTGGCATCCCGCGGGCGCGCGATTCGCGCCAGGATCCAGCATGTATGTGCGCTGGAAGGACGGCCTGGTCTCGGTGTTCAGGAAAGACGGCGTGCTCAAGACGAATGAGTACTACCGGGGCAGACAGCAGGAACTGGCCCTGCTGCAGGAAAATGGCAAATACAAGCTTCCCGCAAGCGGCAGCTTTGTCTTCAGTCTCGACCGTGACAGCCTGGTCGTGGGTCTCGTCGACACGCTCATACGCGCGCGCTGACCAGCGCCGTCGCGCTCTGTCTGAATCATTGCGCCCCGGCTTCGCCGGGGCGCAATGATTCAGACAGAGCGCGACGGCGCCGAGAATGTCGGTGATACACTTTCCGTCAGATCTGCAAGCCCATATTGGAGTCCTGACGTGAACATCAAAATCGAACCCGTTTCGGATACGTCGCCGGTCGTCCTGCCAGAAAACCTTGGCTTCGGTCAGATTTTCAGCCGGCACATGTACATCCAGAAGTACTCACCCGACAAGGGGTGGCACGACGCTGTCATTGGACCGTATGGGCCACTCTCGCTCGCGCCGGCCAGCGCCGTGCTGCATTACGGGCAGGAGATTTTTGAAGGCACCAAGGCCTATCGCCGGCCCGACGGACACATCAACCTTTTCCGGCCATGGGAAAACGCGGCCCGCTTCAACCGCTCGGCCAAGCGCATGGCGATGCAGGAAGTGGATCCCGAATCGCATGTCGACGCGATCGCCCAGCTCGTGGCCATCGATCATGCCTATTGCCCGCCCGCCGCGTCCGGTTCGCTGTATATCCGCCCGACCCTGATCGCGTCTGATCCGACCCTCGGCGTGACGGCGAGCAAGACCTACCTGCACTATGTCATCCTCAGCCCGGTCGGGAACTACTTTTCCGCGGGCGCCAAGCCCGTCGCCGTCTACATCTCAGATGAGTATGTGCGCGCGGTGCGGGGCGGCACCGGGGCGGCCAAAACCGGCGGCAACTACGCGGCCAGCCTGTTTGTGGCCGAGGCGGTGGCCAAGAAAGGCTACCAGCAGGTGCTCTGGCTGGACGGCATCGAGCGCAAGTATGTCGAAGAAGTGGGGGCGATGAACATCGCTTTCGCCTACGGCAAGCACATCGTCACCCCGGCCTTGACCGGCACCATCCTGCCCGGCATCACCCGTGACTCAATGCTCAAACTCGCGCCGGACGTCGGTTATACGCTCAGCGAGGAGCGCCTGGACGTCCACACGATCATCAAGGACATCGAGTCGGGCAAGATCACGGAAGCCTTCGGCATTGGCACGGCGGCGGTCGTCGCGCCTGTGGGGCGCTTCGGATATGAAGGCAAGGACTACACCGTTGGAACGGGCAGCATCGGGCCTGTGGCCGCGCACTTGCGCCAGTCGCTCACCGACCTGCAGTACGGGCGGGCGCCCGACCCATACGGCTGGACGATGAAGATCGAAGCCGCGAAATAGAGGTTATCCTGAAACAGGTTGCGAGATCACACTCCCGGCGCTTCGCGCCAGGAGTGTGATCTCGCCGTTATTTGGCATACAGCCGGGTATACGCCGCGTAGTTCACCGAGATGTTGCGGACGTAGGTTACGGGCTCAGACAAGGTCATCGCCTCGATGAAGAAATCCGGATCGCCACCGCCGGCTTCGCGCCAGCGCAATGCGCGGCCGGGGCCGGCGTTGTAGGCCGCCAGCGCCGCCACGAGATCGCCATCAAACCCCTTGACCTGCCGCGACAGGTAGTAGATCCCAAAACGCACGCTGACGGCCGGCTTGTTCAGGTCCTGGGTGGTGTAGTTGGGCGGCCAGTTCAATTGGCCGGCGATTTCCTTGCCGGTGGCGGGAATGACCTGCATCAGGCCGCGCGCCGCGGCGGACGACAGCGCGTTGGCCTCAAACAGGCTTTCCTGCCGGATCAGCGCATAGATCAACAGCGGATCAAGCTTGAATTCGGCCGCGGCAGGCTCGATGAGCGCGGAGAAATAAGTGGGATACGCCAGGCGGGCGACGAAGTCAGGAGCCGCCAGGAGCCCGCCGGGCGCGCGCACGGCAAGCCGGGTGGCTGCTTGAATGCTATGGCGATACCCGCCCAACTCTCGCCAACGCACCGCCGCTTGAAAGAGCGCGACCGGATCCGCGCCCAGCTCACTTAGCGCGGCGTCGAACTCCGCCCCGGCCTCCGCGCCCAGGCCCAGCCGCTGGAGCGTCTCGCCCCGAACAAAAGCGCGGTTCAACGTCCAACGGGGCGTGGAAACCCACGACACAACGCCTGTGGCGGCGCTGATTGAGGCCGTCACGGTGACGCCCGTCCACCCTGACAACCAGGACAGCGCCTCGTCGAATCCCGCGGTTGCGGAAATCGACTGGACTTCAGCCGACGAGCGGGTCATGGGCGCCCGACCGTCGCGAAGCTCAGCGGAGCGGACTGCCTCATAGCTCGACGGCGCGGTCCGGGTCAGGGCCGCCCACCAGGCGCTGGCGATATCCTGCTTGCCGGCAATTTGGGCGGCCTTGGCGATCCAGAAAGGCTCGCGCGCGCCGATCGCAACGGCTGTCGTGATCGGGGGCGCAGCCTTGAGGACCGCCTCGCTCCCACCCGCGCGTAGACGGGCCACGGCTGCTTCGCCGCGCAAACGCTCGGCCTCGTCCGCCGACGCGCCAGGGACGGCGGACGCGTAGGCGACCGCGGCTTCGGCCATCCGTCCCGCGCGCTCGAGCACCCGACCAGCGCTTGCGAGCGCATCCGACGCGGACGGTGTGCCAGGATTCGCCTGAGCGCGCAGGCGATACAGCCGGACCGGCTCGTCAACCGCGCCTGCTGCGGCGAGCGCATCGGCTTCAGCGATCAGCGCATCGGCATAGCGGGCCGAGCGCGGGTTGGCAATCAGGGGGTCCAGGTTGCGGGCGGCGTCCACCAGGCTGTCGAGCGCGATGTAATTCAGGCCCGCCCAGTACAGGATCTCGTCCGTCCGGGCGGTCTGCCCCGGCCGCGCGTCGTTGATGGCGCGGATGAAGGCCTGCTGCGCCGACGGGTAGTTTCCCGCGTGGTAGTTGACGATCCCGCGCTGCAGATTATCGACCAACTGCGCGGCGTCCAGCAATGTCAACAGGGCCGAGAACGCAGCAGCCTCGGCCGGATAGTCCGTCAAAATCTGCTGCATCAGCGCATATCCCGCGACTTCGTTGCCACCGGCAACCTGAACCTTCGCCTTTTCCACCAGAATACGAGCACGATAGGCGGGGATGCGGGCGAAGGCCAGAATCGCGTCATAGTCAGCGGCGGCGCCGTCAAAGTCGCCGGAGAGCTGACGCGCGAGGGCGAGTTTCTCGCGCCGGACCGCCGCCTGTGATGCGCTGGTCGTGTCGTCGAGCGCGCGCAAAAATGGGGTGATGGCCTGGGCCGGAGCCTTGATCGCTATTTGCGAATCGCCAATCCAGCCATACAGGTAAGTCGAGATCGGGCTAGTCATTGTGAGCGCGGCCGACCAGGCCGCAATCGCGCCCGCGTGATCGCCCGCCTGGCTGCGCGCGCGGCCCAGCAAAACCCGAGAATCGAACGCAAACCCAGGGTTGGGCGCGCCTGCCTCGGCTTCCGCCAGATCACGCGCGGCGCCGGCGGCATCACCTTCCGCCAGCTTGAGCTGGCCCAGGCGATAACGTGCGTTTGCCAGTTGCGAACTTTTGGCTGGCAGAAGCGGAGCCGCGCGCTCGTAAAGCTCGATGGCGGATGGCCCGGCGCCTGCGCGCGCAGACGCTTCCGCATTCGCGATCAAGGTCCCTGGATTCGGGGTGGGCGTGGGCGTCGGGGTCGGCACTGACGTGGCGGTCGCGGGCGGCATTGGCGTCGCCGTCCAGGCTGGCGTCAGTGTCGGCACAAGCGTCACGCTGGTGATTCCAACGGAATCGGCGGTCGGCGCCCCCACCCGCATCTCGAACCAGGGCGTATTGACTGAACAGCCTGCCAGGACGACTGAAAGAATCAATGCAACGCCGCGTGAGCGTCGATGCCAGACGGGTGAAGCCAATCTCGGTCGCATCCAGTCATTATGCGCATGCTCCGGGCTGAGACTCCAGCCGGAAGCTGTCCCCAGGAATGGGGCGGGATCACAATCCCCGTGCTTCGCGCGGGGATTGTGATCCCGCCCTACGTTTGTGGGATGACTTCTAGTCTCTGAGCAGCGCGCGAATGCGGGCGACGCTGGCGCGCAAATCGCCCTCAACCCGCTCAGCGCGCAGCCCGGGAATGACCGGCACGCCCGCCTGAAAGCCCATTCCGCCCAGCACGATGCGCGGTAAGCGCGCGGGCGGAACGCCCGCGAGGGCGCTCTCCAGCCCGACCAGCATTTCCGCCGAATGGGCCGTCATCGCCGATATGGCGACAACACCCGGCTGAAGTTCACGGATTGCGCGGACCCAGTCCGGCAAGGGCACATCGCCGCCGAGATAGCGCGTATTGTGTCCAGCCCGGCGCAGCATCAAGGCCAGCATCAACACCCCTATCTCATGGCGCTCGCCCGGCGCGCATCCGAGCAGTATCAGCGGGCCTTCGCCAACCGGCTGGGCATTCAGCAATGCCAGCAATCGCCCGAGCAGGTACGACGTGGCGAAATGCTCCGTCACAACGCTGACTTTGCCGGCATGCCAATCGTCTCCGATGAGGGCAAGCGCCGGCGCGATCACGCCTTCGCAGACGTCTTCAAGGGAATACAACGCAAATGCTTCAGCTAAGACAGCTCCGGCAGCGCGCTCATCCAATGCGCTGAGCGCCGCCTTCAGGGTGGCGCTCAGCCGCGGCAGATCTTGCAGACGGTCAGGCGTCATGTCGGGCGAGAGCGCGCCATCGCTCGCCGCCAGCATCATTTCAAGCAGCGCCACCGCCCGGCTGATGCTCAGCCCGGTCTTGGTCTTCTGATCAAGCCATTCCAGAATGGCGATGTCGCGCTCCGAGTACAGCCGATAGTTCCCGCTCGAGCGCCCCGGGGAAAGCGCCTTGTGGCGCCGCTCCCAGGCCCGCAGGGTGGGTGCGGGGATGCCTGTGCGCTGGGCGACGGCCTTCATGTTGTAGATTGGTTCAGTCGAGAATTTCAGGAACGAGGGATCCATGCTTTGCTCTCTTCCGGACAAGCCTCCTCGAAGACCGGCCAGCATGCCAGACCCTATCGAAACCTTGTACAGACTTGTGAGTTTACGCCAACTTGAGCTCAGCCGCAAGGGCAAATGGCG
>Ga0073902_10001514_pt1 | contig 12534 bp, 8 predicted proteins | sample KloWWTmeKNB19Kit_FD_66667 | JGI IMG/M metagenome (GOLD analysis project Ga0073902, IMG submission 66667) | Active sludge microbial communities from Klosterneuburg, Austria, studying microevolution and ecology of nitrifiers - Klosterneuburg... | ecosystem: Engineered > WWTP > Aerobic digester >...
AGATTCACAAACTGGATTTAAAATGTTTAGCCATGATTCTGCAAAGGATCTTTTTTCAAGACAGATAATAGAAAATATCATTTTTGATGTTGAAATCTTATATATGGCAAGGAAGTTAAAATATAAAGTTGCTGAAATACCTGTTGAATGGAATTATGGTGGAGAAACAAGAATGCACGTTACTGCCAAAAACGCCATCATGACACTCGCTAGTCTTGCGAAAATTTGGCTCAAACACCACTGGATAAAAGCTTAAACATTTTGTGAATCGTTCCAAATTAATATTATTGTTCATTTTTTTGGTATCAACAGTTACAACGGTTTATTCATATTCACTTACAGACCTCAACCTCACACTTTCACAAAATTCTTCTATTTTATCTTTTCAACATAGTTTACAAAATCTAGGTTTTTATCATCGTAATCTTTCAAGCATAATTTTCGTTTTACTTTTAGTTGTTTGGATTATTGTTTATTTGTTTTTAAATTCCAAAAAAAATTTAGCCGACATAAACAAAAAATCATTAATATTTGTATTAGTTTTTCCATTAATTTTTTCGTATTCTGCTTTTCTTTCTTATGACATTTTTAATTACATTTTTGATTCAAAAATAATTACTCAATACGGAAGGAATCCATATAATTTTTCAGCTCTCGACTTCCCAAACGATCCTATGGTTCACTTTATGCGATGGACGCATAGAACGTATCCATACGGACCAATATGGCTAATTCCAGGAATAATAGTCACATTAATATCCACTAAAATACTTATACAGATATTTTTGTTCAAAATAATTGCGATAATATCAACAATTTTTGCGAGTAAGTTATTAAATTCAAAATCAGACAATAAAAACCTCTTATTTTTATTCAATCCGTTAATAATTACTGAGGTATTAATCGGAAACCACAATGACATTTATGTAGCCTTAGCGTTAATTATTAGTGCTGTTTATGTTGCAAATGCAAAAATCGGTTATTTATCCTTAATTATTGGTGGGCTTATTAAATACGCGAACTTTTTTATGATACCTTCATTAACTATTAAAAAATTTATCCCAAAATATTTTTCAAGTTCATTATTATTTTTAACCTTACTCTCAATTTTTATTGCCTCCATTAGAACAGAGTTTCAAATTTGGTACATAATTTGGGTCCTTCCACTTGCCTATATTTTTCCAAGGGGTCACTTTATAAGAAATTGTATTATTTTAATCAGCATACTATTACCTTTTTCCCATATTCCATATATACAATCTGGTTCGTATGAAGGATTGTCATTCTATCTGAAATATATAATTATCATATCTAGTCTTCCTTTAAGCTTTATACTATACAAATGGCATCGAAAATTATTATGAAAATAAATAAAGTAATTCCTCTTAATCACTTATTCATACTATTTGGGATTATCATTATCTATTTAATAATCAATATTGTTTTCATTAATAAGACTCCAATTTTTACAGATGAGGCAATCTATGTACGATGGGCTCAAATTGCGGCCAATGATGCATCTTTAAGATACATTTCGCTACTTGATGGTAAGCAGCCGTTATTTATTTGGATAGCCATGATTCCAGTTAAGATATTAAATGACTCCTTACTGGCAGTAAGATTACTATCAGTACTTTATGGTTTAGTTTCAATCTTTGGAATATATTTTTTAGGCAGAGTTCTAAAAAATTCGCTTACAGGATTAATTGCTGCAAGCTTGTTTTTATCCAGTCCATTCTTTTTTGTATATAACCGATTAGCAATATACGAGAGTTTAATCTCAATGATAAGCGTCTATAGCGTATTATTTACCGTGCTTTTAGTAAAAAAACCAAGAGTTGACTTGTCAGTTTTATTAGGTTTCACAATCGGCCTTGGACTTTTGACTAAGTCTTCTGCAAACTTTTTTATATATTTGCTTCCGTTTAGTTTGTTACTTCAAATTAGAAACAAAATTAGTTTTAATAAAACCACAATTTTTAAGCTGGTTGCATTATTTTTATTTTCAACCTTTATTGCTTATTCAATGTTTAATTCGCTAAGGCTTTTCCCGTTATTCAATATGATAGATGAGAAAAATCATACCTTTATTCTCACGAACAAGGAATTTATTCAAAACCCATTCTACTTAGTTTTTGGTAATATACCAGCCTTGATTAGCTGGATGTTTCAATACTTAACCCCAATTCCATTTTTTCTATTTATTTTGTCTGCCATCTATTACGGATTCAAGCTAAACTATAAAATAATTTTCTTATTTATTTGGGTAATGGTGCCTTTTTTTACTACTGCTTTTTTTGGAAAAATAATTTATCCAAGGTATCTACTCTATTTGGTTCCAATAATTTTTGTTGTTAGTTCGTATTTTATTGTCGAAAAAATTGAAAAAATTAAATCACTAAAATTAAAACTTTTTACAATTTCAATTATTTTAATTGGGCCAATATTGGGGATATTGTCAATTATGATTAATCCAACAAACTCCATTGTACCTGAAAACGATAAAAATCAACTATTCAATGATTGGCCAGCAGGTGGTGGGATAGAGGAGGCTGTTGAAATTATTAACAAGGCATCTCTAACTGAAAAGGTTTTTGTCGGAACCGAAGGAACATTTGGCCTTCTACCTTATGCGTTAGAAATTGAATTGGTTAAAAATCCAAATGTTGAAATAAGAGGATACTACCCTGTAAAAACCATACCCGTCGAAGTGTTAGAAAAATCAAAAATCCAGAAAACATTTTTTATCTATAACCTAACACAGGACGAAGAATTATTTAAAAATCAAAATATATTGGAATTGGGCAAGTATGCAAAGGGTAATTCAAATACCTATTTAAGAATTTTCGAAGTCAAATAACATGCTCATAAAGGCGTTTAATAAAAATCGCGAAATAATTTGTGGTTTTTTATTTATTCTATTTATTAATATTTTATTTAGTTGGCCATTGTTGAGTGCTGGTTTTTTTAACACCGATGATGGAAATTTAATGTTAATTAGGGCTGGTGCATTTTTTAAAAGCTTTTCAGATTTTCATATTCCTGTCCGAATTGCAGATAACTTAAATTATGGTTATGGATATCCAATATTTAATTTTTTTTATCCGGGCTTTTTTTATTTAAGCGAGTTTTTTCATTTACTTGGATTTGGATTACAAGCCTCGGTAAAAATATCAATTTTTACTCTTGGGCTAATTGGATCTGTTGGTATTTATCTACTTTCAAGCAAATTTTCAAAAAATTCGCTTATTTCAATAACTGTCACAACGTTTTATATATTTGCTCCATACAAAATAATTGATCTTTATAAAAGGGGATCGTTTGGAGAAATTTTTGTTTTTGCTTTTGTTCCATTTATCACTTTAGGAATAATCGGCTATTTGCAAAACAAAAGAAAACTATCTTTTGTTTCATCTGTTGTTGCTTCTGTGATGGTAATTATTGGTCATAATACTTTGGCATTAATTCTTCTTCCGGCTGCATATTTAGCTGGATTTATTTTTACAAATTGGTCATACAAAAATATTTTAGCTTTAATTAAGATATTTTTGCTTTCTTTATTAGTCTCAGCAAGTTTTTGGGTACCTGCTCTATTTGAGAGAATTTATACTTTACAGCCGCAAATATTGATTGCTCGTTACGTGGAACATTATCCTGATGTGTTCAGTTTGCTAATTGATCTACCATTTATTACCCATATTTCTAGTTCTGGTGAAAAATCATATCCAATATCAACAGTCGCAATAATATTTTCCTTGTTAGGATTAATTATTTTCTTTTTAGATCATCACAATAAAAACTGGAGAATAAAATTTTTGTCAGCATTCAGCTTATTTTGTATTTCAATTTTTTTCATTACTCCAATTTCAGCAAAAATTTGGGAAATATTTAGTATTGACAAATTAGTTCAGTTTCCGTGGAGATTTTTGTCACTAACTACCTTCTCAAGCACGTTAATTCTTATTTTGGTTTTAACTTATTTTAAAAAGATTACAAATATATATTTAATACTAATAATTGGTCTTACAATCTTTTTATATTTTCCACAAATTCAAGTAGAAAAAAATAACTATCCAGACGAATACTATCTAACTAATGATTCAACAACAGTAAATCAGTCAGAATTATCAACGATTTGGTTTAATAAGGAATTAAAATCAAGACCAAATAGTTTAATTACATCACCTCAATCAGTAATAGTTGAGAATCTAAGTCAGAAAACTCAATTAATTTCATTTACCATAGTCTCTGATGATGCCGCTTTTATAACGGTCAATAAAATGTATTATCCAGGATGGAAGTTATTTATAAATGGAAGCGAATCTGAAATTAATTATCAAACCGATGGATTAATTAATTTCAAAATAATAAATGGCAGAAGTGATGTCAAACTTGAGTTTGTTGATACAAAAGTAAGAACGGTTTCAAATGTTTTAAGTATTCTTGGATGTTTATTAATAATTGTCTATTTCATTAAACTTCAAAAAAAACGATGAAAAAAATTATTATTTTAATTCCATTAGTTGCGTTAATTTATGTTAGTTATTCAATACTAAATAATCAGTTTTTTAGTGTTCATGATGACCAGCAAGTTGCTCGAATTTATTTACTTACAGAAGCCTTAAAATCTGGACAATTTCCAGTTAGGTGGGTTAATCATTTAGGATTTGGCTTTGGATATCCTTTATTTATTTTTTACCCGCCATTAATTTATTACATCGGTTCATTATTTTATTTAATGGGGGCATCCTTAATTCTGTCAGTAAAACTAATAATTTTTATCTCGTTTGTAGGCTCAATGGCTTCGATGTATTTTTTATTAAATAAGTTTTATTCAAAAAATATATCAGCAATCTGTTCATCGTTTTATGTATTAACCAGCTATAGGGCGCTAGATGTGTACGTAAGGGGTGCATTATCAGAAGCATTTTCCTTTGTATTTTTACCTATAATTTTATTAAATATTTATAATATTTTTGATAAAAAATCTAAAAATCTAATAAAAAGTTTTGTATTTTTATCTCTAGCTTTTGCGGGGCTTATTCTTACGCACACGCTTACAGCACTTGGATTTTTATTAATTATATTGGTCTGGGTTTTTGTCCTTTATATACAAACACGTTCGATTAGAAAAATAGTTATAACAGTAGCTTCACTTGGACTTGGAGGAGGACTTTCCGCTTTTTCATCTATCCCATCCGTCATTGAAAAAAAATTTACGCTCGTTGACGGAATACTTCTTACTGAACTAGCTGACTATAGAATTCATTTTGTATATATTCGGCAACTTTGGGACTCTGCTTGGGGGTACGGAGGTTCGTTACCTGAATTAAACGATGGAATGTCGTTTGAAGTTGGAAAAGTATTATTAATTGGAATAATAGTGAGCCTTGGAATTATTACTTTCAATGTAATAAAAAATAAAAAAATAGTTTTTAATCAGCTACTTCCATTGTTTATTTTGCTGCCATTATTTATGACACTAAAATATTCCAAACCTATTTGGTTAGCATTACAACCTATAGCTTACTTGCAATTTCCATGGAGATTTTTAACCTTTGTAACCTTATTTGCACCATTTGTTTTCGCATTTTTAAGCAATCAAATTAGTAAAAAAAATAAAAAATATTCTTATTTATTTTTAGCGATTGTATATGTAATAACAATTTTTGAGTTATTTGGTAGGTTTTCTCCAGAGTCATTTAAGCAGTTTTCTGATTCTGATTATTTAACAAAACAAAGACTTGATTGGGCGACCAGCAGGTCTTCGTTTGAATATATTCCAAGAGGAGTTGCAACCAAAGTCTCTAAAGATTTTACAACCATTCCTGATATTAATGAAATTGACTTACCTCGAAGCCAATTCGAAATACTTGAAGGCGAAGGAATTATAGAAAATATAGAGTTTAAGCCAGGAAATCAAAAATACCGAGCAGTCCTTTCGACTGATGGAAAAGTTCAATTCAACACATTTGATTTTCCTGGATGGCAAGTCAAGATAAATGGTCAAAAAACAAAAGTAGATAATACTAATCGGCTAAAGTTAATAACAGTGTTGATTCCTCAAGGGGAATCCATTATTGAACTTAATTTTTCCCGTACTCCAATCAGGTTAATTAGTGAGATAATTAGCCTTGTTAGTCTAATAATAATTATTTGTCTATTATTTCTTAAAAAAATCAACAATGTCAGACTTAGATTCATCAATTGAGCTAGACATAGCTGCAGTTAAAAAACGCTCGATTAAGGGTGTTTTTTCTTTGGTTGGACGGACAATCTTCATTCAAGCTATTAGTTTTATATCTAATTTAGGTTTAACGATTTTACTGGCACCCAAGGAATATGGAATTTTTATTTTAGTATCGGCAATTACCGGCTTTTTAACATATCTTTCAGATATTGGACTTGCTGCCGCCTTAATACAAAAAAAAGAGGCTGTCTCAAGAAAGGATTTAGTAACAACATTTACTATTCAACAATCATTAGTTGGAATATTGGTAATTATTGGGTTAATATTTTCTATTTGGGCAGGCAATATCTTTAATCTTGATCAAAAAGGTGTTTGGCTGCTCCGAGTCTTAATAATCTCACTGTTTCTTTCGTCGTTAAAAACCATTCCATCAATACTTCTTGAACGCAAATTAGCTTTCGAAAAATTTATTATCCCTCAAATCGTTGAAAATTTAATTTTTTCAATTTCGGTTCTATATCTTGCATGGCAAGGTCACGGACTAAATAGCTTTACATATGCAGTAATGTTAAGGTCAATTTTTGGTGTAATCACTATGTATTTAGTTTCTCCATGGAAACCTGGTCTTGGTATTGATAAGCAGTCAGCCAAAAAATTGATTAACTTCGGTGTGCTGTTTCAATTAAACAGTATTTTGGCTTTAATTAAGGATGATTTTATGACAATAATTTTAGGAAAATTATTAAATGTCACTCAAATTGGATATTTAGGCTGGGCACAAAAATGGGCATATCTTCCATTAAGGGTAATTATGGACAATGTTATAAAAGTAACCTTTCCTGCCTTTTCAAGGCTACAATCAGACAAACAAGCATTAAGCCGTGCAATTGAAGAAGCAATTTTTATTTCAGCTCTACTTACCTTCCCAATTCTCACATCATTATTAATGTCTTCAAGTAGTTTAATCGGGATTATTCCAAATTATGAAAAATGGTTGCCTGCTTATAGTCTACTTCAAATTTACATACTTGGATCGTATGTTAGCTCTGTAACAATCATAATTACAAACGCACTCAATGCGGTCGGTAAAATAAAAACCACCTTAAAACTAATGCTATTATGGACAAGTCTTACTTGGATATTAAGTATACCTTTAGCATCAAAATTTGAAAGCCTAGGGGTCGCCATTGCATGGTTAATCGTTACAGCGTCAAGTTTGCTGGCATTCTACATTGGATACAAAGAGCTAAAAATTAACGCTGTCAAAGTATTATTTTCCCCAATAGTTTCCACACTTGTTTTAATTTCAGTTTTAAAATTTTTATTCGCAACCGTCGAACCAAGCAATATATTCACGGTTTTTGGAATATTATCTTGCGGAATCGTTGTTTATTTAATAACAAGCTTTTTGACGGCAAAAGATAGATTAATAAAAAATATTACAATATTTAGATCTTCATTAAAATGAACAACTCAAAAATTTCTGTATTGATAGTAACTTACAATAGTATGGATTACATATTAGACTGTCTAAAATCCGTCTATCAATCTAAACTAGAAGGTTTTAGCCTTGAAGTAATTATTTCAGACAATGCCTCAAAAGACGATACTGTTAGTTTAATCACAAAAAATTACGGAAAATCCAAAATAATTACAAACAAAAATAATACTGGGTTTGCCGGCGGAATTAATATTGCAATTAAAAAAGGGCTGGAATCTGATTCAGACTATTTTTTTATATTAAACCCCGATACTCTAATAAAAAAAGATACTATTCTAAACTTATTCAAATTTAGGGGAGAAGCTGACATTTTATCGCCAAAAATATATTTTACTGATAATCCAAAAGTTATCTGGTACGCAGGAGGAAAGATAGATTGGAATAATTGTTATGGTACACACATCGGTGTCGACGAGGAGGATTGTGGACAGTACGACCAAATTAAAGAAATTGATTATTCAACAGGTTGCGGAGAATTAGTAAGTAGAAAAGTTTTTGAAAAGGTTGGCTTTATGAACGAAAAATACTTTTTATATTTAGAAGATTTAGATTTTAGTTTAAGAGCCAAAAAAAATGGGTTCAAAATTAAATATATTCCTACTTCGAGCATGTTTCATCATAACGCCAAATCATCAAGTGTAGGTTCTCCAATTCAAGATTACTATATTACGCGCAATCGAATGTATTTTGCCCTTATTTACGCACCAATTAGAACAAAAATTGCTGTTTTTCGGCAATCCTTTGGATTTTTAATTAACGGCCGTAAGGCACAAAAAATTGCTGTTCAAGATTTTTTAATGTTTAAAATGTATACAGGGAGTATATTTAAAAAAATATGATAACTGCAGTAATTATTGCCAAAAATGAAGAAGAATTAATAGGTAATGCTATTAAAAGCCTTAAATTACTAACTAATGATATTGTCCTTTTAGACGATTCATCTACCGATTCTACAACAAAAATTTCCAGTAGTCTTGGCGCTCAAGTAATCAAATTAGAGAAAAATTTAAATTTTTCACAAAAGCGAAATACAATACTAAATAAGCTAAAGACAGAATGGATATTTTATTTAGACGCGGATGAGAGGATTACAAAAAAACTTGCAGAGGAAATAAAATCAGTTATTGCCTCGAAAAATCCAAGTTCTGCTTATTGGGTTAATAGAAAAAATTATATATTAGGCAAAGAGTTGGATAGCAAAACTTGGTATCCAGATGCCCAACCCAGACTGTTCAGGCTTAAAAAATTTAAAGGCTGGACAGGGCATATACATGAAGGCGTTAATTTTGAAGGAAAAAAGTCGAATCTAAAATCAAATATCGTACACCTTACGCACAGAAGCGTGGCGGCAATGATCGAAAAAACAAATTCTTGGTCAGAAATCGAAGCCGATAATCTCTTTACACTTAACCATCCTAAGATTACGTCGGTAAGGCTATTTAAGTTGTTCTTTACACAATTTTTTAAAAAATATATCAGTGACGAAAACTATAAAAACGGCATAAGGGGCGTAATTGAGTCGTTTATGCAAGTGTTTAGTGTGATGATTACTTATTTTAAACTCTGGGAGCGACAACAGACCCCAAGTATTAAAGAACAATACAATTTAATTGAAGATCAGTTGGAAAAAGAAGCAAGCAAATGAGAGTAGCAGTATATGATCCATATCTTGACACCTTGGGTGGTGGGGAAAAATATATATTAGCAATCTGTAGTAATTATCTAAAAAATGGACACTCAGTTGATATTCTATTTGATAAGGATTTAAATTTATTAGATATTAAAAAAAGGTTTAATCTACCACTAGAAGGACTTAGTTTGGTCAAAATAAATCTCAACTCTCTTGGTTTGTTGGCTAAGTATCAATTTTTAAGAAAATACGACCACTATCTTCACTTGTCTGATGGATCTATTCCAATACCGATGGCTTCAAAAAATTATATTCATTTTCAAGTGCCATTCAGCAAGATAAAACCAACAATAATAGATAAAATTAAGCTTAAATTGTTTGACTCCGTAATTGTTAACTCTAAGTTCACAAAAAAAGTAATTGACAACACCTATTCAGTGAATTCTGAAGTTCTCTATCCTCCAGTTACTCTTTTTAAAAAATCAAACAAAAAAAATATTATTATTTCTATCGGTCGATTTGATGCCGTTCTCAACAGCAAAAGACAGGATATATTAATTGAGGCATTCAAAATTCTTAGCAAAAAAAATAGGCATTTTAGTTTGTATTTAGTCGGAGGAATTTCAGATAAAGACTTGATACATTTGGATCAACTTAAATCCAAAGCAAGAGGTTATAAAATAAAGTTTTTTCCTAATTTAAGTTTTACTGAACTATCGAAGCTTATTTCAGAGTCAAAAGTTTATTGGCACGCAACAGGATTTGAGTGTAAAGAGTCTGATCCAGAATATTTTGAACATTTTGGTATATCCATACTAGAAGCTTCATCGTCTGGATCAGTACCTATTGTCTATGATGGTGGTGGGCCAAAAGAGTATATTTTAGAAAAAAATAATGGATTATTTTTTACTACGGCTGAGATGTTAGCAGTAAAAACTTTAGAATTAATTAGTAACCCTAAACTATTTTTACAAATGTCGAAATCCGCACAAACTACTGCGAAAAAATATTCGGTATCAGAATTTAATAAAAATGTTGAAAAAATATTTTCTTAAAATATTTTCGGTATTTATTTTTTTATCTACCCTAATTATTTTGTGGCCAAAAAAACTTTTCCCTGGTGATAACTTGGTCGGACTATACCATCCTTTTAGAGACTTATTTTTAAATATTTACCCTGCTGGATATCCGTTCAAAAATGCTCTAATTACTGACCCGTTTTTGCAAATATTTCCATGGAAGTATCTAACTGTCGAGGCAATCAAAAATTTTAGCCTTCCACTCTGGAATCCTTATTCTTTTTCTGGTTATCCACTACTGGCAAATTTTCAGTCCGGCGTTTTTTTTCCGCTTAATATAATGCTTTTATCTTCAGGGTTAGACTCGTGGCATTTATTTATTTTTATTCAGATTCCAATCACTTTTTTTTCAATGTTTCTTTTTCTTAGAAAACTTTCAGTTTCAAAAATTAGTGCTATCTTTTCAAGTGTTTGCTATGCCTTGTCAGGCTTTTCAATCGGATGGTTAGAATGGGGAAATATTGTCTTTATTTTTGCTTTTTTACCACTAGCTCTGTATTTCGTCTTATGCTTAGAACAAAGTTTTAGCCGAAAAAATATATTTTTATTTTACGCTAGTCTAATATTAATTCCAATATCAGGACATTTACAATTTACTTTTTATTCATATCTAGTTATCGTATTTTTTGTCATAGTTATTTTTTTTAACAGTAGATTAATAAGCAGAGTACCTCAACTTTTAATTATTTTAATTTTATCGATACTTACGGTTTCGATTCAAATTTTTCCAACTTTAGAATTAATAAAAAATTCATACAGGTCTGTTGACATATCCTATTTTGGTCAGGAGGATTGGTTTATTCCATTGAAACATTTTATTTCTTTAATATCTCCAGACTTTTTTGGTTCTCCGGCAAGACAAAATTATTGGGGCGTATGGAATCATTTAGAATTTAATTTAAGCTTTTCTGTAGCTGCCTTATTTTTTTCACTATTAGGAATTAAAAAAAGAAAAATTAATATTTTCTTTTTAATTCTTTTAATTATCGCTTTAGTTTTTTCAACCAACAATTTACTTTCTCAGATAATTTATGCAAATCAAATTCCATTTATTTCTTCTGCTCAGCCTAGTCGTTTAATATTTATCGTGGTTTTTGCTTTATGCTGTCTAGCTGCTTTTGGTGTGGATGAAATGTATAAGCTTAAAATTACTAAATTTAAGTTGATTACAGTTTTTGTAATACTAACTTCAGTATTCGGACTTTTAATTTATTTAACATACGTTAATTTTAATATTTTTTTACCAGAAGATTTCCTCAAAAACCAAATAACAGCAAAAAGAAATCTTATTTTTCCTTTGTTTGTATTTTTACTGGTATTAATGTTTATATTTTTGTCACGATTAAAACTTATTCCTCTTAAATTATGTCTTATATGTCTTACAATTATTTCACTCGCCGAATTAACATTTTATGCAAATAAGTTTTTGCCCTATTCGACCAAGGCTTTGTTTTATCCCACAACCAAAATAACCGAATTTATAAATCACGACAATTCTGTTTTTCGTGTTTCAACTAATGATGATCGAATATTTCCACCCAACATTTCAGCCGTGTATGGAATTCAATCACCTGAAGGTTACGATCCGTTGTATCCCAAAACATATGCAGAATTTATTGGACTAATTGAATCTTCTGACACAGAACAAGTAAAGTTTAACCGTATTGTGAGACCTAAGAATATTAATTCAAACTTATACCCCTTAATTAACGCAAAATATATTTTGAGCTTTGATAAAGAATTAAATAATACAAAACCAATTTTTAGTGAAGGAATTACAAATGTATTTATAAATCAAAAATATCTTGAACGAGCCTATCTGGTTCAGGATATTATTAATGCTAATTCTGATATTGAGAGCAAACAATTTTTGCTCGATAAAGATTTTGATCCCAAATCTCAAGCTGTTGTTATTGATGTTAATAGTAACAATGTTCTTCAAACTACTAATTCTGAAAGCATCGTCAATATAACTAGTTATAAGTCTAATATTATTAAAATAAAAACTAAAACGACTGGCAACTCATTTTTAGTTTTATTGGATAATTATTTTCCTGGCTGGAAAGCCAAAGTAAATAATGTCGACACGAAAATATATAGAACTAATCATACTTTTCGTGGCATTTACGTTCCA
>Ga0073902_10001516_pt1 | contig 12529 bp, 8 predicted proteins | sample KloWWTmeKNB19Kit_FD_66667 | JGI IMG/M metagenome (GOLD analysis project Ga0073902, IMG submission 66667) | Active sludge microbial communities from Klosterneuburg, Austria, studying microevolution and ecology of nitrifiers - Klosterneuburg... | ecosystem: Engineered > WWTP > Aerobic digester >...
CACACGCGCATGAATCGCAACTTTACCTGTTGCCAATGCACGGTTTACTTCATGCGTATCAGCAAAGATCATGCCTTCGCCTTTGGCATTAATCGCATCACGAGTGATGTAATACAAGCCTAAGACAACGTCCTGAGACGGTACGATGATTGGTTCACCGTTCGCTGGAGACAAAATGTTGTTGGTCGACATCATCAAAGCACGTGCTTCAAGCTGTGCTTCTAGTGTCAATGGAACGTGTACCGCCATTTGGTCACCATCGAAGTCGGCGTTAAACGCAGCACATACGAGTGGGTGTAAACGGATCGCTTTACCTTCGATTAAGATCGGTTCAAATGCTTGCAGACCTAAACGGTGAAGTGTTGGTGCACGGTTCAACATCACTGGATGTTGACGAATGACCGATGCAAGAACGTCCCAAACTTCTGGGGTTTCACGCTCAACCATTTTCTTCGCAGCTTTAATGGTAGTTGCCTGACCAGACGCTTGTAATTTTGCGAAAATAAATGGCTTGAATAATTCAAGTGCCATTTTTTTCGGTAAACCACATTGGTGCAAACGTAAAGTTGGACCAACAGTAATGACCGAACGGCCCGAATAGTCAACACGCTTACCAAGTAAGTTTTGACGGAAACGACCTTGCTTACCTTTGATCATATCTGCCAAAGATTTCAATGGACGTTTGTTCGAACCCGTAATCGCACGACCACGACGACCATTATCAAGCAACGCATCAACAGACTCTTGTAACATACGCTTTTCGTTACGTACGATGATGTCTGGTGCAGCAAGATCAAGAAGACGCTTCAAACGATTGTTACGGTTGATCACACGACGATATAAATCGTTCAAATCAGAAGTCGCGAAACGACCACCTTCAAGTGGTACTAACGGACGAAGATCAGGTGGAAGTACTGGAAGTACATTCATCACCATCCATTCTGGTTTGTTGTTTGACTCTTTAAACGCTTCCATCAACTTCAAACGTTTAGACGCTTTTTTAAGTTTCGTCTCAGAGGTAGTTTGAGGAATTTCTTCACGTAAGCGTGCAATTTCCGCTTCAAGATCAATATCTTTCAATAAATCTTGAATCGCCTCTGCACCCATTTTCGCAGTGAATTCATCACCGTGTTCTTCAAGTGCATTGAAATATTCTTCGTCTGTTAAAAGTTGATACTTTTCAAACGGTGTCATGCCCGGATCAGTTACAACATATGATTCGAAATACAATACACGCTCGATATCACGTAAAGTCATATCAAGAAGTAAACCGATACGGCTCGGTAATGATTTTAAGAACCAAATGTGTGCTACTGGCGATGCAAGGTCAATGTGACCCATACGCTCACGACGAACTTTCGCAGTCGTTACTTCAACGCCACATTTTTCACAAATGACGCCTTTGTATTTCATACGCTTGTATTTACCACACAAGCATTCATAGTCTTTTACTGGACCAAAGATTTTGGCACAGAACAAACCATCACGTTCAGGTTTAAACGTACGGTAGTTAATGGTTTCTGGTTTTTTTACTTCACCGTGAGACCATGACTTAATCATTTCTGGCGACGCAAGACCAATACGGATACGGTCAAATTCAACTGGTGTATGACCATCTGAATCCGGTTTCTTACGCATGATATCGAGCAAGTCTTTCAATTTTTTTCTCCGTGTGTCGAGGAGTAAAGCTCACTCGACTGGGTCACAAATATTGTTTTTACTGAAATTATGGAATCTCCCCTAACCCCTCTTTTCAAAGAAGGGAACTTCCCCCTTTAACGAAGGGGGATTGAGGGGGATTTAGTCACCATTTTTCAGTTCAATGTTGATACCTAAAGAACGGATCTCTTTGGTCAATACGTTGAACGATTCAGGCATTCCAGGATCCATATAATGATTACCGTCTACAATGTTCTTATAGATACGGGTACGACCTTCAACGTCATCCGATTTCACAGTAAGCATTTCTTGAAGTGTATAAGCTGCACCATATGCTTCAAGTGCCCAGACTTCCATCTCACCGAAACGCTGACCACCGAATTGTGCTTTACCACCGAGCGGTTGTTGTGTCACAAGCGAGTAAGAACCAGTCGAACGTGCATGCATCTTGTCATCAACCAAGTGGTTCAATTTCAGCATGTACATGTAACCTACAGTTACAGGACGATCAAACTGTTCACCTGTGCGGCCATCAAACAAAACTTGTTGACCAGAACGTGGCAATTCAGCCAATTCTAGCAACTCTTTGATTTGACCTTCTTCAGCACCATCAAATACTGGTGTTGCTAAAGGCACACCTGCACGTAAGTTTCCAGCGAGTTTAAGTACTTCATCATCAGTTAGGCTATCAAGATCTTCTTGTTCGCCACCAACTTTGTTATAAATCTTATCAAGGAAAAGTCGTAATTCAGCAACTGTACGTTGCTGCTTTAACATTTTATCCAGTTGCTCGCCTAAGCCTTTTGCCGCCATCCCCAAGTGAGTTTCAAGAATCTGACCCACGTTCATACGAGATGGTACACCCAATGGGTTCAATACGATATCAACAGGTACACCATTGACATCATGCGGCATGTCTTCAACAGGTAAGATGTTTGATACAACACCTTTGTTCCCGTGACGACCCGCCATCTTGTCACCCGGTTGGATGCGACGTTTTACAGCAAGATAAACTTTAACAACTTTCAATACACCCGTTGTTAATTCATCACCTGTAGAAAGTTTGCGTTTTTTCTCTGCAAACTTCTCATCAATTTCAATGCTCTTCTCTTTCAAGAACACTTGAATTTGAGTTAAACGTTCTGCAATCGCTTCGTCAGATGGTTGGATTTCAAGTAAATCAACCAACTCTAAACCTGACAATACATCTTCAGAAAGTTTATCACCACGTTTAGTTGTACCACCACCGTTCGACTCTTTGCCTTTCAACAAGCGTACAATACGTTCACGCGCAGCTTCTTCAAAGATTTTGTATTCTTCTTTCAAATCTTTGCGGTAAGCATCTAACTGAGCTTTCTCAATCGCTTGCGCACGATCATCTTTTTCCAAGCCATCACGGGTGAAGACTTGAACGTCGATAACAGTCCCTTTGGTACCAGACGGAACACGTAAAGATGAATCTTTAACATCAGCCGCTTTTTCACCAAAAATTGCGCGAAGCAATTTTTCTTCAGGTGTTAACTGCGTTTCACCTTTAGGCGTCACTTTACCAACGAGGATGTCACCCGCAGTCACTTCTGCGCCGATATAAACAATACCTGATTCATCAAGTTTAGACAGCGCAGCTTCGCCTACGTTTGGAATATCAGCCGTAATTTCTTCTGAACCTAACTTTGTATCACGTGCTACACAAGACAATTCTTGAATATGAATCGAGGTTAAACGATCTTCTTGAAGCACGCGCTCAGACAATAAGATTGAGTCTTCGTAGTTATAACCATTCCACGTCATGAATGCGACGCGCATGTTTTGACCTAAGGCAAGCTCACCCATATCTGTCGATGGGCCATCCGCCAAGATATCGCCACGCGCAACTTTATCACCCAAATTCACAATAATATTTTGGTTGATACAAGTGTTTTGGTTCGAACGTGTGTATTTGATCAGGTTGTAAATATCTACGCCTGCTTCACCCGCAATCATCTCGTCTTCATTGATACGAATGACAATACGTGATGCATCGACATACTCAATTACACCGCCACGATCCGCAATCACACATACACCTGAGTCACGTGCAACGTTTGCTTCCATACCTGTACCAACAAGCGGTTTATCCGCACGTAAGGTCGGAACAGCCTGACGTTGCATGTTTGAACCCATCAATGCACGGTTAGCATCATCGTGTTCAAGGAACGGAATCAATGATGCAGCAACAGATACGACCTGCTGTGCAGAAACGTCCATATGCGTTACCCGTTCAGGCGACATACGTACGAATTCACCTTGATGACGTACCGAAACCATTTCTTCAGTTAAAGTGCCTTCTTTATCTACTGCAGCATCTGCTTGCGCAATCACTGTGCCAACTTCTTCAATCGCAGAAAGATATTCGATATCTTCAGTTACGCGACCATCAACCACTTTACGGTATGGTGTTTCCAAGAAACCAAAATCATTACATTTTGCATAAACTGAAAGCGAGTTGATCAAACCAATGTTTGGTCCTTCCGGCGTTTCAATTGGGCATACACGACCATAATGGGTTTGATGTACGTCACGCACTTCAAAGCCTGCGCGTTCACGTGTTAAACCACCCGGCCCAAGCGCTGATACACGACGTTTGTGTGTAATTTCAGACAATGGATTGTTTTGATCCATGAACTGAGACAATTGGCTTGAACCAAAGAATTCTTTGATCGCAGCGGCAACAGGTTTCGCATTGATTAAATCTTGCGGAGACAAGTTATCCGCTTCTGCTTGGCTTAAACGCTCTTTCACAGCACGTTCAACACGAACCAAACCAACACGGAATTGGTTTTCTGTCATTTCACCAACAGAACGCACACGACGGTTACCCAAGTGATCGATATCATCGACTTCACCTTTACCGTTACGGATTTCAACCAAAGTACGCAATACATCAATAATATCATCGTGAGATAAAATACCTTCTACTTCACGCGATTTTTGATCTGTACCAACTTCGTAAGGACGACCCAAACGACGGTTGAACTTCATACGACCGACTGGAGAAAGGTCATAACGATCAGAAGAGAAGAATAAATTATTGAATAAATTATCCGCTGCTTCTTTGGTCGGTGGCTCGCCTGGACGCATCACCTTGTAAATTTCAACTAAGGCTTCTTCACGACCTGACGTCGTATCAGCGCGCAAACTGTCAGCAATAAATGAACCACGGTCAATATCATTGGTAAACAGGATGTTAAATTGTTTAACACCACCTTCTGCCAACTTCACCATGATTTCATGGCTCAACAAGGTATTTGCCGGAATTACATCACCATCTTTTAGGCTAATATCTTCTGCTGTAATACGCTCATACAAATATTCATCAGGCACAGGAAGTTTAGCCAAATTCGCAGCTTCCATTTGACGAACATGACGCGCATTAATACGCTTACCTTGCTCAACAATGGCCTTGCCATCATTATCATTAATATCAAACTGCGCCATTTCGCCACGAAGACGCTCTGGAACTAAATCGATTTGATAGCTACCCATATCAAGATATACAGGCACTTTTTCATAGAACAAATTCAAAATTTGCGCGTTGCTATAATTTAGTGCACGTAAAATGACAGTTGCGAGTAACTTACGACGACGGTCAATACGTACATACATTAAATCTTTGGCGTCAAATTCAAAGTCTAACCATGAACCACGGTAAGGAATGATACGTGCTGAATACAACACTTTACCACTTGAATGAGTTTTGCCTTTGTCATGGTCAAAGAATACGCCTGGTGAACGGTGCAACTGAGATACGATTACACGCTCAGTACCGTTAATTACAAAGGTACCGTTATCGGTCATGAGTGGCATTTCACCCATGTAAACTTCTTGCTCACGCACGTCTTTGATTGATTTAGTTTCGCGATCTTTGATGATCAAACGAATTTTAACGCGCATTGGTGCTGCATAAGTTGAACCACGCAAAATACATTCACGGACATCAAACTCAGGCTTACCAAGACTATACTCAACAAATTCTAAAGCAGCATTGCCAGAATAACTTTCAATAGGGAAAACTGAACGAAATGCGGCTTGAAGACCGATATCTTCGCGATTTTTTGGAGTTTTGCCACCTTGTAAGAAAGTACGGTACGAATCGACTTGAATCGAAAGTAAGTACGGTGCTTCCATTACGTGGGGCAATTTACCAAAATTCTTACGAATCCGTTTCTTTTCGGTATATGAGTATGCCATCTGGAGTCCTCGGAAAGTAAACTAAGTCGCCTGCAGAACGCACTTAGAAGGAATTACGCAAGCCGATATGGCCACCACTGTTTACAAATGCTGCAATTTTTAGTGGTATTAAAACGCTTAACAATATTTTATAAGCTAAAAAATATTGGTAAGCATTTGATATTTTTTGTTTTTTGAAGACACAGGCATATTCATGCCAAACTAACAAAAAACGAGCCGATTAGTGTAACGCAAAAAGGCTGATGACCCAAGAGCCATCAGCCATTTTTTGGAGCCGATTATCAAATAATCGACTCCCCTTAAGCTTACTTAAGTTTAACTTCAGCACCAGCTTCTTCAAGCTTCTTCTTAAGTGCTTCGCCTTCTTCTTTAGTAACGCCTTCTTTAAGAACAGCTGGAGCGCTTTCAACAAGATCTTTCGCTTCTTTAAGACCAAGACCAGTCGCTTCACGAACTGCTTTAATTACCGCTACTTTGTTCGCACCAAAAGAAGACAACTCTACGTTGAATTCAGTTTGTTCTTCAGCAACAGCAGCAGCAGGACCAGCAGCTACAGCTACAGCAGCTGCAGATACGTTAAATTTTTCTTCAAAAGCAGAGATAAGTTCAACAAGTTCAAGAACTGATTTTTCAGCAACTGCGTTTAAAATTTCTTCGTTAGATAAAGCCATGAGAATAATTCCAAATGAATATTGAATGGTGTGTAAATAAAGTTAAGCTGCTTCTGACTCGTTTTTCTCTTGAAGCGCTGTAAGTAAGCGACCCAATTTCGAAATAGGAGCTTGAAGAACCGATGCAAGCATCGTAAGTGCTTTTTCTTGGTTCGGAAGATTTGCAATTACACTAACTTCAGCACCAACATAAAGTTTGCCATCAAATGCAGCAGCTTTAAGTTCAAATGCTTTGTTCGTTTTTGCAAATTCTTCGAACAAGCGTGCAGCAGCACCCATGTCATCTTCAGAAGCTGAAAAACCTAGAATGGTTGGACCAACAAGGTTGTCATTCAAGATCTCAAACTGAGTTCCTTCTAACGAACGCTTAGCTAAAGTATTACGCACGATACGAGTCGTAACACCCAACTTACGAGCTTCAACACGAAGTTGTGTTAATTGCTCTACGCTTGAACCTTGATAGTTAGCCACAACAACAGAAAACGCTTTAGAAGCAACTTCACTTACTTCTTCAACAATCTGCTTTTTGCCTTCAATAAGAAGAGCCATTGTAAAACCTCCTAACGGTGATTTATGCACCCCAACGGGCACACTCCCAATTCGTAAGCCTTGCGACTTACACGTGGAGGAGGAACAAACACACCACCACGTCTACTCAGACTGAAAGATTAAGAAGTTCATCTAAAAAGAATCACTTCGCCTGAGGTCTTTGACGCTGATAAAAATACATTTATCAATTCAAAGTTTGCCTAAAAACTCCTTCTCCCTCTGGGAGAAGGCTGGGATGAGGGTTTAAAACCTCACCCTAACCCTCTCCTTTAAGGAGAGGGAATTTTAAGGGCTTTAAAATTCTTACAAATTACTTAGAAACGTTGCTTACATCAACGATCAAGCCTGGACCCATAGTTGAGCTCAAAGTGATCTTTTTAACGTAAACACCTTTTGAAGTAGCAGGCTTTAAGCGCTTCAAATCTGCAATTAAAGTTTCTACGTTTTGACGTACTGCTTCTTCGCTAAAGCCAAGTTGACCAATTGCAGCGTGGATAATACCACCCTTGTCAACGCGGTAACGTGCTTGACCAGATTTAGCGTTTTTCACGGCATTTGCAACGTCAGGCGTTACTGTACCTACTTTCGGGTTTGGCATTAAGCCACGTGGACCAAGAATGGTACCCAACTTACCCACAACACGCATTGCATCAGGAGCAGCAATCACGACATCAAAGTCAAGATTACCTGCTTGAATGCTTTCAGCAAGATCATCAAAACCTACGATGTCAGCGCCTTCAGCTTTTGCAGCTTCAGCAGCAGCGCCTTGAGCAAATACTGCAACACGTACAGTTTTACCAGTACCCGCTGGAAGTGTAGTCGCACCACGAACAACTTGGTCAGATTTACGTGGGTCTACACCCAAGTTTACTGAAATATCTAAAGATTCTTTAAACTTAGCAGCTGGAAGGCTGTTAAGAACTTGCACCGCTTCTTCCAAAGTGTAAACTTTGTTTGCTTCTACAGCAGCAGCAATGGCTTTTTGACGCTTAGTTAAATTTGCCATGTCTTATAGCTCCACTTCCAAGCCCATAGAACGTGCAGAACCAGCAATGGTACGCACACGAGCGTCTAAATCAGCACCAGTTAAATCTGGTTCCTTCGTAGTCGCGATTTCTTCTAACTGAGCACGAGTCAACTTACCAACTTTAGTTTTGTTTGGTACAGAAGAACCCTTTTGAATACCAGCGGCTTTCTTAAGAAGAATAGATGCAGGTGGAGTTTTCATGATGAATGTGAACGACTTATCGTTGTACACAGTGATCACAACAGGAATTGGCAAACCAACTTCAAGTTTTTGTGTCGCAGCATTGAATTCTTTACAGAATGCCATGATGTTTACACCACGTTGACCCAATGCAGGACCAATTGGTGGAGATGGATTTGCTTTACCAGCTGGAACTTGCAGCTTGATATAGCCGTCAATCTTCTTAGCCATTTTCAATTTCCTCTGGGTACAAACGCCGCTAGGCTCCCCAAAAAATTAAGCAGTACCGAAATACCACAACAACAATGCCCGATCAGATCGGGCGTTTAGCAACCAACTTCAATTAGTTCGCTTTTTCGACTTGGCGAAATTCGAGCTCAACCTGAGTTGGTCGGTTAAATACATTAATCGTCAACGTTAAACGTGACTTCTCGTACTGCACTTCCTCCACGACCCCTTTAAAGTCTGTGAACGGACCATCAACCACGAGTAATTCTTCACCTGGCTCAAACATCGTCTTAGGACGTGGAGCTTCACCAGTATTACGCACACGCGCCAAAATCGCATCGGCTTCTTTTTGGGTGATTGGTGCAGGTTTTTCTTTAGTACCACCAATAAAACCAAGAACCTTTGGACATTCTTTGACGATATGCCACGTATCATCATTCATTTCCATTTCGACTAACACATAGCCAGGAAAGAATTTACGTTCAGACTTACGTTTTTTACCATCCTTCATTTCTACGACTTCTTCAGTCGGAACAAGGACTTCACCAAAGCTATCGGCAACCGTGCTACGCGCAATACGATCGTTCAACGAACGCAAAACTTGCTTTTCATAGCCAGAATAGGCATGAACAATATACCAACGTTTCATAGCAACTTATCCGATAATTAACTTAATAAACCAACCTAAACCATAATCGAAGCACCACAACAATATTGATGCAACCACTACAACTAAAAGCACTTGCCACGATGTCGTGAGTGTTTCTTGTTTTGTCGGCCAGGTCACTCGACGCAGTTCAATTCGCGCATCTTGCAATAAACGCACAAAACCCCTACCTTGGTGGGTGGCGTATAATAAACCTAAAGCAATCACGACACAAGCCAAAATTACCCCGACACGCACCCAAATATCATTTGCAGGCGCCCAGTAGGCAGGTAAATGCTGATTCACCAACGCGGAACCGATTAATAAAGCAATCGCAATCAACCACAATACAACATCAAGTGGTGAACCAGAACCGACAACTTCTACAGCATTATTTCTTTGTGGGATTGGCGCGTCGCTCAGTGCGTCACGCGGTTTATCATTCGACATTTTTTTACCCGTCGTAGAATTCGCGACTTATTATATGACAACTTAACCCAAATCAAGCTTTTTTATTTAAAAAAAGTGCAAGGTCAAGAAAAACTTAAACGCCGAACATTCGATTTAGCAACCGCCATAACATCAAATTAATTCTTGTTTATGAATACAAAACGGGAACTTACGCTCCCGACTTGTATTTTTAAGGCGATGATTATGCAGTTACTTTCGCAACAACACCAGCACCTACAGTACGACCACCTTCACGAATCGCAAAACGTAGACCTGGGTCCATTGCGATTGGGTGGATTAATTCTACTGACATTTCTACGTTGTCACCTGGCATTACCATTTCCACGCCTTCTTGTAATTGGATTGCGCCAGTTACGTCAGTCGTACGGAAATAGAATTGTGGACGGTAACCGTTAAGGAATGGTGTATGACGACCACCTTCTTCTTTAGAAAGTACGTATACTTCTGCATCGAATTTAGTGTGTGGCTTGATTGCACCTGGTTTAGTCAATACTTGACCACGTTGTACGTCTTCACGCTTAGTACCACGTAAAAGTACACCACAGTTCTCGCCTGCACGACCTTCGTCTAGCAATTTACGGAACATTTCTACGCCAGTTACAGTAGTAACGACTGTGTCACGGATACCAACGATTTCTACTGATTCGCCTACTTTAACGATACCAGCTTCTACACGACCTGTTACAACAGTACCACGACCAGAGATAGAGAATACGTCTTCGATTGGCATCAAGAATGCTTTGTCGATTGCGCGTTCTGGTTCTGGAATGTAAGAGTCAAGTGCAGCAACAAGTTCAAGTACAGCAGATTCGCCATAAGGACCGTCATTGCCGTTCAACGCTTGAAGTGCTGAACCACGGATGATTGGAGTATCATCACCTGGGAAGTTGTAAGTAGATAGAAGTTCACGTACTTCCATTTCTACTAATTCTAATAATTCTTCATCATCAACAAGGTCACACTTGTTAAGGAATACAAGAATGTAAGGTACACCAACCTGACGTGAAAGTAGGATGTGTTCACGTGTTTGTGGCATTGGACCATCAGTCGCAGCACATACAAGGATTGCACCATCCATCTGAGCAGCACCAGTAATCATGTTTTTAACATAATCGGCGTGACCTGGGCAGTCTACGTGTGCGTAGTGACGGATTGGAGAATCGTATTCTACGTGTGAAGTATTAATGGTAATACCACGTGCTTTTTCTTCTGGTGCTGAATCGATTTGTGAGTAATCTTTCGCTTCACCGCCGTAAGTTTTTGCACAAATTGTTGCAATCGCAGCAGTTAAAGTTGTTTTACCATGGTCAACGTGACCAATTGTGCCCACGTTTACGTGTGGTTTATTACGTTCAAACTTAGCCTTAGCCATTTTATTTTCCTCTTTGACGTCGACTTTAGTTTAGAGAAAACCCACCCTATAAAACCTGATTGATCGACATACATCTAAAAATGAAACACCAAATACTTGAAAAGCAGACTATAATAGCCTGCTTCTTTTAAAACTTTGTAGATAAATCTACTTAAAAATCTGGAGCTCTTATCGAGACTTGAACTCGAGACCTCTCCCTTACCAAGGGAGTGCTCTACCACTGAGCTATAAGAGCGAAATCTTCGATGATGGAGCGGGAGACGAGGTTCGAACTCGCGACATGCAGCTTGGAAGGCTGCCACTCTACCAACTGAGTTACTCCCGCATGTTGGTACTTACCACTTCAACGAAGCTAGATGGTGGTGAGAGAAGGATTCGAACCTTCGAAACTTTCGTAGCAGAGTTACAGTCTGCCCCCTTTGGCCGCTCGGGAATCTCACCATATCACACTTACACAGTGCTGTTCTTTACGCCTAACTTTACACTTTAAAAATGGTGCCGACACACGGATTCGAACTGTGGACCTACTGATTACAAGTCAGTTGCTCTACCAACTGAGCTATGCCGGCATTTTTATAGTGTTTTGTACGTTTCGTATCAGAACGGAGTGCAGTTTAGCAAAACTTCGATAGGTTGCAAGCGGTTTTTATTAAAAAACCATGAAAAACTCACAAAATCAAACCGTTTGCCGATAATTCAACCGCCTTAATCACTGCGCGTGCTTTTATTTGCGTTTCATTCCATTCAGATTCAGGATTTGAGTCTGCTACTAGACCTGCGCCAGCCTGAACATAGACCTTTTGCTCCCGAATTACACAGGTCCGAATTGCAATCGACATGTCCATTTCACCATGCCAACCTAAATACCCGACTGCACCACCAAAGACACCACGTTTTACTGGCTCAACTTCATCAATAATTTCCATTGCACGAATTTTAGGTGCACCTGAAAGTGTCCCCGCAGGAAACGTGGCTTTAAAGACATCAAGCGCATCAACATCATCACGCACCTCGCCTTGCACGTTAGACACAATATGCATGACGTGTGAATAGCGCTCAATCACCATTTGATCGGTCACTTTCACCTTACCAATCTTAGAAACACGTCCGACATCATTACGCCCCAAATCTATCAGCATCAGATGTTCAGCAATTTCTTTCTCATCACTTAATAAATCTTGTTCTAAAGCCAAATCTTCTTCTTTAGTTTTGCCACGCGGACGTGTTCCCGCAAGTGGGCGCACTGTTGCAATACCATTTTCCAAGCGTGATAAAATTTCAGGTGAAGAGCCAACAATTTGAAACGGCTTTTGATCTGTAAGAGTATGCCCCTGCACGAGGAATAAATAAGGCGATGGATTCAAATGTCGCAATGCGCGATATACCTGTAACGCCTCGCCATCAAAATCCGAAACCATTCTCTGACCCGGAACAACCTGCATGACATCACCAGCACGGATGTATTCTTTTACTTTTTCAATCGTTTCAAGAAATTT
>Ga0073902_10001517_pt1 | contig 12527 bp, 14 predicted proteins | sample KloWWTmeKNB19Kit_FD_66667 | JGI IMG/M metagenome (GOLD analysis project Ga0073902, IMG submission 66667) | Active sludge microbial communities from Klosterneuburg, Austria, studying microevolution and ecology of nitrifiers - Klosterneuburg... | ecosystem: Engineered > WWTP > Aerobic digester >...
AAATCAAAAGTTCTCAAAATCTCATTAAATGCATCCGCAACAATGTTTTGGGTGAACATAATGTTTAAAACTGTTCGCTTTTCATTGCTAATTACAGAATTCGATTTTATGATTTCCTCTATTTTCATTTGTATTTACAAAATTTGTATGTACAAATGTATGGTAATTTTTTAATTGTATATACAAATGTCTATTAAATTTTTGTTAAAGATTTTTAGAAGGAGAGAGTAAGTTTTAATTTTATGGAATAAAAATTGTTTAATGTATCATTACAATACCAGCAATCGGATGTTTAATTAAATCTTAGAATATAGCTAAATGACTGAGTTTTTTCTCAGCATTTAAGATTCTCAGCAACTCAACAACTCAGTAACTAAAAAAATGAATTTACAACAAGAACAATGGTGGGAAGAGGCTCAAAAAGATGAAAAAGCAGTTTTCTTAGATGTTAGAACTCCCGAAGAATTTGAACGTGGAATCATTCCCAATGCAATCAATATAGATATTTATAAAGGGCAAGGATTTATATATTTGCTCGATGAATTAGATAAAGCTAAAAGTTATTATGTGTATTGCCATGCGGGAAGTAGAAGTGCAAAAGCTTGTGAGATAATGCGACAAATGGGTTTTGAGAAAACGTTTAATTTAGTTGGTGGAATGTCAAATTGGAAAGGACCCATTGTAGAACCAAACTAAATTCGATTATTAATGGATTAAAACTTTTTTTTTCATAATTTTAACCTACAAAAAACCAAAACTTTTTATTATGAAAAAAAATGTAGGCAATACAGACCGTTTTGTTAGAGTCATCATCGGAATTATACTTTTAATTGTATTTATGTCGGGTTTTATTGAAAACGATATGATCAAATGGATAGTTTTAGGTGTCAGTTCAATTTTAATTATTACCGCTTTTGCAACATTTTGCCCACTTTATGCACTCTTGGGCAAAAGTACTTGTGAAGTGAAGAAAAAAAAATAACCTCTATTTAAAATTTCAAATCAAACCACGTAACAGCGTGGTTTTTTTGAATCAATCATTCTATAAAAATCAAAACGATTTCCTACATTAGCATTTCGTTAAAAAAGCAATAATATGATTACTGAAGTTCAATTTCAAAAGGAATTAGAATTAATAATTAAAAATGGAATTAGAGAAGATATTGGAGCGGGAGACCATAGTTCGCTGGCTTGTATCCCTAAATCTGAACAAGGAAAAGCAAAATTATTAGTAAAAGACAGTGGAATAATAGCCGGTGAAGAATTTGCTAAAATGATTTTTAATGAAGTTGACTCAAATTTAAAAATTGAAACGTTTATTCCTGATGGTAGTTTGGTTAAATATGGAGATGTTGTTTTTCATGTTTCCGGCAGTTCACAATCAATTTTGAAAGCCGAACGTTTAGTATTAAATTCAATGCAACGAATGAGTGCTATAGCTACCAAAACAAAGAAATATGTTGATTTATTAGATGGAACAGCTACAAAAATATTAGATACCCGAAAAACAACTCCCGGATTTCGAGCCGCTGAAAAATGGGCTGTCAAAATAGGAGGAGGCGAAAACCATCGTTTTGCTCTTTATGATATGATTATGCTGAAAGATAATCACAACGATTTTGCCGGTGGAATTTCATTGGCTATTCAAAAAACGAAAGATTATCTAATACAAAATGAGTTAGACTTAAAAATTATCGTGGAAGCAAGAAACCTCAAGGAAGTAGAAGAAATTCTCAGTAGTGGAGGTGTTTATAGAATATTACTGGATAATTTTGATTTTGAAACCACTAAAAAAGCTGTAGAAATAATTGGAAATAAATGCTTAACCGAAAGTTCAGGTAATATCAATGAAACAACCATTCAGCAATATGCAGCTTGTGGCGTGAATTATATTTCTTCAGGAGCATTGACCCATTCTGTGTATAACATGGATTTAAGTTTAAAAGCTTTTTAATAAAACTCGAAACTTGAAACAATAAAATGTCATTAGAGATAGAAGAAAAAATAGATAAAATACCAATAGTCAAATACGTAGTTCGATTAATGAAAAGAATCAAACTTCCTTGGCTAGAAGGTTTGTCGTTTTATGATTTGATGGAATTATATATTATTGGAATTGTTGAAGGGGCTTTTTCTTATCGGGCCGGAGCAATTGCTTTTAGTTTTTTCATGGCCTTATTTCCGTTTGCATTGTTCATCTTGAACTTGATTCCCTATATTCCTATCGAAGGATTTCAGGATGATTTTCTCAAATTTGTAGAAGATGGAGTGCCACCCAATACGTTTGAAGCAATCAAAACAATTATCGATGACATCCTAAATAACAGTTACCAAGGTTTATTGTCTTCCGGATTTATTTTGTCAATTTTTTTAATGACCAATGGAATAAATGCCGTTTTAGGCGGATTTGAAACTTCCTATCATATCACCATAAACCGAAGTTTTATCAGACAATATATTATTGCACTCGGAATGTCGCTTTTATTTTCATTCATATTAATAATAACTATTGTAGCCATTTTAATTTCAGAAATTATTATTCAAAAAATACATTTACATAAAATCATCAATACAGATATTACATTTGTTGAAATGATTCGGTTTGGATTTGTTGTTTTGATGATTTTAACAACAACCTCGTTACTTTTTAAATTTGGTACCAAACAAATATCAAAAGTTTCATTTATAAGCATTGGTTCAGTTTTTACAACACTTTTAATTTTACTTTCATCCTATGTTTTTGGAATTTATGTAGTCAAGTTTGCCAAATATAATGAACTCTATGGTTCTATTGGCACCTTGTTAATCCTGATGTTTTACATTTGGATTAATTGCATGATATTATTACTCGGATTTGAACTAAATGCTACCATTAATAAATTAAAGAGAAAAAATCTTTTTGATTAAAACAGAATTTTGCCGCTACTAATTTTTGCAATTAAACAATTATGGCTTACTTCATTGAAGTTATTTTGCCCTTAGCACTAGATAAAACTTTTACTTATAAAGTAACTGAGGCAGAATATTATTTCATAAAACCCGGAATGAGAATCGCTGTTCCCTTTGGTAAAAGTAAAATTTTTACGGCTTTGGCAATTGAGGTGCATCAAAACCCACCAACATTATATGAAGCAAAAGAAATCCATCAAATTTTAGATGAAAATCCTCTTGTAAATGAAATCCAGTTAAAACATTGGCAATGGATTTCTACTTATTATATGTGTTCGATTGGCGAAGTGTTTCGGGCTGCATTGCCATCAACATTATTATTGGAAAGCGAAACAATTATTTCTTCGAAACATAATGAAGCGGTAGAGGAACTCAATCTCACAGATGATGAATTTCTAATTTTTGAAGCTCTCCAACACCAAAGTTCTTTGAAAGTAAATGATGTGATGACTATTTTAAATAAAAAAAATATTTTTCCTCTTTTGCAAAAGTTAATCGATAAAAATATCATTACGTTACAGGAAGAAATTCAGGAAAATTATAAACCTAAATTAGTAAAATATATAAAACTTCATCAAAATTACACTTCTAATGAAAGCTTGAATGAGTTGTTAAATTCATTAAAAGCCAAAAAGCAAAGTGAGTTACTTTTAGGTTATTTTCAATTGCAAGCTGTTGAGAAAAAGCCTATTTCGGCGAAACAATTGCTCGAATTTTCTAAAGTGTCCTCAGCTGTTTTGAAAGTACTTGTTGATAAAGCTATTTTTGAAGAATATCATCTTATCCAGGATAGAACCGATTTTGATGCATTAGATTTAAATGAAAACTTAGTTTTAAGTCCTGCTCAACAAAAAGCATTGGATGAAATTAAACTACAATTTGAGCAAAAAGAAATTTGTTTACTTCATGGGGTAACTTCCAGTGGAAAAACAGAAATCTATTGTCAACTCATTCAGGAAATGATGAAAACCGATAAGCAAATATTGTTTTTACTTCCTGAAATAGCTTTAACAACTCAACTACTTTCACGTTTACGTAAATTTTTCGGGAATAAAGTAGCCGTTTTTCATTCAAAATACAGCAATAACGAAAGGGTAGAAGTGTGGAATCAGGTTTTAGAAAATTCTCCAAAAGCACAAGTGGTAATCGGAGCTCGCTCGGCCATGTTTTTGCCTTTTTCAAATTTAGGATTAGTGATAGTGGATGAAGAGCATGAACAAAATTTTAAACAATCTGATCCTGCTCCACGTTATCATGCTCGCGATGCAGTGACTGTTTTGGCCACTTTTCATAAAGCTAAAGTTCTTTTAGGCTCAGCAACACCAAGTATAGAAACCTATTATAATTCACAAGTTCATAAATATGGATTAGTAGAACTTTTTGAACGATATAATAATGTTCCTATGCCAGAAATTATTTTAGTTGATTTGAAAGATAAGTTTTTCCGTAAAAGAATGAACGGTCATTTTAGTGACACTTTAATAGAAGAAATTACTTCCGCATTATCTTTAAATGAACAGGTTATACTTTTTCAAAACAGACGTGGATATGCTCCTTTGTTAGAATGCATGACGTGTGGACATATTCCGCAATGTCCGAATTGTGACGTAAGTTTGACGTATCATAAATATAAAAATCAACTGCGTTGTCATTATTGCGGACATTCAATTGCTAAACCAACTAATTGTCATCAATGTTCGAGTGTTGATTTGACTACTAAAGGCTTTGGAACCGAACAGATTGAATTGGAATTAGCCACTCTTTTCCCAAACAGGAAGATACAACGAATGGATCAAGATACAACCCGTGGAAAATTTGGTTATGAAAAAATCATAGATAAATTTCAAAATAGAGAAGTAGATATTTTAGTGGGCACACAAATGTTAGCCAAAGGTTTAGATTTTGACAATGTAAGTTTGGTTGGGATATTAAATGCAGATAACATGCTATATTTTCCTGATTTCAGAGCTTTTGAAAGAAGTTTTCAAATGATGACACAGGTTTCAGGCAGGGCAGGAAGGTCTGAAAAAAAAGGGAAAGTTATCATTCAAACTTTTAATCCAAATCACAACACCATTCAACAGGTAACTCACCATGATTATTTGGCAATGTATAAAGAACAATTATACGAACGACAGATTTTTAAATACCCGCCATTCTTTAAATTAATCAAAATTACTTTAAAACATAAAGATTTTGAAAAAGTGAAAGAAAGTTCTATGTGGTTATATCAAGTTTTAAATCAACAATTGAATATGCCGGTTTTGGGACCGGAAGAACCTGCTATCAGTAAAATTAGAAACGAATACATTCGGACGATTATGATTAAGATTCCGGATACGGTTTCACCACAAGGCACAAAAAAAACTATCCAGAAAATACTGAATAGTTTTGATGTTATTTCGCAATATAGAGCAGTAAAGCTTGTTGTGAATGTTGATGTTACTTAAGCAATAGCAAGAGCTTTTTTCAAATCATCCTTTTTATTTCTGCTTAATGGAATTTTGGTTACGCCAATTTCAGCAAACTTACTATTGAAACGTTCGATTTTATCAATGTTTACAATAAATGATTTGTGAACTCGTAAAAAACGGTCTTTAGATAAATCATTTTCAAACGATTTCATGGTAGAAAGTACCAAGTTGCTGTCTTCATCAGTAACTACTTTCACATAGTCACCATACGCTTCAATCCATTTAATTTTAGAAGTGAATACTTTTAATTTTTTTAAATTACTTTTTATGAAAATATAATCTCCTTCTTCTTCCGTTACTTCATGTCTTAATTTATGCAATTCGATGGCTCTTTTTACAGAAGAATCAAAACGATCTACAGAAATTGGTTTTTGAAGATAATCGGTTGCATCATAATCAAAAGCTTTTACAGCGTAATCTGCTTTTGAGGTGATAAAAATAATTTGGGGTTTTTGTTTTAACCCATCAAGAAAATCGAACCCATTAATTATAGGCATTTCGATATCAAGAAAAATGAGGTCAACGGAGTGTATGGACATACAACTCTTTGCTTCAATAGCATTAGAAAAATCACCTACTAGATTAAGATTCTGGTGATTATTCACTAACTTTGTGATGATCATTCTTTGAATAGAACTGTCATCGACTACGACACAATTTAGTTTCATAATACGGTTATTATAGATTTGGTGAAACAAACATAGTGCATTTCATCGATAAAAACTAATTTTTTTTCAACTTTTTTGCTCTATGTCGATTATTTGCTTATTAGACTTGGATATTAAAATTAAATTCTTACTTTTGCACCCAATTTAACAATTTTAAAGTAAATTATTATGAATCATTATGAAGCTGTTTTCATCTTGAATCCCGTTTTATCTGAACAACAGGTAAAGGAAACAGTAAGCAAATTCGAAGATTTTCTTACCGCCAAAGGGGCACAGATGGTATCCAAAGAGGATTGGGGCTTGAAAAAATTAGCCTATGAAATCCAACACAAGAAAAGTGGTTTTTACCATTTATTCGAATTCAAAGCACCTGCGGAATCAATCTTGAGCTTTGAAACTGAATTAAGACGTGACGAAAGAATTATGCGTTTTCTAACAGTAAGTTTAGACAAACATGCAATTTCTTGGGCGGAGAGAAGAAGAGAAAAATTAAAAGTTAAAGCGTAATTACTATGTCAACAATCGAGCAATCAGCTAAAGGAAAAAAAGAAGGAGATATCAGATATCTTACTCCTTTGAACATAGATACCAATAAAATTAAAAAGTATTGTCGTTTTAAAAAATCAGGTATTAAATACATTGATTATAAAGATGCAGACTTTTTATTGAAATTTGTTAACGAGCAAGGTAAAATTTTACCAAGACGATTAACAGGTACTTCATTAAAATACCAAAGAAAAGTGTCTGTTGCTGTTAAAAGAGCAAGACATTTAGCTTTAATGCCATATGTGGCGGATTTATTAAAATAATAATTAATTAAGTTGTTGCCTCGCCATTGGCGGGCTAACTTCTATAAAAAAGGACAACAACATGGAACTAATCTTAAAACAAGACGTTCAAAATTTAGGGTTTAAAGACGATATCGTTTCTGTAAAACCAGGATATGGTAGAAATTTTTTAATTCCTCAAGGGTTTGCAGCATTAGCAACTCCTTCAGCTAAAAAAGTATTGGCTGAAAACTTGAAACAAAAAGCACACAAAGAGCAAAAAGTAGTGGATGATGCTAAAAAAATAGCTGAAGCCTTAAAAGCTCTTGATATTAAAATTTCTGCAAAAGCCGGTGGTGAAAAATTATTTGGTTCTGTTACCAATATTGATATCGCTGAAGCTTTAGAAAAAGCAGGTCAACCAATCGAAAGAAAATTCATCACTTCAGGAACTGTTAAAAGAACCGGAAAATATACAGCTACTGTGCGTTTACACAGAAATGTTGTAGTTGAATTGCCTTATGAAATAGTTGCTGAATAATTTTATGCAAAATAATTTAAAGCCCTGCATTGCAGGGCTTTTTTTGTGCTTAATTTTAAAAATATACCGGTAGTTTTAAAATTCTAATGTACTTTTGCTCTCAACAATAATTTAAAAAATGTCTCAATTCATCAAAATATATCCTGAAAATCCTAATGAAGCTGCCATTGCAAAAGTTGTAAAAGTGCTCAAAGAAGGTGGTTTAGTAATTTATCCTACGGATACCGTATACGGATTAGGATGTGATATTACCAACACAAAAGCTTTAGAACGAATTGCTAAAATCAAAGGAATTAAATTAGAAAAAGCTAATTTTTCCTTTATTTGCCATGATTTAAGTAATATTTCGGATTACATCAGACAAATTGATACTGCAACTTTTAAAATTTTAAAAAGAACTTTACCCGGGCCGTATACGTTTATTTTACCCGGTAATAACAATCTTCCAAAAGAATTTAAAAAGAAGAAGACTGTGGGCATTCGCGTTCCTAATAATGCTATTGTATTAGAGATTGTAAAACTTTTAGGTAATCCTATTGTTTCAACTTCTATTTATGATGAAGACGAAGTGTTAGAATATTCTACTGATCCTGAATTGATTTTTGAGAAATGGCAAAATAAAGTTGAATTAATTATTGATGGTGGTTATGGTGATAATCAGCCTTCAACAATTATTGATTTATCAGAGGGTGAACCGGTTGTTATCCGGGAAGGAAAAGGTGATAGCAATATTTTTTAAAAGAATAATAAAACAAAAGCATAAAAAAAACGTACTGAAAGTTCAGTACGTTTTTTTTATTGAAGAATAACCAATCTTATTTACCCGCTTGGTTTTTCATTTCTTTTTCTATCATATCATAAAACTCATCAATTTTTGGCATAACGATAATACGAGTTCTTCTGTTCGCTGAACGATTCTGTGTAGAATCATTTGCTACTAAAGGAATGAATTCACCTCTACCGGCAGCTATTAATTGTTTTGGGCTCACTTTATGATCGTTAGTTAAAACACGAACAACAGAGGTAGCTCTTTTAACACTCAAATCCCAATTGTCAAGTAAAACTCCATTTCTGTATGGAACATTATCTGTATGACTCTCAACCATGCATTCAAATGTTGGTTTGTCATTTACGACTTTTGCTACTTTACCTAATACTTCTTTAGCTCGGTCACTCACTTCATAACTACCGGATTTAAAAAGCATTTTGTCAGCAATAGAAATCATGACAACTCCTTTTTCAACATTTATTTCTATATCAGGATCATTAATACCTACCGAACTTTTTAAACTGGTAACTAAAGCTAAAGTAACACTATCTTTTTTGGTCAAAGCATCTTGTAAACGAGAAATTTTTAAATCTTTTTCTTTTAAACTCTCTAATGATTTTTCTAAGTTTTCTGCTCCTTTAGTGGATAACATTGTCATATTTCCAACATTGCTGATTAAATCTGAATTTGTCTTTTTTAAATCAGCAATTTGATTATTTAAAATGTCTTTTTCAGATAAACACATGTTTAACTTTACGGTTGTAGAATTTAATAAATCCTGACACTCTTTGTTTTTAGACTCTAATTCGGCAATTTTTTTCTTCGTGCCACATGAACCTAATGAAAGAGCAACTAGTGCTAATAATAAAACGACTTTTTTCATATAACTTATCCTTTTAAATTTATTACAAAATTAACACCAAAAAGCTTATAATCTTAACCAGATTACGATAAACTATTGTTAAATTTATCAACAACTATTTTTTCTTTTTTGATGAAATAATGGTAGATAATACTCGTGGTGAAATAATAATTTGATTGCTGATTGTTTTTTCTTTTACGGAACATTTTTACCAGCAAAGCATAGAAATAAAAATGAGCTTTAATTATTGCTGTAAAATGTGAAAATTTTCCTTGAAACAAGAATTGAATTCCGGCAATACCATCTAAAATCATCCGAATCAATAAAATCCAAATCAGATGAACAGTTGGCAAATTTTTAACCAACATAAACAACGAATTTCTAAAATTTAAAAAAGTTTTCCTTGGATTTGTATTCGACAACGTTCCTCCGCCTAAATGATACACTTTTGAAAACCCACAATAATAGGTTTCATAATGAAGGTTATGACTTCTCCAGCATAAATCAATTTCTTCCTGATGTGCAAAAAAATCAGCATCAAATCCTTCTAGTTCTCTAAAAACTTTTTTCCGGATGAAAAAGCAGGCACCGGAAGCCCAAAAAATCATTTTGACATCATCATATTGTCCGTTGTCTTTTTCAATGGAATCGAAAATACGACCTCGACAAAATGGATAACCAAATCTATCAATAAAACCTCCACCTGCACCGGCATATTCAAAATAGGCTTTCTCTTTAAAATCTAAAATTTTGGGTTGAATAATGGCTACTTTTTCGTTTTTGTCAAATAGTTCCAATATTGGAGCCAACCAGTTTTCTGTAACTTCAATATCGGAATTGACTAAACAATAAATTTCTTCTTCTACAAATTTTAAACATTCATTATAACCTTGTGCAAAACCAAAATTAGAGCTGTTTTTTATTATCTTGATTGATGGAAATTGTGTTTTTAAAACAGAAATCGATTCGTCAGTTGAGGCATTATCGGCTACATAGATTGTTGCTTCCTGAGAATAGGAAAGAACTGAAGGCAGAAACTGTTGTAGAAGTTTTGCCCCATTCCAATTGAGAATAACGATTGCGATTTTCTTCAAAATATAAATAAAATAAAGGAATGCAAAATATTAGTTTTGAAGTTCATAGTCAGGAATATCCTTTAAAAAAACATACCGTTCCTGCTCAAAATCCATTTGACAAAAATAGTGATTTAGTCCGTTTGTTACCATTAAATATTTTGCCTTCAAAGTTAAGTTGTATCGTGCAATTTGATCAAAAACGAGTTGGTTAATACTTACATCCGGTTTCTTGCATTCTATCAACAAAAATATTTCTCCATTCGGTTGATAAACAACTATATCATATCGTTTACTTATTGTATTAATTTTAATAAGCTTTTCGACGTTTATTAAAGATTTAGGATAGTTTTTTTCTTGAATTAAATATTGAACCACATGAATTCTAACCCATTCTTCCGGAGTGAGAACAATAAATTTTTTCCTGATTTCATCGAACACGGATACTTTATTTTCACTATTTTTGAAGCGAAAGGAATAGTCAGAAAAATTCAGTTTTTGCATGTACAAATATATAAAATTGATTCAGTAAAAATTCTATTCAAATTTATGCCTTATTAAAATCAATGGAAGAAATAGCAAAAATTATCAAAGATATAAGTGGAGGAAACATCAAACCGATCTATTTTTTGATGGGAGAAGAGCCTTATTATATTGATAAATTAACTGAATTTATAGAAAGTAATATTCTATCAGAAGACGAAAGAGCATTTAACCAACAGGTTTTATACGGAAGAGATGTTTCTATTGAAGATGTTATTTCAGCTGCTAAACGTTATCCAATGATGGCCGATCGTCAGGTAATTATTGTTCGAGAAGCTCAGGAATTGTCACGTAACATTGATAAATTGGAGAGTTATGTGAAAAATTTTCAACCAACAACGGTTTTAGTTATTGCGTACAAGTACAAAAGCTTAGACAAGCGAAAAAGTATGACTAAATTAATTGAGAAAGAAGGTTTGCTTTTTGAAAGTAAAAAATTGTACGAAAATCAAATAGGAACATGGATTTCAAGAGTTTTACAAGGCAAAGGATATCATATTGAACCGAAAGCCACCGCGATGTTAGTTGAGTTTCTGGGCACAGATTTGAGTAGGATTAACAATGAATTGGAAAAACTCCAAATAATTTTACCGAAAGGAACCACTTTTACGCCAACTCACATTGAAGAAAATATTGGTTTCAGCAAAGATTTTAATGTTTTCGAATTTCGAAAAGCAATTGGCGAACGAAACCAATTACAAGCCTATCGCATTGCTGATCATTTTGCTCAAAATAAGAAGGAATATCCAATGATTTTTACAACCGGGATGGTCTTTAGCTTTTTCTCCAGCTTGTTACAATACCATGGATTAAAAGATAAATCCCCCGGTAATGTTGCCAAAGTTTTAAAAGTTAATCCCTATTTTTTGAAAGATTATGATTTGGCTTTGAAAAACTTCCCGATGAAAAAAGTTAGTGCAATTGTTTCTACTTTACGCGACATTGATGTCAAAAGTAAAGGAGTAGGTGCGAACCAATTGCACGAATCTGATTTGTTGAAAGAAATGTTAGCTAAGATTTTTAATTAAATTAAAACTTAACCTTTGCGGTCATTGTTTCTCCATTTCGTAAGAATGTAACAGGTAATTCGTCGCCGGCATTGATACCGGAAAGACATTTCATATAACCGTAAACTTCTTTGATTTCGCAATCGCCAATTTTTGTAATGATATCACCGCTTTGAATTCCGGCAAGTTGAGCCGGACGATTATCCGTTACGCCATCAACATGTAAACCATCGCCATGATCAGTATAATCAGGCATAATTCCTAAAGTAACTTTATATTTTGGAGCTGTTTTTGGAGCATCTATTTTAGTTTTAACAAATTCAACTTTGTCTAAATCAGCAATAGCATTACTAACTCTAAAAACATAATCAGTAATATTTCTTACACCATAGTAATTGATTTTAACCTCATCATCACTAGGTTTGTGGTAATCAGTATGCGTGCCTGTGAAGAAAAACAAAACCGGAATATCTTTTAAATAAAAGGAAGTATGGTCAGAAGGTCCAACACCGCTTTCGTCCAATGTTACATTAAATCCGGCAGGTTTATTTTTATCTACTATTGTTTTAAAATTAGGGTTAGTTCCAACACCACCTACAGTTAGATTTTTAGAATCATTCAAGCGTCCAATCATGTCTAAATTAATCATGGAAACCACATTAGAATGATAATTTTTCAACGATGAAGTCATAAATTTTGAACCAATTAATCCATCTTCTTCACCCGAAAAGAAAGCAAAAATGTAATTTACTTTTTCAATTGTTTTATTTTTAGAAAACATACGGGCCAATTCTAAAACAGCCGCAACACCTGATGCATTATCATCAGCACCATTGTGAATTTCACCTTTTGAATTTGGTTTAGCTGAATGATT
>Ga0073902_10001524_pt1 | contig 12496 bp, 9 predicted proteins | sample KloWWTmeKNB19Kit_FD_66667 | JGI IMG/M metagenome (GOLD analysis project Ga0073902, IMG submission 66667) | Active sludge microbial communities from Klosterneuburg, Austria, studying microevolution and ecology of nitrifiers - Klosterneuburg... | ecosystem: Engineered > WWTP > Aerobic digester >...
GTGGTGCCGGTCACGGCAGCCTTCTCGGCCTTCCAGATTTCCTCCAGGTCCGAGAACTCACGCTCCAGCACCTTGATCTCGTCTTCGAGGTCGGCAAGTCGCTGCCTGGATTCGGAGTCCTTCTCCTTTTTCAGGGCCTCGCGCTGGATCTTGAGCTGGATCAGGCGGCGTTCCTTGCGGTCCAGCTCCTCGGGTTTGGAGTCGATTTCCATGCGGATGCGCGAGGCGGCCTCGTCCATCAGGTCGATGGCCTTGTCCGGCAACTGCCGATCCGGGATGTAGCGATGTGAAAGCGTGGCCGCGGCAACGATGGCCGGATCGGTGATCTCCACGCCATGATGCACGGCGTAGCGTTCCTTGAGTCCACGCAGGATCGCGATGGTGTCCTCCACGCTTGGTTCGCCAACGAACACTTTCTGGAAGCGGCGCTCCAGCGCCGCGTCCTTTTCGATGTATTTGCGGTATTCGTCGAGCGTGGTGGCTCCGACGCAATGCAATTCGCCGCGCGCCAGCGCCGGCTTGAGCATGTTGCCGGCATCCATCGAGCCTTCACCCTTGCCCGCGCCGACCATGGTGTGCAATTCGTCGATGAACAGGATCACCTGGCCTTCCTGCTTGGCCAGGTCGTTGAGCACGCCCTTCAGGCGCTCTTCGAACTCGCCACGGAATTTTGCGCCCGCGATCAGGGCGCCCATGTCCAGCGACAGCACGCGTTTGCCGCGCAGGCCTTCCGGCACTTCATCGTGGATGATGCGCTGGGCCAATCCCTCGACGATGGCGGTCTTGCCCACGCCGGGTTCGCCGATCAACACGGGATTGTTCTTCGTGCGTCGTTGCAGCACCTGCACCACGCGACGAATTTCCTCATCACGGCCGATGACCGGGTCGAGCTTGCCGGATGCGGCACGCGCAGTCAGGTCGATGCAGTACTTCTCCAGCGCCTGGCGGGTCTCCTCGGCGTTGGCATCATCGACCTTTTCGCCGCCACGCATGCGCTCGATCGCGGTTTCCAGATTGGCCGCGTTGGCGCCGGTGGCTTTCAGCGCCGCTCCGGTTTCACCCTTGTCTTCCAGTGCCGCCAGCACGAACAGTTCGCTGGCTATGAACTGGTCGCCGCGCTTCTGCGCCAGCTTGTCGGTAAGGTTGAGCAGCCGGTTGAGATCGTTGCCGACGCCGAGATTGCCTTCCTGTCCGGAGACCTTGGGCAGACGGTCGAGAATCTGCCCGAGCCGGGTGCGCAAGGCGGCCACGTTGACGCCGGCTTGCGCCAGCATCGGTTGGGTGGAACCGCCCTGCTGGTCAAGCAAGGCGGTGAGGACATGCACGGGTTCGAGCATGTTGTGGTCGCGCCCCACGGCCAGGCTCTGGGCATCGGCCAGGGCCTGCTGGAATCGCGATGTGAGTTTGTCCATGCGCATGGCTGGAAGCCTTCATCATCAGGGGGCCGAATGGCCGATGCGCCGTGAAATGGAGTCCGCGCAGATCGGAATCAAGCGTCGGCGCGTGTTACCCCGTTTTTCCCGCAGGTCAGTTTGCCTTGCCGGGTGTCCGGGCACCGACGACCGCCGCTGGCGAGAGGGTGATGCGAAAACACGCACCGCCACCGGCCACGGGAACATACTCCAGAGTGGCCTGGCTGGATTCGCACATCTGCCGGGCCAGGTAGAGTCCAAGACCGGTGCCGTACTCGCTGGTCGTGTAGAACGGATCGAAGATCTGCGCGGCAACCTTGGCCGGAATGCCGGGACCTCGATCAACCACTTCCAGCAAGGGCGGCCCCTTGTCGGAAGCAAGCCGGGCCACCAGCACCACGCGCGCCGCCGCGCCGGGTTCGCGACCGTAGCGGATCGCGTTTTGCACCAGGTTCCAGACGACCTGCTGGAGGTGCTGCGGATCGACCATGGCCTCGATCTGGCGATTCTGCGTGATGGCCCGCAAGTGATCCTGGCCGAGGTCGTTGTTCTGCTTGTACTCCTCGACAAACGACAGTGCCCAGGCATTGAGGTCGATGCTTTCCGGACGCGAGCGCTCGCGTCGCGACAGTTGCAGGATGTTCTCGACCACCTCGTTGGCGCGCGTGCAATGGTTGTTGACGATCTCGACCAGGCGTCGGTCTTCCTCATGCATGCTTTCCGATTCCGCCAGCAATTGTGCCGAGTAGCGGATGGCTGCCAGCGGATTGCGGATTTCATGGGCAATGGATGCCGACAGGCGTCCCAGCGAAGACAGGGTCATTTCCTCGGCGCGACGCGACAGCAGCGAGGTATCGTCGAGGAAAATCAGGACATGCGCATCGTCGTTCGGCGACATGCGCGAAAAGCGCGGAATCACTTCCGGCACATCGGCCGCCAGCGCAACCGGGTTCTGGTCGAGGCGCCCGGAATGCCGCCAGTGATACAGGCGTCGGGACAGCTCCGGCGCCACCTGGCCCAAGTCGCGCTGGTTGGGGGACGGGTTTCCCATCAGATGCCAGGCCGACTCATTGATGCGCAAAATGTGGTTTGCGTCATTGACCAGCAACACGCCGGTCTTCATGCGCCGGATGATGAGGTCATTGACCTGCTCCAGGTTGAGCAGGTCAACGCCGCGCTGTTCTGCAAGCGCCTCGGTTTCACGCATCTGGCGCCCGAGATGCGCGCACAGTGCGGCCACCGCGATGTAGGCCAGGCCAAACAGGGTCGATTCAATGACGCTGCGCTCGCTGACATCGGTGAACAGCTGCGAAAACACGGACGGCAGGACGATGCCGATTGCCGCAAGGATCGCCAGCACCTGCGACTGGCGGAACGGCAGCAGCAGGGCGCTGACGCCGACATTGACCATGAGCATCATGGGAATCGAGCTGTGCCCGCCCGCGATGGAGAACAGCACCAGCGAAGCCGCAATCGAATCCAGGGTGAGGGCAAAGCCGATGCTGGCGTTCATGTTGCGCCGCATGCGGTCGGTCAGGAACAGCAACACCAGCGCAGCGGCCAGATAGCCGAGCGAAGCCACGTGGCCGACCGTGGGGTGGCTGAGCTTGATCCAGTTCACGGCAGCCGGGCTGAATACGAGACCGGTGTAGACCACGGCCTCGAGCAGGCGATACAGGTTGAAGAAATACAGCTCGCGTCGGGTGATGTCCCCGGGTAGATCACTCGCGCGCCGTGCCTGCCTCTCCGCCAAGGTCTCGCCTCCGTTTTCCTCGAAGTATAAGGGCCTGACGGGCAATGCTACAGATTGCAGGCCTGCAGGTGCAGGAAACCCGATCCTGCAGGCGGCCCGTTTTTGCATTCGCAGCACGCTTTGCCCAGAATACGCGCCCGCTTTGTCGCTCGATTGTCTGTCGACGCGAACCTTCCGCATTAACGGGATGGCGCTTGGGCCGATCTGACCAGCCTGCAAGCACATCCGCCCACCGAGGTGCCTGCATGAATTTCCACGAATACCAAGCCAAGGAATTGTTTGCCGAGTACGGCATTGCGGTGCCGCCGGGCAAGGTTGCCTCATCGCCCGACCAGGCGGTTGACGCGGCCAAGGCACTGGGCGGAACACAGTGGATGGTCAAGGCACAGATCCATGCAGGCGGTCGCGGCAAGGCCGGCGGCGTCAAGTTCTGCAAGTCGCTGGACGAGGTGCGTGCGGCAGCCAAGGGCATGCTCGGCACCCAGATGGTCACTTACCAGTCCGGTGGGCGCGCCCTGCCGGTGAACCTGGTGTTGGTCACCGATGCCACCGACATCGCCAAGGAACTGTATCTGTCGATCCTCGTTGACCGCGACAGCAAGGCAGTTTCCTTCATCGCCTCGGCCCAGGGCGGCGTGGACATCGAACAGGTGGCCAAGGAATCCCCGCAAGACATCCACACCCTGAAGATCGATTTCGTCGAAGGCCTGCAGCCGTACCAGTGCCGCAAGCTGGGCTTCGACCTCGGCCTCAACGCCAAGCAAACCGGCCAATTGGTCAAGATCATGACCGGGCTGTATACGCTGTTCAACGAACGCGACCTGGCCCTGGTCGAGCTCAACCCGCTCGCCATCCTCGCCTCCGGTGACCTGGCAACACTGGACGGCAAGGTCAACTCCGACGACAACGCCGAATTCCGTCATCCCAAGCTGGCCGCGATGCGCGACCTCAGCCAGGAAGATGCCGCCGAAGCGGCTGCCGTGCAGCACAACCTCAACTACGTGACCATGGACGGCAACATCGGCTGCATGGTCAACGGCGCCGGCCTCGCCATGGCCACCATGGACGTGATCAAGCTGGCCGGTGGCGAGCCTGCCAACTTCCTTGATGTCGGCGGCGGTGCCACCAAGGAGCGCGTCACCGAGGCGTTCAAGCTGATCCTGTCCTCGGACAAGGTGCAGGCCATCCTGGTCAACATTTTCGGCGGCATCGTGCGCTGCGACCTGATTGCCGAAGGCATCATCGCGGCAGTCAAGGAAGTGGGCCTGACCATTCCGGTGATCGTGCGCCTGCAAGGGACAAACGTGGAAAAGGGCCGCGAATTGCTGGCCAATTCCGGCCTTGCCATCACCCCGGCCGACGATCTGAACGATGCGGCGCAGAAAGCCGTGGCATCGGTCAAGGCGGCCTGAACCCACATTTCCCTGTAGGAGCGCCTTCAGGCGCGATTCTTTTCGCGATTCGCGCCTGAAGCGATTCGCCCCTGAAGGGGCTCCTACACGAAGAGCAAGCATTTTGAGGATCGATCCATGAGCGTTTTGGTCAACAAGAACACCAAGGTCATCACCCAGGGCTTCACCGGCCAGCAGGGCACCTTCCATTCCGAGCAGGCGCTTGAATACGGCACCAAACTGGTCGGTGGCGTGACTCCGGGCAAGGGCGGCAGCTCGCACATCGGCCTGCCGGTGTTCAACACCGTGCACGATGCCGTGCGCGAAACCGGCGCCGACGCCTCGATGATCTTCGTGCCACCGCCGTATGCGGCCGATGCCATCCTCGAAGCGGCGGATGCCGGCATCAAGGTGATTGTCGCCATCACCGAAGGCATTCCCGTGCTCGACATGCTGCGCGTGAAGAACGTGCTGAAATCCCACCCGGAAACGGTGCTGATCGGCCCCAACTGCCCGGGCATCATCACCCCGGGCGAATGCAAGATCGGCATCATGCCCGGCCACATCCACAAGCCGGGCAAGGTCGGCATCGTGTCGCGTTCCGGCACCCTCACCTACGAAGCGGTATTCCAGACAACCAATGTGGGCCTCGGCCAGTCGACCTGCATTGGCATCGGTGGCGATCCGATCAACGGACTCAATTTCATCGACTGCCTGAAGCGCTTCCAGGACGATGCGCAGACCGAAGGCATCATCATGGTCGGCGAGATCGGCGGCAGCGCCGAGGAAGACGCGGCCGAGTTCATCGCCCAGTACGTGAAGAAGCCGGTGGTCGCCTTCATCGCCGGCGCGTCGGCTCCGGCGGGCAAGCGCATGGGTCATGCCGGCGCGATCATCTCCGGTGGCAAGGGCACCGCCGCTGCCAAGTTCGCCGCGCTGGAGAAAGCAGGCGTCACCACCGTGAAATCGCCTGCCGACCTCGGCAAGACGCTTGCGGCGAAAATGAAGTAAGTCGAAACAGAGTCGCTTCCTTCCCCGGATCGACTCCGGGGCAGGCGCTGCGGGCAGTTCCCCGCTGCACAGGAAAGCGAAAGCACGGAATTTTCCATTCCCGCTCCCGTCAGCGGAAGCGCAGGACAAGCCGTTCTCCATTCCCTCTCCCGCTGGCGTACCCAGAGGGCATAAAGGAGAGGGTTAGGGTGAGGGTGGTCCAACACGCAGCCCGGACACATCACGACTCTCGCGCGTCGACTTCGTAGCGCATACCTGACGTGCGGTGTGGCTGCAGTAGATGACGCGTCGGACAGACTCTGCGTCAACTTGCACTTCACCCTCACCCCGGCCCTCTCCCGCCGGCGGGAGAGGGTGACAAGCCGCTGTGCATTGGCGATCCGCTTCCAGCGGGAGAGGGAGTCAAGCCACGGCCAACTCCTTTCATGGCTGAAACCATTTCGGGAGAGGGAGACAAGCCGCAGCCCACTCCTTTCATGGCCGAAACCGTTTCGCGTCCACGGTGCATTCATGACATGGCTGCGCGGCTAAACTACGCCCATGCCAAGCCTCCGCCTTGCCCTCGCCCAGTTTGATTTCCCGGTCGGCGCCGTTGCGCGAAATGAAGCACGCATCGTCGAACTGATTGCCGAAGCGCGCGATTTGCACAAAGCTGATCTGGTCCTGTTTCCCGAACTGGCCCTGTGCGGCTACCCACCCGAAGACCTGCTGCTGCGTCCCGGATTTCTTGCCGAATGCAACGCGGCGATCCAGCGCATCGCACGGCAGGTGCACGGCATCACGGCAGTGGTGGGTTGGCCGGAAGCGGCGGGTGCGGTGGTCTACAACGCCGCCAGCGTGCTGCGCGACGGTGCCATCGAAACCACGTACCGCAAGCGGGAACTGCCGAACTACGCGGTGTTCGACGAGCGTCGCTATTTCGAAGTCGATCCCGACGGCGAGACCTGCGTGTTTGAAGTCGACGGCACGCGAATCGGCCTGGTGATCTGCGAAGACTTCTGGTTCGCCGAGCCCGCCGCCGCTTGCGCAAAAGCCGGTGCCGAACTTCTGCTGGTGGCCAACGCCTCGCCGTTCGAGCGCGACAAGCATGCGCAGCGCGATGCCCTGCTCGCCACGCGCGTCGCGGAAACCGGCATGGCGGTGGCCTACCTGAATCTGGTCGGAGGCCAGGACGCCCTGGTCTTCGACGGCGCATCGGTACTCGCCGACGGCAATGGCCACGTGCATCCGGCGGCCCGCGCATTCGAGGACCATTGGCTGGTGGCCGACTTCGACAGCACCACGCGCAGCTTCACCGCCGTGCACTGGCCGGTCGAGGAAGACGATGGTCGCGATGCGCTGGCTTGGCGCGCGATCGTGCGCGGAACCCGCGACTACTGCGCAAAAAATCGCTTCAGTCAGGCATGGATCGGGCTTTCCGGTGGCATCGATTCGGCAGTGGTTTTGGCCCTGGCCGTGGATGCGCTCGGCGCGGAAAACGTCACCGGCGTGCGCCTGCCCTCACGCTATACCTCGGATCTCAGCAACGACCTTGCCGAGCAGCAGGCGCTGGCCTCGGGTGTGCGCCTGCTGACCATTCCCATCGAAGCACCGTTTCGCGGCTTCAGCGAAGCGCTGGCATCGGCATTCGAAGGCCGCGCCGCCGATACCACCGAGGAGAACCTGCAATCGCGCTGTCGCGGGGCGATCCTGATGGCGCTGGCCAACAAGTTTGGCGGACTGCTGCTGACCACCGGCAACAAGAGTGAATATGCGGTGGGCTACGCCACCATCTACGGCGACATGTGCGGTGGCTACGCGCCGATCAAGGATCTGTACAAGACCGAAGTGTTCTCACTGGCAAGATGGCGTAACGAACAGGGAATCGGGAATGGGGAATCGGGAATCGGAAAACCCGCAAGCCAGACAATTCCCGCAGAAGTCATTTCGCGCCCCCCTTCGGCGGAACTGCGCGAAAACCAGACCGACCAGGACTCCCTGCCGCCCTACGCAGTGCTGGATGCGATCCTGTTGCGCTACATCGACCATGAGCAGTCGCGCGCGGAAATCGTGGCTGCGGGTTTCGACACCGCAACCGTGGATCGCGTTCTGCACCTGATACGCATCAGCGAATGGAAGCGTCACCAGGCAGCGCCCGGACCCAAGGTTTCGCGGCGTGCCTTTGGCCGCGAACGGCGCTACCCGATCAGCTCGGGCTGGACCTGAACCGCTTTCAGTTGTTTTTCGGATCGGGCACGGTGAACGAATTGGTGCCACGGTTCGACAGCGGCAGCAATTTCCACCAGTTGGAACGCCAATCCGGCCACTCCGATGCCAGTGCGGGGTGCTGCGGATAGTTGAGCTTCAGCACGCGCTCGGAATCGTCCGCGAGCTTCTCCTGCCCCAAGGCGCGATAGGACTTCACCAGCACCGCCAGCGCATCGCCGGTCTGGCGCGTCTGGTCGTAGGTTTCAAGGATGTGCTTGGCGCGGTTGGAAGCCGCGACATAGGCCCCCTGGCGCAGGTAGAACAAAGCCACGTTCAGATCTGCCTGGGCCATGCCTTCGCGCAGGTAAATCATGCGCTGCCTGGCATCGGGGGCGTAGCGGCTGTCGGGGTGGCGCTTGATGAGTGCCGCGAAATCATCGAAGGACTGGCGCACGAACGCCTGGTCGCGCTGGGTCATGTCGAGTCCCACATAGCGTTCAAGCAAGCCTTCCTCGCGTCCGAAATTGATCAACCCGCGCAGGTAGTAGGCGTAATCGACATGCTTGTGCGCCGGATAGGTCTTGATGAAGCGGTTCACCGTGGAATAGGCGTCTTCCGGCTTGTTCATCTTGTACTGGGCGTAGGCCTGGTCGAGTTGCGCCTGCTCGGTATACGGACCGAACGGGAATCGACCTACCAAGCGCTCGAATGTCTTGGCCGCATCATCGTAACGGCCTGTCTCGTTGAAGTTCTTGCCGCGCTCGTAAAGCTGCTCGACCGACAGTGTCTCCAGCGGATCGGCCTTCTTCTTGCCGAAGAACGAACAACCGCTGGCAAGGCCAAGCACCAGCAGCACAAGAAGGACGCGGGAAACAGCCCGCAGTTGACGGGAAACTCGCATGCGGAAGGGGGCTCTGCGATGATGAAGGACGGCGATCATAACCCGAACCGGCCAATTTTCAGCACGATCCGCAGTAATGAACCAACCCGAACAACTGCTTAACACCCGCATTCCGCTTGAGTTTGCCGGCAGGCGCTTCGATGCGTCCCTGGCCGAGCTTTTCCCGGATTACTCACGCTCGCGCCTGGCGGCGTGGATCAAGGACGGTGCCGCGCGGCTCGACGGCGAAACGGTGGCCCCACGCCACACCGTGCGTGGCGGCGAGCAGGTTGAAATCCTCGTACGCATGCAGCGCGAAGTGAACGCCGATCCGCAGGCTATTCCGCTCGACATCCGCCATGAAGACGACGACATCATCGTTGTCAACAAGCCGCCGGGCCTGATTGCGCATCCGGGCGCCGGAAATCCGGATGGCACCTTGCAGAATGCGCTGCTGCACCATGACCCGCGCTTGGCCGAGATCCCGCGCGCCGGACTGGTGCATCGGCTGGACAAGGAAACCTCGGGCCTGATGGTGGTGGCCAGAACCCTGCGCGCGCACACCAGCCTGGTCGAGCAGATTGCCCGGCGCAGCATGCACCGCCAGTACGAGGCGCTGGTCTACGGAAGCATGGTCTCCGGTGGCAAGGTGGATCAGCCGATTGGCCGCCATCCGGTGGATCGACTCCGGCAAGCCGTTCGCGAAGATGGTCGCGAAGCCGTGACCCACTATCGCGTACGCGAGAAGTTCCGCGCCATGACCCTGCTTGAATGTCGCCTGGAAACCGGGCGCACCCATCAGATCCGCGTGCACATGGCGCATGTGCGACACCCGATCGTCGGTGACCTGAGCTACGGCAACCTGCGCCTGCCCAAGGGCGCCACGTCCGAACTGATCGAGGCGTTGCGCGGCTTTCGTCGCCAGGCCTTGCACGCCGAGCGCCTGCAGTTCCTGCACCCGGCAAGCGGAGATGAAGTCACCTTCGAAGCCGAGCGCCCCGCCGACATGAGTGCATTGATCGAGGTGGTGCGCACGGACACCCGCTCGGTCAGCACAACGCGATGAACGCGGCGTGGCTTGCCCCGCAATGGCAGGCTCCCGCCAACGTGCATGCCTGCATCACCACCCGGCAGACGCCCGGTGTTTCGCAGCCTCCGTTTGAGCAATGCAATCTCGGCAGCCGTTGTGGTGATGCGCCGGAGGCCGTTGCCCACAATCGTGCCTCGCTGGTCGAAACGCTGAAGCTGCCGTCCGCACCGGTCTGGCTGCAACAGGTGCACGGCACAGAGGTGTACGGGCCGGAACCTGCAACCCGTTCGAACGACAGGGAGCCGCAGGCGGATGCTGCCGTGACCCGCCTTCCGCGCGTCGTGTTGGCCATCCTCACCGCGGATTGCCTGCCGGTGCTGTTCTGCTCGCGCGATGGCAGCGAAGTGGCCGCCGCGCACGCAGGCTGGCGTGGACTCAACGCCGGTGTGCTGGAGTCGACCCTGGCACACATGCAAGCCGCGCCTGTCGATGTGCTGGCGTGGATCGGTCCCGCCATCGGCGCAGGTTCCTACGAAGTGGGCAAGGATGTTCGCGATGCGTTCGTGGATTCCGATCCGCACACTGCTTGCGCATTTTCGCCGTCACGCCCCGGCCACTGGCACTGCGACTTGACTGCCATTGCACGCCAGCGACTGCTTGCCGTGGGCGTGGCCTCGATCAGCTCAGCCGCTGTGGACACCCGCAGCGATCCGCGCTTCTATTCCTATCGTCGCGCCGCCGTGACCGGTCGATTTGCCAGCCTGATCTGGCGCGAATGAGAATCCCGCAGTCGGGCTGAAGCCCGATCCACCGGTCCGCGCTGGTGAACGTCGGGAATGAGACACGGCGCATGCCGTGGGTGAGCTGATCGGCGTTACCCTCTGCCCTCTCGGGCGTTGAGGGGGTGATCCGATGAAACTGCTGACCGGCGTGTTTGCGGGTGTCGCGTTGTGCCAACTGGCGGCAGCGGCCGAAGTCACCGTGCAGAACGATTCCCTGACCAACTTCGGCACCGCGGTGATCGTCGCCGGATTCATACCCGGGGAAAAAGGGGCGAGTTGGCTGACCTCACCTTGCGAGGGCAACATCGTCGCCGTGCAGATCCTCTGGCTGTCATCACCGGGAGGCGCTCCGGATGTGCTGGGCGATTCCATCGACATCTACCGTGCAGGCACGTACCCGAATCCCGGCGCGCTGGCCCAGGAAATCGTGGCGCCGCTGCTGACCGAGGGCGTCATCAACGAATACCGCTATCTCGACGATGACAGCACCGTGCCATTGATCGTGCCGGTGGCGGCCAATGAAACCTTCGTGGTGGCCTACCAGTTTTCCGAAACAGCAGTCGCAGGCGGCCCCAGCCTGGTGCGGGACACCAACGGCATTACTGCGGGCCGCAATGCGATCTATGCCAACCTCGGCGGAAGCAACTTCGCCTGGTTTTCGTCGGAAGGCCTTGGCGTGACTGGAGATTGGGTTATCCGCGCCGTCATTGACTGTCCCACCGGAGGCACCCAAGCCGACGTGGATTCCGCCATCAGCACCACGCCCGATCTGTATGTGCCGGGAGCTGCCATCAGCCATGAAATCACGGTCGGCAATTCCGGCCCCGGCAATGCCTCCAGCGTGATCGTGGTGGATACGTTTCCGGCCAGCTACACCGGTGTCACCTGGAGCTGCGCGGCCAGCGGCGGCGCCACCTGCACGTCCGGCGGCAGTGGCAACCTGGCCCAAGTGGTGAGCCTGCCCAATGGCGGAGCGGTCACCTATACCGTCAATGCCACGGTCGGCGCAGGCACCAGCGGGGTGATCAGCAACACCGTGACCGCCGTGGTCAATGCCCCCGCCAGCGACCCGGACACCTCCAACAATTCCGCAACGGCCGACACCGCGCCGCTGTCCGATCGCATTTTCGCCGACGATTTCGACCTCTAGGGAAACTCTGAACAAGTACGGAACTCATTCGTCGCGAGCAAGCTCGCTCCCACAAAATCAAGCAATGGTGGGGGCGAGCTTGCTCGCGACAATACGTGTTCAGACCTTCCCCAAGAGCCTGCGCGACAGAATGAATTCGAAGCGAAACAACGCTGACGCGATTCAGTGGATCAATCGATGGCAGCGACGTTGCAGCCGGATGGCTTCTGCCGCGCAGGCTCGTGGCCCCAAACACGCTGGGAGTACACCGCCTTTTGCCTTCCTGCGCGCCGCGGATTAACCTTGTGCGTCACCCCTGAGTTGGTTTCGGCAAGGCATGAGCAAACAGTTCGCACTGGTCATCGATGACGAGCGGGATATCCGCGAGCTGTTGACCCTGACCCTTGGTCGCATGGGCCTGGTGGTGGAAACCGCGGCGACCGTCAGTGAAGCGAAACAACGCCTTGCGGAAACCCGCTACGCCTTGTGCTTCACCGACATGCGCCTTCCCGATGGCACCGGGCATGAAATCATCGAGCTGATTGCCGCCCAGTACCCGGAAACACCGGTCGCCATGATCACCGCCTACGGCAACGTGGATGCAGCGGTGGTGGCGCTCAAGGCCGGCGCCTTCGATTTCGTCTCCAAACCGGTCGATATCGCCGTGCTGCGACGCCTCGTGCAGACCGCACTGCGATTGTCCGAGGAAAAAAAGGCCAGCCAGGATTCCTCCGGCGCCAAGCTGGTCGGCGATTCCCAGCCCATGCAGGAACTGCGCGCCACCATCGCCAAGGTAGCCCGCAGCCAGGCCCCGGTTTACGTTGCCGGTGAATCCGGCGTCGGCAAGGAACTGGTCTCGCGCCTGATCCACGAGCTCGGCCCGCGTTCTGCCGCGCCGTTTGTGCCGGTCAATTGCGGGGC
>Ga0073902_10001531_pt1 | contig 12462 bp, 18 predicted proteins | sample KloWWTmeKNB19Kit_FD_66667 | JGI IMG/M metagenome (GOLD analysis project Ga0073902, IMG submission 66667) | Active sludge microbial communities from Klosterneuburg, Austria, studying microevolution and ecology of nitrifiers - Klosterneuburg... | ecosystem: Engineered > WWTP > Aerobic digester >...
GCTTCTCGCCGTCGTGAACAAGGCGGCCGCGATCGTCGGCAACCGCAAGCCGTTCGAGTCCGTGGTCATCCCCGGCCGCGACGGAACCTCGGCCCTCACGGACGAGGACATCCTCAAGGTCCGCGCGCGCAAGGCCGCCGGCGTCACGATGCCGCAGGCGCACGCGATCTACGAGCAGCTCGCCTGATCGCGGTCCGACGATGAGCGACGCAACGGAAGCCGAGAAGGCAGCCGATCCGACGATCGACGAAGTGACGGGCGAGGCCCTGAGCGACGCCGAGATCATCGCGCGCCGCTCCGCCGACATTCACACCGACGAGGCGAAGGGGAATGAGCACGTGAAGGTGTTCGTTCTCCCTCCCGGCGTGAAGCCGACGGAGGCGAACGGCTACGATCACAGCGCGAACAAGGCCGCGACGCGGCAGTACGCGCTCTCCCAGGGAATGCGCCCGATTGACGACGTTCGACTCGTCTCGATCAAGCAGCACGCGAACGGGATCTCGTGGGTACTGACGTACGTCGTCGAGGTCGCGGTCGCCGAGCGGATCGCCGAGCCCTCGGGCCCGGATATCGTACTGCAGGGCGAGGACGCACCCGCGAACACGGACGGCGCCGGACACACCCCCGACACGTCCGACGAGAAGGGCGAGCCCGGCCACGAGGCCGGCGCGCCCGCAGATCAGGGCGGCGAGCCGAACAAGGCTCCCGCCGACGAGAAGTCCGCCGAATAAGCGCGTGACGACGACGAGGGGCCGGCATTCTTCGGGGGGTGCCGGCCCCTCGCTCAATCGAGGGAGACAGACATGGCCGCTACGCCGTGGGCAACTATCGCAGACGTCGACGAGATCACGGGGAAGACAGTCACGGAGAAAGAACGCGGGATCGCGGTCCGCTCCCTCGAGACGATCATCGGCGTGATCGAGGTCGTCGATCGTCCGGATATCTCGGATCGTGATCGGTATTGGCTCAAGCTCGCGACGTGCTACCAGGCCGCGTTCGTGCTCGATAACCCCGATCTCTTCTCGCGCGCCGACGTGACCTCGGCCTCGCAGGATGGGGAGTCCGCGAACTTCCGCAACGTCGACGCGCACCTGCTCGCCCCGCTCGCGCGGAAGAGCATCCGCCGCCTGTCGTGGCGCAGTCTCACGCGCTCGAAGGACCGCGCCGCGCAGCGCGGGCCCCTGAACATTCTCTCGGAAGAGTACGACGACTCGCTCGCGTGGAAGTCCGTCGGCTCGTGATCGTCGCCACTACCCGCGCCGCCCTTCTCCGCGGCTCGTCGACTGACGGCCTCGGCGACGAGGTCGACGCGACGACGATCGTCCCCGGCTTCGAGGACTTCCCGATCTCGATCATTGAGCGCGACGGAACGGAGTTCGATCAGGCGTCGAGCACGTGGCGCAGCGTGCGGAAGCTCATCGGCCGCGTCTCGGCGAACGTCCCGGTCGACGAGGGCGATCGGATCAAGGATCTCCGAGACGGCAAGATCTACGCCCTCGACAACTTCCGGCGCACGGCGCGCGGGCTTTCCGGCCGCTCGTCCGTTACTATCAGACTCAGGCGCACGGACTCGTAAACGGTTCAGCCTATCAGACACTAGCCCGTAAAGGGGGTGAGCAGAATGACGACGCGCATACGCATTACGCGAGTCACGGACGGCGACGATATCGCCCGACAGATGCTCCCCCACATGGAAGCCCTCGGGCAGGCCGTCGGAGTCCGGATGCAGCGCCTCGTCCCGAAGCGGACATGGGCCCTCCACGACACGATCGAGACGGAGTCCGAGCTCAAGGGCTCGCGCGTGACGATGACCGTCGGCTTCGGGGACGATGACGAGGTGGACTACGGCCTCGCCGTCGAACGCGGGACGTCGAAGATGCGCGCGCAGCCGTTCGCCCGCCCGGCGCTCTTGCAGTCGAAGGCCGGCGATCTGAACTACCGCGGCGCCGGCATCCGCCGGCACGGCATCCGTACGATCACGAGCCGCCGGACGCGGCTCCGCGCGAGAGGGGCCGGCGCATGAGCCCCGTCCCTCCGGGCCCGTACTACCCGACGAACGCCCTCGTGGCGGTCGCATGGCTCGGGCAGCGCGTCCCCGGCCTCGTGCCCGGCATGGTCGCGACGCGGCTCCCGCGCGATCTCGCAGCGTGGGCCGACCTCGGCTTCGTACAGGCGACGATCGTCACCGGGACGCCCGACGTCGACGTGCCGATCCGCCGGCCGCTCGTGCAGATCGACGCCTGGGCGCACTCGCCCGACGGCGTCAAGCCGCCCGTGAACAAGGCCGCCCGCCTCGCCGAACTCGTGCGCGTGGCGACGGAACTCCCGACGGCGAAGTACTCGACGCCGGTCGCCATGCCGGCGAACTACGCCGGCGCCGTCGTCCTCTCGGCGTACGTCGTGACAGAGCCCTACGAAGTGACCGACGATCCGAGCGGCTTCGCCCGGATCTCCCTCGATCTCGTGCTCGAATGGGCGCGCGCATGAGCCCCCGTAAACCGACAACCGATAGGAAGGATGACGCCGTGGGAACTCACAAGATCCGAACGACGATCACCCCCGGCGAAGTCCTGACCGTGGACGACGCCACGCTTCTCGATCTGACTCGCCAGGGCCTCGTCCTCGACGAGAAGAAGTCGAAGGCACTCGACAAGAAGGACGACGAGGCGGCCGCAGCCGCCGGCGAGTCCGCCGACAAGAAGGGAGAGTGACGTGCCCGTTACCTCTACGAATCTGATTCAGGGGCCCGCGACGGTCTACGTCGCACCCTTCGGAACCGCCGACCCGGCGACGATCGCGACCGCTCCGGCGCTCGCGTGGGTCGACGTGGGCGGCACGAAGGGCGGACTGGAGCTCAACGTCTCGAGCGAGTTCGCGACGCTGACCGTCGACCAGATCGTCGATATCATCGAGTCGCGCCGCACCGGCCGCGAGGTCACGGTGAAGACGACGATGGCCGAGGCGACGCTGGAGAACATCGCGCAGGCGATCGCGAACGCGGCTCCGGTCGCGAAGGTGCTCGAACTCGACGACGGCCTGACGGCGTTCAAGCCCGCGTACTCCGCGATCCTGATCGACGGTATCGCGCCGGGCGGCTTCAAGCGCCGGATCATCGTCCGGAAGACGCTCCCGACGGATGCCGTCGGCATCGGCTACAAGAAGGATGACCAGACGGTCGTCCCGGTCACGTGGAAACTGCACTGGGTTTCGACCGTGATCAAGTCCCTCAAGATCGAGGACGCAACGTCCTAACCGATCCGCGCCGCCGGCGGCCCTACACCCGTCGCCGGCGGCGCGCCACAACCCCCGATAACTACCCCCGAAAGAAGAGACAGAGATGACTAAGCGCAGCGAACCGATCGCGACACTCGAGCACGTCGAAGGCGCCGCGGAGGCGTGGGCGACGAGCGAAGAGCGCCTCCCCGTGTTCTCCGTCCGTCGGCCCATCTTCGACGACGACGGCAACCCGACCGAGGACTCCGAACTCGTCACGTACACAATGCCCGCGAAGCCGAATCCCGGATTCGCGCTCAAGTACCTCAAGCTCGCCCGGACGATCGGCGACGCCGCGTCCTCGTGGCTGATCGAAACGGCGTGCGGCGAGGAAGCCTACGACGCGCTCGCCGATGATCTGATCACGTACGAAGAGAACAACCCCGGCCAGTCCGTGACGCTTCTCCGGAAGATCGCCGAGCGCATTCAGACGGCCGCGATGGGCGGGCTTGACGCCGGCCCAAAAGTCTGACCGACCTATTCCGAGCGAGGGCTGAACAGATCATGTGGATTGTCGAAGAGGAAGCCGAGGCGGACGTCGCCTCGGACCTCTCGGCGTTCCATCGGATCGACGACGTCGACGCGATCGACGGGCCCCGTTACTTCTCCCTCGCGCAGCGCCTCACGGCCTACAGTGGCGTCCGTGCCGCCGTCATCGCCGAGAGGCGCTATCGGGAAGAGCACGGCGGCAGCGGGGCGCAGAGCAGCCGAGGCGGCGCTACGCAGGCGCCGGAGGCGGCGGTCCTCGCCGAAGTCTCGGAGTGGGTCGAACACGTCAAGCCGGAAAAGGAAGGGTAACCCGTGGCCGGTCAGGTAGTAGCCGAGGGCATCGTCGTCATTGACGCCGACGCGAAGGGCATCGGCCCGAAAATCGCGAAGGATCTCGACGACAACCAGGGTGCGGTCGCGGCATCCGGGCAGGGGATCGGCCGGTCGATCTTCGGTGGCATCGTCGGCGGCTTCGCGGCCGTCGGCGGAACGCAGGCCCTCTTCGGCTACTTCACCGGCGCGATTGGCGGCGCCTCGGATCTGAACGAGACGCTGTCGAAGTCGCAGACGATCTTCGGGGCGAACGCTGGGGCGCTCGAGTCGTGGGCCTCTGGCGCTGCCCAGGCGGTCGGCCTCTCGAAAGCGGCGGCACTCGACGCGGCGGCGGGCTTTGGGAACATGTTCACGCAGCTCGGTTTCACCGGCGACGAGGCGGCAGGCCTGTCGCAGAAGGTCGTGCAGATGAGCGCCGACCTCGGCTCATTCAACAATGTGCCGACGGCGGACGTCGCCGATCGCATATCTGCCGCCTTCCGCGGGGAGTATGACTCTCTGCAGGCGCTCATCCCGAATATCAGCGCCGCGCGCGTCGAGCAAGAAGCTATGGCCGCGACGGGCAAGACGAACGCCGCCGAGCTCACGGCGCAAGAGAAGGCCGCGGCCGTGCTCGCGATCGTCCAGAAAGACGGCACCGCCGCGATGGGCGACTTCGAGAAGACGAGCGACGGCGCCGCGAACAAGCAGAAGATCCTCACGGCATCGCTCGAGGATCAGACGACGAAGCTCGGATCGGCGCTCCTGCCGGCGTGGAATAACGTTCTGTCTTTCATGACCGACACTGCGCTCCCCGCCTTCGGGTGGCTCATCGACAACATGCCGCTCGTCGGCTCTGTGCTCGGCGGGCTCGCGGCCGCCCTCCTCGTCGTTTTCGCGCCGGCGATATGGGGCGCCGTGACGGCCACGTGGGCGTTCACCACTGCGCTACTCGCGAACCCGCTTACATGGATCGTCATCGGCATCACGGCACTCGTCGCCGGGATCATTTGGCTCGCGACGCAGACGACCTTCTTCCAGGACGTGTGGACGAACGTCACCAACGCGATCGGCACGGCGTGGGATTGGCTCTGGACGACTGTCCTCCAGCCCGTATTCCAGGCTATCGGCGAGGTCTTCACGTGGATCTACGAGAACATCATCCTGCCGATCGTTACCGGCATCATGATCTACGTCGGGCTTTGGGCGGCTGTCATCACATGGCTGTGGGAGACGGTGATCTCCCCCGTCTTCTCGGCGATCGGCGAGGTCTTCAACTGGATCTGGAACTCGATCATCATGCCGATCATCGGCTTCATCGAGGCGGCGATCCAGGGCGCCGGGATCGTATTCCAATGGCTCTATGCGAACGCGATCAAACCCGCCTTCGACGGCGTCGCCACGGCGTTCAACTGGGTATGGGCGAACGTCATCTCGCCCGTCGTCGGATTCATCTCGGACGCGATTACGAACGTCGGAAACACGATCCAGAGCGTCTTCGGCGGCATCGGCACTTTCATCGGGAACGCCTTCCAGGGCGCCCTCTCCGTCGTGCGCGGACCGATCAACGGAATCATCGGCCTCGTGAACTCGGCTATCCGCGGGATCAATCAACTCAAGGTGACGATCCCTGACTGGGTGCCGATCGTCGGCGGGCAGACGTGGGGCCTCAATATCCCGACTATCCCCATGCTCGCGAAGGGCGGCGTGATCACCGGAAGCGGCTCCGTCCTCGTCGGCGAGAAGGGTCCGGAGATCCTGAACCTCGGCCGCGGCGCTTCCGTCGTGCCCCTCGATCGCGCCTCGACGGACCGCGGCAGCGATGCGCCTTTCATCGGCGGCGACCTCGTGATCAACGAGGCCGAAGATCCCCTCGGGACTGAGGGCCGGATCGCGGCGGAACTCCGCAAGTGGAGGAAGAAGTAATGCCGACCCTCGTCGAACTCATCTCCGCGACGGACTCGATCACGTTCGCCCCGACGCCCGACGTCGCGGGCGGATGGGTCTACAACAACGTGACCCTGGACGAGTGGTATCGCCTCGCGTCCGCGGATCCGAAACTCTCGAAGCGGCCGAACGCGCACGGCTCCTACAACCTCGGGCAGATCTTCACGAAAGAGCACCGCCCCGTCGTGAACGGGCAGTACTACGGGCAGAGCGTCGCCGACGCCCTCGCGCAGCGGCAGCGCCTCAACGCCCTCTTCTCGGACGGGCAGGCCGTGACGATGCGCGTTACCGACGAGCTCGGCGCGACGACGCGGCGCGTCTGGCTTCTCGAGGCCTCGACGACGTTCCAGCAGGGCTTCACGCACTTTCCCTTCGACCTCGCCCTCGTCGCCCCTGACCCTCGCCGCTACGGCGCGACCGTCTCCGATTCCGAGGGGATGCCGGCCGCCGGCACCGGTCTGCAGTGGAACCTCGGATCGCTCGCCCTCTTCTTCGACTGGGGGACGGCCGGCGTCGAGGGCATCGTGCAATTCACGAACACGGGAAGTTCGGCCACGCTCCCGGGTATCGAGGTAGGCGGCGCCGGCTCGTTCGACGCGGCCGGCTTCCGCGTGACGGAGATCGAGACAGGCCGCGAGCTCACCTTCGTACGCGCCACGAATTACGGCGAGGTGATCGTCTTCGACTCGCGGACGCAGCGGGCGACGCTCGCAGCCGGCGACGTGACGGCCTTCCTTCTCTCGCGGGATTGGTTTACGATCCCCGCCGGCGCGACGCGCCGCTATCAGATCAACCCCCTCGGAAGCGTGACAGGCTCGCCGACGATCACTATCTACGCCGCCCCGGCGAGCATGTAAGGGAGAATGACGACATGACACTCACGCGATCTTTCGTCCGCAACGCGGCGATGACGCCTCTCGACGCGCGGCTCATGAACATGGCGACGCTCGTATGCAACGCGGACGGATCGCCTCGGACGGGCGTCCTCGGCGGCGCGAATGCCTCGATCGTCTCGGCCCTCGCCACGTGGCACTTCCGCGTGCAAGCGGCGGAGTTCGCGTGCTCGAAAGGCAAGGCCGACGGCGTCACCCTACCGACGAACGACGGCGTCGTCGACGTCCCGATCGCCGCCGGCGCCCCGGCCTCGAACTCCCGGATCGATGTTCTATGGGTGAAGCACGGGGACAACACGACCGGAGACGCGGCGTCCCTGCCGATCTTCGGCGTGACCTCCGGCGCGGCCGCAGCGTCGCCCGTTGAGCCGGCGATCCCGACGGGCGCCCTCCGCCTCGCCACGCTCCGCGCCTACGCCGGAACGACCGGCGCATCCGGCGGCGCGAACATTCTCACGAACGTCTATCAGATGACCGCCGCTCGGGGCGGCGTCGTCCCCTTCCGTACGCTCGTCGAGCTCCAGGCGTGGACGAACCCCGTCGTCACGCAGCGCGCCGAAGTCCTCGCGAACTCGCGCATGTACGAATACAACGCGGCGGCATGGCGCCCGACGTCGCTCGTCGTCGCAGCGAAGACAGGCCTGACGATCCTCACGTCCTCGACCCTGACGACGTGCGTAACCGCGAACCTCCCCGCAGACGCGCCGGTCGGCGACTACCTCATCGCGTGGGAAGTGGTCACGGACGCCGGATCGGTCAACTCGCGCTTTCATCGCGTCGAGTGGGCCGGTGTCGAACTCACGGACTACTCGAACGATTACGTTTCGCAAGCCCCGATCGGCGGCCTCTATGGCGCCGGGACACTCGTCCGCGCGGCGTGGGGCGGCGGCGCGGCCGCGGTCGCGCTCCGCGTCCAGGTGAACGCAACCGGGCCGATCTTCCGATACGCCCGGATCTCGGTCCTCTACGTCGGACCGTCCTAAGTCAATGGCTGGCGTCTCTTACGCGCTCGCCGACTTCGTCACGGGCGGGCCGATCCTCGACCTCCCCGTGAAAGAGGGCGCCTCGTGGGGCGCGCAACTCAATCGCCCGGACACTGTCTCGTGCTCCGTCGACATGAACGATCCCGACGCGCTCGCCCTCGATCTCCGCTCGTCGAGTGAACCGAACAAGACGCTCCTGATCGCGCGCACGGACGACGACGTGGTTCTCGCGTGGGGCCTGATCGGCGACGACGGCCGCGAGTGGGACGAGGACTCGCGCACCCTCTCCCTGTCGGCGACGGGCGTCCTCTCGTCCTTCTTCGGGAAGACGATTATCGCGCCGAGCGCGGCGAAGACGGACTCCCTAATCACCCTTGACGGCGAAGGCTACCCCGTCGTCAACCCCGCGCTCAACTCGAGCTATGCCGGCTTGTCGCTCGGCTCGATCGGGAAGCGCCTCGTCGCCGCACGCCTCGCCTTCCCCGGCGCGCCGACCGTCTTCGACCTCCCGGCCGACGAGATCGGGACGCGCGAGCGCGCGTACCTCTTCGCCTCTATGAAGTCGATCGGCTCCGCCCTCGGCGATCTGACCGGCGTCGAGAACGGGCCCGACTTCGCCTTCGAGGCGCGACGCGGCGCAGGCCTCGGCCTTCGGTATCTCATGCGGCACGGCTCCGAGGCGAACCCCCGCATCGGCTCGGACGCGGGCTCGTGGCATCTCGGCGAGGGCTCGCCGATCACGGGCCTCAAGGTGAAAGACGCGATCGCCGCCGGCGCCTCGGCGGGATGGATGACCGCCGGCAAGCAAGCCGGCGCCGCGCTGATCTCGCGCGTCCTCAATCCCGCCCCGCTCGCAGCCGGCTACCCGCCCCTCGACCTCGTCGACACTTCGCACTCCGACGTCTCGGTGCAGGCAACCCTCGACGCCTACAACACGGAGAACATGCGCGACGCCGGCACGGCTACGCGAGACCTCTCGTTCACGGTGCGCGCCGACGCGACGCCCGCCCTCGGCTCGTATCGCCCCGGCGATACGATGATGATCGACATTCCCGACGGCCACCCCTGGCTCACAACCTCGATCCCGATCCGCATCACGTCGATCTCCGGCGACGAGGCGGGACTGGACGTCAAGATCGGATGCGTGATCCTCAATGCGTAGCAGCCGGCAGGGCGCCATTCCGAGCGAGCTCGGTTGGCTGATTGACGAACTCGACGGATTCTCGGAGCGGCTTCGCACGCTCGAGGCGCCGTCGGGCGAGTCGCTGTCCTCGACGGTCGCGAAGCTGCAGGCGCTCGTCGCGAATATCCAGGCGCAACTAGACGCATGGGTGCTCACTCGCTACGACAACGCGACCGTCGACGCGCGGATCGCGACGGCGATCTCGACAACGCTCGCCGGCAACGTGTCGATCGGCGGCGCTCTTCTCGTCCCGAACGCCTACAACACAGACATTACGTGGACGCGCCGCACGGGCTGGTGGGGGAACGACGGCCGCGCCGGCTACGCCTCGAGCTCGCGCAGGAAGAAGACGGCGATCAAGCCGGCCGACGAGGCGGGGCTGCTCGCGCTTCTCGACGTTGAGCCGAAGACGTTCCGCTACCGCGCCGAGATCCTTCGACGGACCTCACTCCGGATCAACGCCGGCAAGGATTACGTGCCGGCCGTCGAACTCGGGCTCATCGCGGAAGAACTCGAAGAGGCGGGCCTGGGCTTCTTCGTCTATCACGACGAGGCCGGCACCCCCGAAGGTATCGAGTACGGCATGCTCACGGTCGCTCTTCTCGCGATCGCGCGCCGGCAGCGCGACGAGATCGCCGAGATGAGGCAGGATATCGCAGAGATCCGAGAGGCGATGAAGTGACCGACGAGAACAAGCCGAAGAGCGAGCCGGGCGGATGGGAACTCATGCGCGCATTCGAGAGAGTCGAGAAGCGCCTCGATGGATTCGCCCGCGACTTCGTCTCTGCGATCGTGCACAACCTTCTCGCCGAGCGAGTGAAGGAACTCGAGGGCCGGCAGCAGGAAGCGGAGACGGCGGCCGAGGCGGCGGTCGACAAGGCGAAGACGGAGGCGGCGACGGCTCTGGCCGCCATGCGGACGGAGCTCGACAACGCGAAGAAGCAGCGCGCCCAGACGTGGACGGCGATCGGCCTACTCGCGGCCGGCGGCGCCGTCGGTCTCTTCTACGACATATTCACGCGAGGGCTGGGAATGGGCGGATGAGTGAACTCGTCGAGCATGAGAAGACGGTAGAGGCGCCGGCGCACGTCGTCGCCCCGTCGAGGCATGATCAGGCGAAGGCCGCCCGCGGAGCGCGTCTGTGGACGTGGGTTGCGCGAGGGACCGGCCTCGCCCTTCTCGCGGCCGTCCTTGGCTTCGGGATCTATCTCGCGACCGCGAACGCCAGCGGGCGAGCCGAGCGGATCGAGGTGCTCGTTCAACTCGACGAAGAGCGCGCGAAGGTGGATGCGCTCTACGAACAACTCCGCAGCGTCGGCGAGGATCCCGTCGTCTCGCCCGGTAGCGAGTCGCCCTCGACGCCGGGACCGTCCGGACCGACCGGCCCGCAGGGCGTGCCAGGGGATGACGGCCGCGCGCCGACGTCGGAGGAAGTGATCGCCGCCGTGAACGCCTACTGCGCGAGCATCGGCGGATGCCGCGGCGCTGACGGCCAGACGATCGTCGGGCCGATCGGCCCCGCCGGCACGCCCGGCACGAACGGCGAAACGATCGTCGGCCCGCAGGGGCCGGCAGGCGAGCCCGGCGCAGCCGGACCCGCGGGCCCTGCCAGCGCACCCGGCGCGACCGGCGTCGGCGTGCAGAGCGTCGCCTGCGTCGTGCGCGACGACCTCTCGACGGCCTTCCGATTCACCCTCACGGACGGCAGCGCCTACGACGTTACCGGGGCCTGTCTGCCGTAGGGCGTAGAATGCCCGGCATGAATGCACTCATCCCCGCAAGCCGAGCTGAAGCGAAGGCCCTCGTCGCCGCCGCGACGGCTCCCTGGTATCCCGTCCAGCGCGCCCTCCGCTCGATCGTCGGCGCGCTCGTCGTGCTCGTCCCTCTCGCGAACGGCGTCGCGGCCGCGGCCGTCGCCTACCTCACGAGCCAGACGGACGTCACGATCCCGCCCCTCGTCTTCGTGTGGCTGAACGCGATCGTCGCGGGAACCGCGCTCGTGATCGGCCTCGTCTCGCGGCTCATGGCCGTGCCGGGCGTGAACGCCGCCCTGCAGCGCGTGGGCCTCGGCACGGCGCCGGCGTCCGCCGTCGTCCTCGAGAAGGACGAGACGGGCTCCTACGCCCTCGTCGTGCCTGATCCGAAGGCGCCGGTCGCCCCCGCTATCTAGAACGGCGGCGCGACCTCTTCGCCGTCCTCGACATAGACGCGCCAGTACCCCGGCCCGCTCGGATCGCTCACAGATCCGGCGGGCCGGTAGTGCGTCAAGGCGCAAACGGGTGCCGCTGGCTCCACGCTCACGCCTCGCGCGGCCGTAGCGCCGCCCCGCCCTGTCACAAGGGGGAGAGAATCAGAGGGCTTAGGCGGGCGCGTGGCGCTCAGGTTGGGCCGCGGGATGCTCGCGACGTATTCGTCCCAGTCGCTCACTCGACCCACCCCCATACTTTGCCGCGCACGACCTGGCTCACAAGCGACTGACTCACGCCGAGGCTCTTGCCTATCACGGACTGGCTCTCAAAGTCTCGGGCTCGACGGCGGATCTCGCGAACCTTCTCGGCGTCGAGCTTCGCTGACGGGCGCCGATCGCCGCGTGCGCCGCGGCCACGGTCCCACATATCGACCGTGTTCTGCGCGTATGTCCCCGGCAAGATGTGTGCAGGATTGACACACGAGACGTTGTCGCAGGAATGCCGAGCCACCCACCGCGGCGAGGCGTCGAATAGTTCGAGCCCGTCGCGCTCTGCAGCGATTACGCGGGCGGCCGTGACGGATCGCGTTCGACTGCCTACGCGGACGCCGAGCCTCGGTCGCCCGTTCGGGAGCGTGCTCGCGTTCCACCCCCAGCACTCGTCCGGCTCGCCGGTCGCGGTGTGGGATGCAACTCGTTCTAATAGCCTGGCTAACATGATGCAACTATATCAGTTACAACACCGACGCGGGCGGCGTAGTCATATAGACGTAGGCCCGCCAGAGAATCTCGGGATCGTCGTGAAAGAGGCCGAGGGCGAAGTTGCACCCACTCGCCTGACTGCCCGGACAGAGCAGCCCGCGCACGGCGCCGGACTTGTGATCGTGATCGACGGCGAGCCGCTTCGACTTCGGCCGCGCGCGGCAGATAGCGCAGCGGCCGCCCTGAGCAGCGAGGAGCGCCTCGTACTCGGAGGGCGTGAGGCCGTACGTCTTCTCGATCATCGCGGCGTGCGACTTCGCGGACGAGCACGCGCGGCATTGCGTCGCGCCCTTGCCGAAGTCGACGACGTCGCGGAAGGACTGGCAGCCGGCGCACCATGACGTCCCCGCCGGCGCTTGAGCCATGATCGTCTTCGATCGCTTCACGCGCATTTCTTCGGGGATCATCGCGAGGCGTCGCTGTGCGGCCTCG
>Ga0073902_10001532_pt1 | contig 12459 bp, 19 predicted proteins | sample KloWWTmeKNB19Kit_FD_66667 | JGI IMG/M metagenome (GOLD analysis project Ga0073902, IMG submission 66667) | Active sludge microbial communities from Klosterneuburg, Austria, studying microevolution and ecology of nitrifiers - Klosterneuburg... | ecosystem: Engineered > WWTP > Aerobic digester >...
TAGGCGTCGTGGCTGAGCGCGCGCGTCTGGCCGCGCGATCCGTTGATCTGCAGGCCGATCGTGGCGGGCGCATGCTCGGCGTAGAGCTCGCGCAGCACGACCGGCGCGGGCCGCGGCTCGGCGGTGCTCTCGAACCAGCGGGTGAGGTTGTCCTCGGAGTAGCCGGTCAGCGCCACGCGGCGAAGCCCTTTGGCGCCTGCATCCACGAAGACGAAGACGTCGCGATTGCCGGTGTACGGGCGCGGTGGAGCGATCGCGTGCACCACCGGATTGTCGGCGAATTCCTCGTTCACCACGATCCACATCCCGATGCCGTGGCGCCGCATCATCGGCAGGAGCATGGCATGCCGGGCATCGAGCCACGACTCGCGCACGCGAATCTGCTCCGACCAGGAGAGCAGCCCGGTGGGCTTCTCTGGTGCCTGCGCGGTAGTCACTGCAGGCGGGAGGAGCATGAGCAGCGCCAGGAGGCGCGCCGTGGAGGGCGTGAGTCGGGTCATGGCGTGATCGAGAGTTGGAGAGACATGAAGATGCGCCCTTGGCGCAGGCGCAACACCGGTGCGTCGGGCAACGCCGTGCGCGCGATCATCGCACCCGCATGCTAGAGACGTCCGTACTTGCGGAGCGCGTTCAGGAGCACGTCCCCCGGCAGCGCGTGGACTCGAAAGCCATCGGCCCCGGTCATCGTCTCGGCCGCCAGCATCGCGTTGAGGATGGCCTCCTCGGTGGCCTCCACCACGGCGGCATAGATCGGATTGAGCAGGTCGTCGGGAAGTGCCTCGAAGCGGTTCAGCGTGTCGGGACGTGAAAGCGGCACACGGTTCGCGGTCGAGAAGGCCAGGAAGATGTCGCCCGATGACGTCTCACCCAGGCCGCCGATTCGGCCCACGCCGAGCGAGGCGCGCGTCGCCACGCGCTTCAGCTGATGGGGCAGCAGCGGTGCATCGGTGGCGATCACGATGATGATGGACCCCGCACCCTCCGGCACGACCGGCTTCTCGCTTCCGTCACTCCCTGCACCGCAGGCAGGCAGGCCGCGGAACTGCTCGCGCGAAGGCTGTACTCCGGCCGCACGACAGGGCCGGAGCGTGGCGGGCAAGTCGCGACCGACGGGGACACCGAGCGGCGAGAACCGTGTCCGGTTGCCGAAGTTGCACTGCACCAGCACCCCCACCGTGTACCCGCCCACTTGCGCGGAGGTCACGCGCGAGGCGGTGCCCGTGCCGCCCTTGAGCCCGAAACACATCATGCCGGTCCCACCCCCCACGTTGCCCTGGGGTGTGGGTCCGCCCTTGGCACCGTCGAGCGCGGCAAAGACATGCTCGGGTTTCACGTGCATGCCGTTGATGTCGTTCAGTGTGCCGTCGTATGTCTCCGCCACCACGGGGAGGGCCCAGAGAAAGGCCTCGCGGTGCTTGGCCATCCACTGGATCACGGCATCTCGGACCACGCCGACGCTGTGAGTGTTGGTGATGGTGACAGGGGCCTCCATCCGGCCGGACTGCTCGATCCAGGTGGTGCCGGTCATCTCGCCGTTGCCGTTGAGCGAGAACCAGCCGGCGAAGACGGTGTCGCCGCCGGCCTTGCCGCGGGGAAAGATCGCCGTCACACCGGTACGGACCGGCCCCGTGCCGACCTGCAGTGCGCCGTCGCCCATGATGATCGTCGAGTAGCCGACCTCGACACCGGCCACGTCAGTGATGCTGTTGTGGGTGCCGCGAGGGAGCGTGGTGGGCACGCCGAGCTGCACGGTGGTGGGACGTTGGCCAGCGGCCGCACTGATCGAGAGCACCACCATCGTCGCGAGCATGGCAAATCGCATCATTGGGGAAGCACCAGAGTGAAGGAGGATCAACGCTTCAGGCCCGCAGCCACGCACTCACGGCAACGGACCGATCCGCGAAACAATAGACGGCCTGCCACTCACCGCGGCGATGACGGCATCGATCCCGAGGACGCCGAGCACCACGGCCACGCCCACGCCGGGCCACCGGAGGGAGGGCTCGACGGAGACCACCGTCGCGATGGCGAGCACGACGAGCAGCATCCCGAAGGCCGCGGTGACAATTCGGTGTGATCGTGATGCAGGGTCCTTGGGGCGCATTCGCACTTCCTCCGGGGTATCGAAATTCTTGCCGCGAAGGGGGCTGGAAGCAATGGGGACGCCCGTGTGGACCGGGCATGCCAGGGAGCTTGCGCCTCGGTGCACGGACCGGCCATTCGGGGGGTGTATTTCGTGCGGCTGCCGCTGAAGTAAGGTGCGTCGTCGCGTCAGGCTCAGCGCCCGTTGGGCCGCAGGAACGAGACGCCATCCATCGCGCGTGCCACCGCCGCCGGCGCGGTGATGCGCAGGTGCTGGAGGATCGACGGCGCAATATCCACGATCGCCGGCGTCCCCTCGGTGAATCGCGCATCCAGTCCCGGCTGGTTGGTGACGATCCAGGTCGTGCGCTCCCGCGCGGACTGCCCGCCGTGGCCCTTGCCGGTGCGTGCATCCCGCCCATGATCGGTGGTCACCACGATCATCCACTCCTCGCCCATCGCCTGCCGCTTCTGCACCGCCTCCCAGATGCGCCCGACCCGGGCATCCGCCTGCTGCACGGCCGCGAAGAACGCCTCACTGTCCCCGTGTGCGTGGCCGGCGTCGTCGGTGTGCTGGAGATACACCCACGAGAGATCCGGCCCGTGCGCCGCGATGTAAGCCGCCGCGTCCGCGGCGACCCGCTCGTCGATGGCGCGGATGTACTGCGACGCCGGGTCATGCGGAAAGGTGAGGGTGTCCCGTTCGAACCCGTCCGCGCTGTGATCGAGACGGAAATCGCCCGCGTCGGGGCGTCCCTCGCCGATGAGCACCGTCCGGTTGTCGAGCCAGGTAGAGAAGAGGGCGGTGTGGCGTGACGGATCGACCGACTCGATGATCCGGAAGAGGTTCCAGTAGGCGTAGTTGGGCGACAGGTTGCTGTTCCCGCGCACGTTGTGCTTGTTCGCCCACGTCCCGGTCAGCAGGCTCATGTAGCCCGGTGCCGAGATGGTCGGCGTCTCGGTGGGGCCTCCCAACTCGCCGCCCACGTGGGCGCGCGTGTACCCGCCAGCTGCCGCAATCGCGTCGATGGCGGGCGTCGGCACGCGTTCGATCACGTCCGCAGGGATCCCGTCGAGGATGATGAACACCGCCCTGCGCGGCGTCGCGGCGCTTCGGGTGAGCGGCACATGGCAGGCCGACACCAGGGTCGTGCTGAGAAGGGCGAGGTGAAGTATGCGCATGGGAGCCTAGCGCTTCTTGCCGCCGACACCGGGCGCGGCCGTGATCTGCCGCATCCATGCCGCGATCTGGCGCTCGTCGAGGTCGTCCACGACTCGCAGTTCCACGCCCCGCGTCGCCTTGCCCATGGCCACGGGGGTCACCGGCGGGACCGGGTCGAGCGTCACGCCGTTCACGAACATGAGCTTGACGTGATCGGTGAAGCCCCCGCAGCAGAAGCACCAGCCATCGCCGACGCCGTAGTAGGACATGCCCCACTTCACGGCGCGCTGCAGGCCGGGCAACGCCTTGGCCGCGATGGCATCCACGCGCTCGGCGATGCCGCGCTGCGGCTGCGGCAAGCTCGCGATGTACGCAAAGACCGGCGCATCACCCTCTGCGGCCTTCGCGGGGCTCGCCTTGCCGGTGCGCATGGATGCCGGCAGCGACGTGGCGGCATCGCCGGCTGCCGCGTTGCGCTCGACGGGCTTGCGACTCTTCCTGGCTGGCATCGTGACCTCTCGTCTCGGCAAGACTACCGCCCGCCCTCGTCCGCGAGCACCGCGTCCAGTTGCTCGAACGTCTCGTCGTTCCAGTTCGTGCTGCCCGAGGCGACGGCTTCGTCGAGTGCCGCCTTGGACGGGTAGAGATCGTGCACCACCACGAGGGTCGTGCCGTCCCGCTCCTCGAAGGTAACCGTCGTCACCTGACCCGCCTCGCCCGCTTCCTCATTGGTCCAGACGATCCGCGACGGGGGAACCACGTCGAGGTACTTGCCGAAGAACGACATCGGCTCCGGCGCGGCCGGGTGGCTGAACACCAGCGTGTAGCCCCCGCCGGTACGGACATCCATCTCGCACGAGAGCAGCGTGATGGGAACGGACTTCGGCACCCACCACCGCTTGAAGAGCTCGGCCTCACTCCACGCCTTGAACACGAGGTGGCGCGGGGCGTTGAAGGTGCGGGTCACGACGAGTTCGCGATCGGACGTCCGCTCGATCGTGGTGCGGGCCGTCGGGGCATTACCTGGTGTGGCGGTCATCTGACGTCTCTCTCTGTTGGAGTTCCTCGAGTACCAGGTCCAATTCGGCGAACCGCTCTTCCCACATCCTCCGGTACCGCTCGAGCCAGGCGCTGACGTCGGCAAGGCGTTGGGGCCCGAGTCGACAGGTCCGCACGCGGCCGACCTTTTCGGTCCGGACGAGCCCGGCCGCTTCGAGGACGCCGACATGCTTCTTCATGCCGGTGCGTGTCATGTCGAAGCGGTCGGCCAGCTCGGTGATCGAGGCGTCGGCGGTGCCGAGCTGCTCCAGCACCCCCCGGCGGGTGGCGTCGGAGAGGGCGGCAAAGGCGCTGTCGAGGTGGGCGGAGGCATACTGAACCATATGGTTCAGTATATGGCCCCAGCGAGTCGCGCGCAAGGGGTCAGGCGGGGATTGCCTCAGGCGTGGTCAGGCGGGGCAGCGGCAAGCCGTTCGTCCGCGCGCGATCGACGCCGACGCACGAACGAGATGAACGCATACCAGAGCGCAACTTGCACGAGGGCGCCGGCAGCGACTCGCCCGAGGAAGAGCGCGTCGCCCGGCACCGCGTAGACCAGGAGAATCCCGGGGAACTGCAGCATCCACGGCCAGGCACCGAGGGTCCCGTGCGGTCCCCCGAACGCCGCGAGGGCGAGGAGGATCACTTCGAGCACGACCGCCAGGGCGAAGGTGCGCCAATCACCTCTCATGGTATGGCACTTCCGCTGCTACAGGGATTCGAGGACAAAGCAGCCCCAGTTGGGACCTGACCTTTGGCGGCTCGCACGCAACCCTTCACGGCAACGGAGCCACCAATCTCACCGTCCACCAAGAGCTCGCCCGAGCGCATGGGGCCGATCGAAACCGCTCCAGCACACGTCCGCGGCGCGGCACCGAACAGCAGGCGCGCCTGGGAGTGCTCCGGCTGAGTCGAGGGCCCCGAGACGCTTGGCCACTTCCTGCCTTCCGCATCGGCTCGGGCCACCGTGGTGGCGATGGATGCGCTCCGTGCATCCGGAAGTGGCACGCTCACGGATGGACCGATTGGCACGCCCGGGTCCATCTGGGCGGGCAGTGGGGTGCCGGCGAACGCCGCAGCGAGCGTGAACGCGGTGGGGAAACCGACGGGACGCATGACGTAGACTCCCGGTTCGTGGTCGGACGGTTGGTTGTGCGAAGTGGCAACAACGGGATGGGCCCAACGTCGTGCGTATCTGCGGCGGGGCCCGGTGAGGCCGCTCGCGCAACACCATTCACGCCTCCGCTACAACGGGGAGGTCCGACACCGCGCCGCCAGGAGGCCGGTGGCCGCGCGCGGGTCGACATCCGCCAGCAGCAGACCGGCGACTCCGTAGGGTTGCCAGCACTGTAGCGTCCCGTCCGGTCGTGCGATCGCGGAAGTCGTCGGGGCGCCGTCGCTCGCGTAGTTGACCGATGCGAAGTAGCAGGTATTCTCGGCGGCCCGACAGAGGATCGCCTTCTCATGAAACGAGTTCGCGGGATCACCAAACGTAGTCGGGCGATACGCGCCGGGTTCGGCCCGACTCGCGTGGGGATGAAACACCACTTGCGCGCCACGCCGCACCGCCCATCGCACCGTCTCGGGATAGCGCCACCCCTCGTGGCAGATCACCACCCCGAAGGTCAGCGGACCGGCGGTGAACACGGACCGGTCCGCCCCGAACGCGGGATACTGCTGCTCCTCGTCCGGATCGAGCTGCCCCTTGTCCTGCCAGCCCGCGATGGTGCCATCCGCATTGATGACACATACCGTGATCTGCAGGCCTCGATCGGTGCAGCGTTCCGTGCCGAGAATCACCGTGACAGCGGCGGTTGTGGCGGCCGCGGCGAGGGCGACCAACGCCTGCTCGAGGAAGACGGGGTCTGGCACCGGGAGCCGTGTGTCCGGCCACCGATACCCGGGGAGGAAACACTCCGGAAAGCACAGCACGCGGGCCTGCTGTCGGCCAGCCTCGTGAATTGCGGCGGTCGCGAGCTGGACGGACTCGGCGGGCGTGGCCGGCGCGCGGAGGTTGGCAAGGGCGATCCGCACGGTGGTCATGGCATGCTCCAAAGGATTGATCGGGCCGAGCCCGCAGCAAACGCTGGTCAGACCGATTCCCGCCCGACCAGCCGACGCAAGTCGCGGTAGCCATAGACGCGCTCGGGGTATGGAACGCCATCCACCGTATGGATCCCTTCCGCGACCAGCTCACCGCCCAGGCGTTCATAGAATGCACATGCCGGGTTGGCCGTCAACACCCGCACAATCATGGAGCGACGCCCCATCTCGATCAGTCGGCGGGCAAGTTGCTGAGTGAGGGCCGCCCCGATACCTGCACGCTGTTCAGCCTTCAGCAAGTAGATGGCATACAGCTCCGCGTCAAACTCCGCCACGGGTTCTCGAATCTCCCCACCGCTGATGAACCCAAGCAGATGTCCCGACCGAAGGGCCACGAATGCCTCAGGGACAAACCGGATCTCCCTGCGAAGCGCTCGACCGAGCGCGGCCTCACGCTCAGCCACCGTCAACCGGTCAATGGACTGCTGAGCAATGATGCCAGGATAAGTGGTCCGCCACGTCGCCACCTGAACAGTGGCGATGGCTCCCGCGTCGCCCGGCCCTGCCGCCCGGATCACCACGTCATCGTTCACGCGTCCTCGCAATCAGTTCTTTGGAATCGGTCCAACGGGGTGCGCTGCTGCGCCGAGGCGTCAGGCCCCGACGGCAGCAAATGCTTGTTATACCGCTCCGGCGCTCGCCACTTGCACCTGCTTGATCCGATTCAGGTCAGGAGCCTCGGCGACGCGTGCATGGTAGAGATCCCAGCGGAGCTGGAGGTTCATCCAGAGATCCGGGGTGGTGCCGAAATACTTGGCGAGCCGGAGGGCCGTTGCGGGAGTGACTCCGCGACGCGCGTTGACGAGCTCATTGACACGCTGATAGGGGACCCGGATGCCATCAGCCAGATCGCGCTGCGACAGCCCCATTGGAATCAGAAACTCCTCAAGCAGCACCTCACCGGGATGCGATGGTGCAGCGTGTGTCGGAATGCGAACCATCTAGCCCTCCTCCGCTTCAGTCATGGTAGTCAACGATCTCGACCTGGGATGGCCCCACCTCGGTCCAGATGAAACAGACTCGGTACTGGTCATTGATCCGAATGCTGTACTGGCCCTTGCGATCCCGCTTGAGGGCTTCCAATCGATTGGCCGGGGGAACCCGGAGGTCCTGCAACGCGCCGGCAGAGTCCAACAGTTCCAGCTTCCGCCGTGCCACCGCCCAGAGGGCCGTGGGACATGTTCGACGAGCCCGCTTGGAGTCGTGGGCGTTGAAGATGTCCGCGGTGCCCGGGTCACCAAACGAGCGAATCATGCTAGCACGATAGCACGGCCATCATGCTACAGCAAGAGCACCTGCTTTTGTCGGTATAACGATTTGCACATCAGCGGCGAGCGCGTGGGCGGCGCAGCCGCATCACAAGCGCGCTCGTCCGCTGCAATTGCCGGTTAGGCGCCTTCCGGCGCTTCCGGTTCACCCGCCATCTGGGCGCTCTGCCAGACGCCCACCACCCACACCGTGGTGCCTTCGACGCGGTAGAAGAACCGGTACGGGCTCACGATCACCTCGCGGTAGGGTAGTCCGCGGAACTCCGGGATGCGACGGCCGGATTCGGGAAACTTCTCCAGGCGACTGAGAATCTTGACGGCCCGCTCGTAGAATCGTCGGGCGGCTGCCGGGCGGTCCGCCAGAATGTAGGCGATGACATCGAGGAACTGGCGATCGCCGGTCGGGGTGAACCGGACCTTCACGCGTCGACGTCTCGCAACATCCGATCGGCTTCCGCCATCACTGAGGCGAGGTCACGCCCCTTGCCCTTGGCGATCTCGCGCTCGCCGGCGGCGAGTATGCGGAGAATCTCGCGCTCGCGTTCGCCGAGCTCATACGCCTCCATGCTGAGCATGACCGCGGCCGCCCGGCCCCGCTGGGTGATGACGACGGGCTCGCGCGAGCGGCGCACTCGGTCCAGCGCCCCGGCGGCATCCTGACGGAGATCGGTGATCGGGATGATGTCCGGCATCTTACGCATGCTGGTATGTACCTGTTAGAAGTATGCCTAACGGTACCACAGCGCCGGACGGGGCACAAGACACTGTCCTCGGGCGGCCGGGAATCTGGAGGAAGTGCGCCCAACGATTTGCAAATCAGCGGCGAGCGCGTCGGCGGCACAGCCGCATCACAAGCGCGCTCTTCCGCTGCATTTGCCGCTTAGCGTGCCCTCAACTCGCGCGCCGGAGCGGCTGCAGGTGCGCGATCTTGGCCGCGTCCGCCGAGCGGAGGGCGTGCCACAAATCCCAGTCTTGCTGCAAGCCCAGCCAGAAGTCCGCACTCATCCCGAGCACCCGGGCGAGCCGGAGAGCGGTATCCGGGGTCACGGCTCGCTTGGCGTTGATGACCTCGTTCAGCCGGGGAAAGGAAACCCCGAGCCGTGCCGCGAACGCCGACTGCGTGATGCCGAGGGGGACGAGGAACTCCTCCCGCAGCATCTCGCCGGGATGGGTCGGCGGCAGATGCGTGGGCAGCCGGCGCTGGACCAGCGCCCCGGCCCGCCCCCGCTTAGTGGTGATCGGTGACTCCGACCTCGTCCGCATAGCCGTCCTCCCACCGGAAGCACACCCGGTATTGGTCATTGATGCGAAGGCTGTGTTGCCCGGCCCGGTCCCCTCTGAGGCGTTCCAACCGATTGCCTGGCGGGCTGCTCGACTCCTGGAGGTCGCGCACCCGGTTGAGCTGGGTCAGCTTCCGCCGGACGACCGGCCAGATCGCGGCCGGACAGGCTTGGCGCGCCCGCCGACTGCCCAGGCCGTTGAAGAGGTCCTCAGTCGCGGCGTCGGCAAAGGAGCGTATCACGGGGTGTGTTATAACGGAAGGCGTGGCAACGCGCCAGACGGCCAAGTCACGCCAACGGCGTGCAAATCAGCGGCGAGCGCGTGGGCGGCGGAGCCGCTTCACAAGCGCGCTCGTCCGCTGCATTTGCCGGTTAGCGTGCCGACTACGCGGCGAACATTTCCTGCAGGACCCCCAGCACACGCTCCAGCGTCGATGGACTGAGCCGACCGACCTTCTTCGCGAGCCTGGCGCGATCCACAGGCCGCAGCTGGTCCAGCACCACATGACCCGACTTGCCGGCAAAGCGGCAGGGAATCCGAAATGGGTACGGATGCGACCCCGTGGTGAGTGGCGCCACGATGAACGTGGTCAGCGCGCCATTGAGCTCATCGGGCGACACGATCACGCAGGGGCGGGTCTTGCGGATCTCGCGACCGAGCGTCGGGTCGAGTGCCACCAGAAAGACATCGCCACGGGTGACCAGCTCCGAACTCACCACGTCCATTCATCCTGGTCGAAGGCGGTCGGACGGACGGCGTCCAGCAGGCCCTCCTCCGTCGCCGCCAACTCGGCGGCCGCGGCGGCCCACCCCGCCCGAGTCGAGGCCAGCGGCCGGATCACGACGGTATTGCCGTGGACTTCCAGTTGGACGTCCTCGTCGAGTCCCGCCTGCTCAATCAGGAGCTTTGGCAGGCGGATACCACGGGAATTGCCGATGCGGACGAGCTTGGTCTTCATGCGAGGCTCGGGAAGCAGTGTAGTCACAATGTAACTACCGCCCCGGCCAGCGCAAGCGGGCAGCGTCGGACACGCTAACGTCGTGCGTCTCTGCGGCGGGGCCTGCCGAGGCCCGCGCGTGCCTTCGTAAAGCTACGGCGCGTGGGCCGAGGCGTCAGGTCCCGACCGCAGCAAACTCGGTTAGGGCGACTGCTGCACTAATTCCCGAGTTGCATCTGGAGTCGGGCCTTGGCGGGTTCTGGGCAGCCATCCAACAGCTCCACGGTAAACTGGTAGGCCGCCATGACATTCCGGAGCTTCGCCAAGTATTTCGGATCAGGTATGCCGTCAACTTGCACGCTGTCGACGTTGCCCGCCCCATTGAGGAAGAAGTCGACTTCGAACCGAACACCCCGAAGTGACGACGGATACTCTGGCGGAAGGACCATAGAGCGCGAATTCACCTTGCGCTGACTGACGCCTGTCGTAGCGGATGTCGCGTCTGACTCGCGGCCCATGCATTCGGTTGCGACCCGCCAGTCGGCCTCTGCGTCAAACGAGTGCCGCTTGCCGCCGTCTACTGGAAACACTTCGAGGATCGGGCGGAAGCCTCGCGGTGGCAGAACGGTTCTCTCAAGTTGCAGAGGCTCGCAAGCCAATCGGAAGTTCTTGCACTTCGACAATCGTAGTGTGGTAATGGCCACTGGCACCGTAGTGTCATTGCGCGCCAACACGCGCACCGGTCTCAACCCAACATCAGGGCGAACGGGTCCTTCTTCCTGCCAGATGGTAAGGGCGCGACCAGCCACAGGCTTTGGAGCCTGGCGGAGACCTTGGGCCGTTGCGATGGTGGGACCGGCCCCTGCGAACACCGCCGCGAACAGCAGAGGCTTCCCCACGCGTGCGATGAAACCGGAAGCTGGCCGCGGAGAAGACAGGACTACCTCCAGACGAGAAGTGTCATAGCGCTCTAACGCTTGTTGTGCGGCGCGAACACTAACGGCTGGCCGCCGCCACGCGTTCCACCGCGGCACGCATGTCGCGAAGACGATCGGCAGGCAGCCACCGACCCTGGGCGACGCCGCCGTTGATGCGGCGCGTCGCCGCAATGTCCTCTAGCGGGTTGGCCGCGAGCAACAGGAGGTCCGCGCGCTTGCCGGGTTCGATGGTTCCCCAGATCGACTCCTGTCCGAGGAAGCGCGCCGCGTCACGGGTGGCTGCAGTCAGCGCCTGTTCGGGGCTCAGCCCCGCTGCCACAAAATTGGCGAGTTCTTCGTGCACCGAGGCACCGGGGACGACGAACGGCTGCGGCGTGTCGGTCCCAACCAGCATCAGCACGCCGGCGCGGTGGAACTCTCGGACCACCCGCAGACGGTTCACCCGCCCCCGCTCCACGAGCGACCAACCTTGCTCATCGAGCCCACCGCCGGCGCGAAGGACCGAGCCGCTCCAGTAGTTCTCGACGATACCTTGGTCAACCGTCGCGACCGTTGGGTCGGCGAGCCAACGCTCCAGGGTGACCGGGCTCGCGACGCTCCTGTCTGCTTGGACCATAGTGGGAACGACCCAGGTGCTCGATCGAGCGAGCTCTGATGCCAATGCGGCCATTCTCGTCGGATCCAACTCGGCGGCGAGCCGACGCTTTAGCGCCTGCGTCCCGGCCGGCAGTTCAGCGCCGTCGACCCGCAGGGCGTCGGCATAGTCACCCAGGTGCTCGATCGTTGCCACCCCATCCGCGAGGAGCGCGCTTATGCCAACGGCATGTGGAACGTGGCCCGCGATTCGAAGCCTCCGCTCCCGCGCTGTCGCCACGATGGCACGGTATGCTTCGGGCGACAGGTTGCCGTAGATCTTGATGAAGTCGTACCCCGCATCCGCCTGCTCGGTCACGGCGGTTCGAGCCTCAGCGCCGCTGCCGACCGCCCGATTGTCCGCACGCACCGGTGGATTGCCATCAAGAATGGGACGTGCCGTGTAGATCTGCGGTGAGCGCAGAGTTCCACTCATTGCCGCTCGCTTCCAATCCAGGATATTGGGGCGCCCGTCCATGCTCCGGACGAAGGTGACCCCGAATACAAGAAAACTTTGGAGGTAGGCGAGGTCGTCGAAGTGCTCAAGATGGACGTGCATGTCCGCGAGCCCCGGCGTCAGATATTGCCCGGCCGCGTCGACTCGCAGAGCATCCGGCGGAATGACGGTCTGATTGCGCGGTCCAATCGCGGCAATGCGCCCCTCGCGCACGATCACGGTCTGATCGCGGAGGACGCGCTGGTTCCCGGCCATGGGGATCACGTGTGCCCCGACGATCGCCAAGATCGCTTTCGTCTCGCCGGGCCCTTCCTGGGACGCGGCGACGCCGGGCAGCAGTAGGAGCAATGCGGCCACACAGCGGAGTGCACGCTGCCATCGCAGCGCAAGAGCTGGGCATCGAACGCCCGGATTCTCGCCTGTCAATCGCCGCCCTTTCATATCTGACTCCTCCGGAAAAGGTAACCCTCATTCGTGCTGGTCTTCCGTGCCGCCCAGCTACGTGCGGTTCTGCTGCGGGGCTATGCCTTGACACCTCGCGCAGCAAGCGAACGATCTCC
>Ga0073902_10001534_pt1 | contig 12454 bp, 12 predicted proteins | sample KloWWTmeKNB19Kit_FD_66667 | JGI IMG/M metagenome (GOLD analysis project Ga0073902, IMG submission 66667) | Active sludge microbial communities from Klosterneuburg, Austria, studying microevolution and ecology of nitrifiers - Klosterneuburg... | ecosystem: Engineered > WWTP > Aerobic digester >...
TATCTCGGCGCGGACTTCAGCCTGCCTCTCCTGCGGGAGGCAGAGTCTCAGCCTGAGGGGTTTTCGGCTAAATTTATTGAGATGGATCTGACGAAGTTACCTGCCCTGAGCAATGTCGAAGGGTCAGTGAAGAGTAATCAGTCATCAGTTATCAGTGATCAGTCACTGTTCACTGATAACTGTTCACTGATAACTGCCTTTGCTGTCCTTCATCACATTCCCTCAACCGAACTTCGGTTGGGCATTCTCCGAACTGTCCGTCAACTCCTCAAGCCCGATGGTTTGTTCATCCACTCGAACTGGCAATTCCTCAACAGCGAAAAGTTGAAGGCGCGAATCCAGCCGTGGGAGGGCGCGGCAATTTCAAGAGCGGATGTGGACGCGGGCGATTATCTGCTCGACTGGCGCAGCGGGGGAGAAGGTCTGCGCTACGTCCATCACTTTAGCGAATCCGAGTTGGGCGAGCTGGCAGACGCGGCAGGTTTTCAGGTGGTCGAAACTTTTTATTCCGATGGGGAGACGGGGAATTTGGGGTTGTATCAGGTGTGGAAGATTTCTTCGTAGGAAACCTTGCGAAGGCATGTCCTGAGGCGGAGCCGAAGGATCAAAACCTTCGCAAGGTTGCAGTAAGAAGTTTCATTTCTGCCCTATCTAACAAATGTTCTAATTTTGCCCCAACCGATGCGTCCGCAGTTCAACTGTGGACGCATCGGAAGAACGTTTCTCACGGAGATTGCCATGGCTCTCGAAATTCTTGAACGGATCGAAACCAGTCTGGTTGAAAAGCGACAGGCGGTGACGGAGTTCCTTGAAACGGCTTCGGATGTCGAGAAGGAAATCTGTTTGTGCGAGGATGACCATTGCGCGCAGGATCATTTGCGCGTGATCAGCGCCAGCCTCGAGAAGTTTGAAAATAAAACGCTTGGGTTGTGCGAGATCTGCCACGCGTACGTGGAACCCAGCCGACTCGCGATGGATTACACCGCCTCCATTTGCCTGGATCATTATTCCGCCGCTGAGATGCGGCGGCTGGAATCGGAGTTGGAACTTTCGCAGATCGTCCAGCGCGCGTTGTTGCCCCAAAACACGCCGGCGATCTCAGGCGTGGAAGTCGCCGCGTTCAGCCGTCCCGCCGACATCATCGGCGGCGATTACTTTGACTTCTTCCAATTCCGCGACGGCACACATGGATTAGTGATCGCCGACGTAAGCGGACACGGCGTTTCGGCGGGCATGTTGATGAGCAGTCTGCAAACCGCCCTGCGGACAATGGCTCCCGACACAGACTCGCCCGCCGAGATTTTGGAACGCATCAATCGCTTTTATATCCACAACGTCAACTTCACCACGTTTGTCACTGTGTTTCTGGCGCGCTTCGATCCTATCAGCCTTGAATTGACATACGTGAACGCGGGACACAATCCGCCAGCCGTTCATCGCGGCGCAAATAATGAAATCCACTGGTTGAAACCGACTGCGCCTGCGATTGGCTTGGCGGAATATTTCCGTCCGCGCATCGAATCGGTGACGCTTTCAAAAGGCGACTCGTTGTTGCTTTATACCGATGGCGTGACGGAAGTGTTGAATACGGCTGGCGACGAACAATTTGGGCATAGCCGCCTTGCCGATCTGTTGTCACAACACGCGAACCTGACCGCTCCCGATATTCTTCAAACGGTGTATCGACGCGCGAGCGCGTTTGGAAGTAACAGGTCGCTGGCAGACGATGTGACGATGGTGGCGTTGAAGGTTTCTGGCTAAACAAGAACTCGGAGGTCTAACAGACCTCCGAGTTCTTTAAGTGATGACATGGTTCGGGTCGGCGATGTATTGCCACCAGTTATGGCTGATGCCATTGCGGCGACCCAGGGTTTTAGGGAAGTGACTCATCCACCAGAGGTGATGCTTGCGGGTATCGCCGTTACCCCAGTCGGCGGCGGAGACTTGGCGAGTGATCCCCTTGAAGTTGGGAAAGTTATACAGCCAATCGTCGCATTCGCTGACCACGATGGAGGGGTTATTCCAATCGTAATCGCTGACGCTGTTTGGCGCAAAATGGACGTTGCCCAACGCGGCTTGTCCTTTATGGACGCGGTCATAGCGGATGAAACGCTTCCAGTAATTTTCATCCCCTTCGAGGTTTTCAAAGACTTTTTCCATGATGGATTCGGCGCGGTGACCCATATTCTCCAGCATTTCTCCCTGACCGCGTTCAGAGGAAAATCCCATGATGACGAACCGTCGCTTGGAATCTTCGGTGTGCTGGAGCGGAGGCGCGTTGCACCAAAAGGCGCCAGGTCCGCCCATGATGGATTCGTAAAAGCCCGCATCGGGAAAGTTGAAGATCCACACTTCGTCGATCTCGTTGCGCGCCACGCGCTTTAGGATATCAAATTGCTTGATGATGGCGAGATAATCCGCCTCTTGCGGCATGTAGGGCGGAGTTGCGCCGCGTTGTACATTGAGATATGTGTTTGCGTCGTACGAGTAGCCGTCCACTTTTGCGGGAAAGGAGTCTACGTCGATGCGCTGGGTGATCTGGTAACGGACGAGTCCGCCGCTGGCTTGCAGGATGTCGGACATGAATCCTACGGCGAGGTCTTCGACCTTGTTCCAGCGCATGTGTTCTGACAGTTTTTTGCCGGAAGCCTTATCCACAACCGGGTCGTAGACAATCACGAGGGCGCGGAGGATCGTCTGGATGGGCGGCTCGGTCGAGGAGTCTGGAGCAGGCGTCAATGGGGCGGGAGGCGGTTTTCGTCGGAAGAGGGAGAAGATGTTCATGGGTTGAATACAAGTGAGCGCGCATACAAGGAAACAAGTACACAGGTACACACGTACGCAAGGAAACAAGTACACAGGTACACACGTACACAAGGAAACAAGTTGAACCTGTCTACCTTGCTACGGCAAATTCGTCGCGAAGTACACCTGGTTGCCGATGGAGAAGTACAACACGTAGTTCGGGCTGACCGCCATGGCGCCGACCGCGCCCGGCTGGAAGGGATTGGCGTCGCCCGCGAAACCGGTCAGTTGATTCTGTAATTCGATCGAGCGCGGCGTGAAGCGAAACACTTTTTGGTTTTCAGAATCCAACAACAGCATGACGATGTTGGGCGGCGTGGTGAGGAGCATCTGCGTGAAGTGCGCCTGCGCGAAGATGTTGATGTCTTGGTGCGCGGGGTACGAGTCGAGGAAGTTGATCGGGTCGATGCATTTGGTCGGCGTTTCGGCGATGCGGCTGAAGGTGCACGTGGCGAGGTGTCCGTCGGCGTGGAGCAGGTATAGATCGTCGCCGCTTACCGCGAGGTCGATTGCCGTGTCGATGCCGTTGGGGATCTGGTTGCCGAAATAAAAATATGGCGTGTCGGTGAAGGCGCTGTCTTTGCCGGCAAAGATCCACACCGAGCGGGACGTGGCGTCGAGCACATATAAATTCCCGTTATCGAGCGCGAACGAGGTGATGCGCCCCCAATTCGTGTTCGGCAGGGAGGGGAGCGGAATTACTTGCGGCACCTGGCCGGGCGCGCAATACAACAAATTTCCGCTGGCGTCGATGCCGAGCGCCGTCGAACTGAAGAGGTTGACCTTGGGCAGGGCGAGCACATCCACGAGCGTGCCCACTTGATAGCCGGCATATGTGCCGGGTTCGCAATCGAAGGTTAAGTCCAATTCGAGGCTTCGCCCGGTGAACGTGGCGTGCAGGATTTTCCCGTTTTCGGCGTCGAGCATGTACAGGTCGCTTTCACTTGCCGCCATGCGGCTAATCTGCGTGATACCGGTCAGCCCGTTCGTAAAGGCCGGCACGAACTCAAGCCGTTGGACGCCCATGATCGTGTCGAGATTGTTTTGCGCTTCGGTTTGCAACAGGTTTGATTCGTCGGTCTCGCGATAACTCTCGGCTTTGTCGATCGAAGCGACGACATTTTCCCATGCCATGCGCTGGCGGATCGGGTCGGTTTCGCTGATGGCTTGCGCCCGGGCGTTGAGCGCCTGCGAATAGTATTCGTCATATTGCACGCTTTGACCGAAACGCAAATAGATAACGACCGCCATCGTGCCAACCAGTAATGGGACGATGAGCGCGATGAAGATTTGAATGTATTGAGGCATGAACGACATTTGTTGCTGTGTCGCTTCTTCCGCAGGGACTTCTGGATTCTCACCCCCGGGCAATAACCTCGGGATGAAGCGCAGGAAGAACGACTTCACCCCGTCGCTTGCCCGCCGCGTGAACTGAATTCCGCCAACCATCACTTTTGCCATTTGCCGCGTCGCTTCGGCGTGGGCATTCGCATTGGGGTTCTCTTCCGCTTTGGGACGGTGGAACAAGCCGCCAAACAAAGGCTTGGGCGGTTGTTCGATCGCCTCTTCTTGTTCTTCGATTACATCTTCATCTTCTTCGTCGATCGGTATTGCAATCTCGACCGGCTCCACCTTAACTGGCTCCGGTTCGATGACTGCTTCGTCTGGCTTTTGTCGCGGAATGGATAGGGGGAATCCGCGCGGCGCATCGGAACTCGCCGCTTGCGGCAGGGGAGGAATGTCGGCTGGCGGTTGCGGCGGGATGGCGTACGCGGAAGGTTGAAGCATGTGCGCGCCAAATTCTGCCAGGCGGTCGAGTTCTTCCTCGGTGATGATCGGGAGGTTTTCTGTCGCTGGTGGTTCGTTGTGTATAGCTTGTTGAAAACCTTGCGGCGATTCCATGAGGATATCTTCAACAATTTCCTCTTTGGGTTTTTCGCCTTGTTGCGCGTCAGAGGACCGGGACTGCGAATCCGCTTCAGTTGCCGAAGCAGACCCACTCACAGAGGGGGGCGGCGCGCCCACATCTGCGCGCAGGATGGTGATGACTCCTGATCCTGTTTTCGGGTGAACGAGCGCCGCGTTCAGGTCGCCCTTGGCGTATGTCAATTTGCGGTATGCCGCATCCAACGACGCGGTGGGATGTTCGCCCAAGAGATCGGCTTCCCAGTCCCGGGGGAATTTTCCGCACAACACGAGCAAGTCATTCGGGCGCAGGTCCACTTGGGCAAGATACGTTTGAATATTCTGGCTTGTTCCCAGCCCTTTGCCCGAAAGCGACGGTTCGTAGATCTGACGCGATTGCCCTCCGCTAATGCTCACCACGCGCGCGGGCCCGCTGAGAAGGAGCGTGCATTTTTCCTCGCGCGCAACTGCGATCACTAAAACGGCGTTGGCGTATTGCCCTTGCCCCGTGGTGGAAAAATTACGCTCGAGCATCGCGGCGTTGAGGCTTTCTGCGGCTTTGCGCATGGCGCTGGTCTGTGTGCCAGGCGATTGATAGAACGTCGTTGCCGCTTTGTGATGGAGCGCGTCAATTTCTTCGAGTGAATATCCCGCCGTGCCTGAAAATATGAGGTAGAGGACCAGGCTGTCTTTTTCACGCCCGCGCGCCACGCGCCGTGGCGGCGTAAAAGCGAGCAAGCCCGGCAGGTCTGCAAAATTTTGACCGTTGTGTCTGTAAATGGGGAGGATGTTGAGGTCGAAAGTTGTCACGGCGTAAGATTGTTCGTAAGTTGGCTATCATTATACTGGTAAAATTTGGACAAATGATGAAGGCGGAAGGGATGAAGGATGAATTTTAAGTTACACGCGGATTTTTCTGAAATTGATTCAAATACATGGAACGCGCTCGTCGAACAAAGCATCGCCGACACGCCGTTCTCGCGTTATGAGTATCTCAGCGAATGGTGGAAAACCCTCGGCGGCGGTGAATGGAAAAATGCCGATTTGGTTTTGATCTCTGCAACGGAAAACGATCAACTCGTTGGCATCGCCCCGCTTTTCATTGCCGAATATGAAGGTCAACAAACTCTCCTGCTCGTTGGCAGTATTGAAATTTCTGATTATCTGGATTTGATCGTCCGCAAATCGGATTTGCCGCGCTTCCTCTCTGGATTACTGGACTTTCTCGCCTCATCTCACGGGGTCAGTTGGTCCGCCCTAGACTGGTACAACGTGCCCGACGACTCTCCCGCTCTAGCCGCCCTCCAAGCGGAATCCGAATCGCGCGGCTGGACTCATCATCAAGAAGTGTATCGTCCCACTCCGCGCATCGCGTTGACAGGTTCATTCGATGATTATCTCGAGGGCATTGACAAAAAACAACGCCACGAGATGCGCCGCAAAATGCGCCGCGCCGCCGAAAGCGGACGTGTCAATTTTTATATCGTAGAGAAAAACGCCGACATCGAACCTGAATTGGATGCATTCTTTCATCTTATGGTACAAGACCCCAACAAAGCGAACTTCCTGCATCCCGCCATGCGCGAACATCTTACCGCCACCCTGCGCGCCGCTCACGCAGGCGGGTATCTCTGGCTCGCCTTCCTCGAAGTAGACGGCGTCAAAGCCGCGGCGACTCTTTGCTTCGATTACAAGAACAAACTCTGGGGCTACAACTCCGGCGTGAGTTTCGATTTCAAAGAAATGTCCCCCGGTTGGGTCATCATGGCGTACGACATTCAATGGTGTTGCGACAACGGACGCCACGAATTCGATTTCATGCGCGGCGACGAGGAATACAAGTATCGCATGGGCGGTGTGAATCGGTTTGTGATGAGGGCGAGGGCAATAAAAAAGTCAGTCACTTCGTAAGTGACTGTCACTTGGTTTAAGAAGGTAATTTAATTTTCCCTACCGTACAAATGTCGTTGCGAGGAGGGGTTTTGCTCTTCCCGACGAAGCAATCTCCTGTTTTGAGGGATGTTTCTGTTGAAAAGGAGATTGCTTCGCCGCCGAAAACCAAGAGCGGCGGCTCGCAACGACATAATTTACCCTCCTCCGCTTACCCCTCCCACAATCCCGCCCTCCGTCAATTTCCTCAAATCGCTCAGCGAGGCAACTTGATGCATCGAAAGTTTCGAGCGGTGAGGACGGAAGAGTAAAATCATTGCCCTTTCAAAACCTGCTTGATATTTAGATCTTTATCGTTGACGTCAACCATCAAATCTCCCCCGCGTTGGTTTATATAATCGCGCGGTCCGTAGTTCACCCGCCAGAAAACATCATTGTCAACCTTCTGGGTGATCGTGATGAAACTCTGTAGAACGTCCACACCCAACTCGCGGGCGCGTTTGTTCGCTGTTGCCGTCACACGGGCGATGGTCACAGCGATATCATCTTGAAGCACATCACCAGAAAGGGTAGCCATCAATAATCTCCTTACTCAACAAGCGCCGATTGGGTATCGTCTATTTCGCGTACCTGTCCGGCGGCGCTTACCAGATAGATCACCCCTTGTGAAATAACGAATTCCCCAACATACTCTTCGCAGATAAAAAAATCCGAATTATTTTGATTGTCTGACAGCGTCACCCTCCTCCGCTGGCTCCTCCCACAATCCCACCCTCTGTCAGTTTCCTCAAATCATTCAGCGCCGACTCGATCTCCTCGGGCTTCACAGGTCTGTCCTCGTCGCGGTGTTTCAACGCGCCAGCCTTTGCTTTTTCGATTGCCAGTTCCTTGATCGAAGCATTCAGCGACATCGCCTCTTTCACCAAAGCCGCGCCTTGTGAATATCCGATGACGGGATTCAACGCGGTGACGATGATCGCGTTCTTCGCCAGCCAACCCTCCGCTTTTTCGCGGTTGGCGGTTACGCCTTTCACGGCGCGTTCGGTGAACGCGTTCACCGAGCCGATGACCACTTGCATCATTTCAAATAAATTATGCGCGATGATCGGCATCATCACATTCAATTCGAGTTGTCCCGCCTGCGCCGCCATCGCCACCGTCGTGTCGCATCCCACCACATGGAACATGGCTTGATCCAACATCTCAGCCATCACGGGATTCACTTTCCCCGGCATGATGGATGATCCCGGTTGAACGGCGGGCAATCTGATTTCGTCGAATCCGGTTGACGGTCCCGATGATAAGAGGCGGAAGTCGTTGGCGATGCGGATCAATGTCAACGCGAGAGTCCGCAGCGACGATGAAAAATCCGCCGCGTCCGCCATGGATTGCATGGACTCAAATAAATTATCGGATGTGTGCAACTCAAGCCCCGTGATCTCGGATAATTTTTTCACCATGCGAGCGTGATATTCGGGATGTGCGTTCAACCCGGACCCGACAGCTGTGCCGCCAATCCCCAGCCTGCGCAACCCCTCAGCGGATCTTCGCACACGTTCCGCGTCGCGCTCGATGGCTTTGGCGTACGCGCCAAACTCCTGACCCAATCTCACAGGGACAGCATCCTGCAAATGTGTTCTACCCGATTTCACAACTTCATCAAATTCTTTCGCTTTCACTTCCAACGCCGACTGCAAATTTTTCAACGAAGTCAACAACTCATCCACGCGCCACAACGCACCGAGACGAATCGCGGTTGGAATTGTGTCATTCGTGGATTGTGCCATGTTGACATGATCGTTCGGATGCACATAATATTTTCCGAGCCCGCCGCCGAGGATTTGTGTTGCGCGATTGGCAATCACCTCGTTCGCGTTCATGTTGTGACTCGTCCCCGCGCCCGCTTGGAACGGCTCAACGACAAATTGCGAGTCCCATTTGCCGTCCATCACTTCGGCGGCGGCTTGAGAAACTGAATCAGCCAATTGCCTTGCAGTAAACTTTTTCCCGTCCACCTCGCGGTCGTTGAACAAGCCTAATTCAAAATTCACCAATGCCGCCGCGCGCTTGACCGCCGCAATAGACCAGATGAACGCGCGCCACGGACGCAACCCGCTGATGGGGAAGTTCTCCACCGCGCGTTGGGTTTGAACGCCGTACAACGCGTCGGCTGGGACGTTGAGTTCACCGAGCGAATCTTTTTCTTTGCGAAATTCTTTTGAGGTCATCATTTCTCCGAGGATTTGTCATTGCCCAAATTCGTAACGCGACATTTATGTCGCTCGGCTTGGGCAAGGCGACATACATGCTTGTCCTGAGTTTATCGAAGGGTTGCGTTACGTTAATTAATTCTATTTTACACCTGATTAATTTGCGATTGTCGTTTCCTATTACAATTATCCCCATTCGCGAGGAGAACTGTTGGATCAACTTCTTGAACTCTTCTGGATTTTTCTAAAAGTCAACCTGCTCAGCACGTCGGGACCCGCCTCCGTTGGTTTGTTGTATCACGAAGTGGTCGGCAAACTGGTGACGGAGGGACAATTTGTACAGGCGGTGGGTCTATCGTCGGTGTTGCCGGGGAGCGACGCGCTTCAATTGGCGATGTATGTCGGCTATGCGGTGGCAGGCATCCCCGGCGGATTTGTCGCGTTGCTCGCCTCCATTTTGCCGCCGACGATCATCATCCTCGGCGTGACGATGGTTTTGCATCGCCTGCGGCGTGAAGCGTGGCTTAGCAGTTTCATCGAGGGACTTACCCCCGCAATCTCTGTGCTGATGCTTTTCGTAGCGTGGAAAATATTTGAAAAGGGCGGCTCAACAGGCTGGGAAGGCTGGGCAATCGGACTCGTCAGCTTGATCGCCATGTTCCTAAACGCGCCTGCGCGCATTGTGGTCATTCTTGCCGGGCTGGTCGGCATCTTTTTTCTCAAATGAACGAAACAAAAATCTCCCTTTGGTTTCGCCTGATATGGATGTTCCTCAAAGTGAATATCCTCTCGCCATCCGGCCCCGCGTCGATAGGGTTTTTATATGAAGAGGCGGTGGGCAAGATCATGTCGGAGGAACGATTCGTCGAAGCGGTTGGATTCTCGAATGTTTTGCCCGGTAGCGAAGCGTTGAAACTTGCCATGTTCGTTGGTTTTGCCGCGGGCGGGATCCCCGGCGTGCTGGCGGCATTGGTTGGCGCGATCCTTCCGCCGACGGTGTTGATGTTGATCGTCGCCACGCTCCTCCAGCGTTTTCAACAGGAAGCGTGGCTCAATAGTTTCGTGGCTGGGATGAGTCCTGCGGTTGCGGCGTTGATCGTTTTTGTCGGGTGGGAATTGTTCCGCGCAGGTTCGAAGAAAAAGACAGACCGCCGCGTGATTCTGATCGCTCTCCTCAGCGCGATCGCATTTTGGTTTGATATCCCATCGCCGTTCGTTTTGCTTGGGGCGGGCATGCTCGGCGTTATCTTGTTTGGCAGGCGAGGCTTCAAATGAAATCCGAATTTCTCATCGTAACGAACGGCTTCAAAGGGACGTGGTCCGCCATCGAGTATGGCGCGGCGCTCGCCCAATCCATGCGGATGAAAACCACGCTTCTCGGTGTGACGGAGGAGTTGAACCCGGCGGCGATAGACGATCACCATCCGCTGGAAGATATCTTCGCGCAAGCGGTGGAGTTGTTCCAAAAACTCAATGTTGAATACGCCCTCGATATTCGCAATGGACTTGCTGAGAGAATCATTCCTGAGATCGCGAACAAAGGGAATTTCATCACGGTGGTCAGCCCGTTGGGAAGACCTCAGCTCAAACGCTGGCTCACGGGGCGTTCCATTCGATTGTTGATGGAACAGATCAGCAACCCGATTCTGTACGTGCCTCAAGCGTGTTTGCCGGTGAAAAAATTATTGGTCACAGTAGGCGGGTTGGGGTATGGGGAAGCCGCAGAGAACATCGCTGTTCAAATTGCGCGCGCGAACGACGCGGAGGTTACGCTCTTGTATGTGGTTCCGCCCACCGATCTGGATTATCCCAGCACGCGCGGCGTTCAGGAGCATGTGGATAATTTGGCAGAGACGGATACTCTGCCGGGGCGTAGTTTAAGGAAGGCGTTGGAGATTGCGCAAGGCGCGGGCTTGAACGCAAAAGCCAAAGCGCGGCAGGGAAATATTGTAGAAGAGATTCTGGCGGAAATCAAAGTGGAAAATTACGATCTCGTGTGCATGGGGTCGGCGTACAGCGCAAATACGCTGCGTCAATATTATGCGCCCAACGTCACCGCCGAAGTGGCGGACTCGGCGTCATGCCCGGTATTGACGGCGCGGTTCACACGGCGCGTCTGATTCCCCAAAAGGTCGAAGAGGCTATCGCAGGCCCGGCGTGTATTTCTTTTCCCAGTCCGCGATCGCGGCGCGAATCAACGCTTTGACTTCGACGTCCGGCACTTCATCCACGCCGGCATATTGTGACGCGCCGATGGTGACGATCACCCCGCCTTCTGCGGACTGACTCATGGAAATCCCCCGGCTTGTCAATGGCGACTCGGCAAGTTTTTCTTGCAACACGAGATTGATCTGTCCAACGATGCTGGTTGGCGGTGGGGCAGGTTTTTTTTCCGCGGCGGGTTCGGCTGTCTTCGCAGCGGGCTTGATTGAAATGGGCGGCAGGGGAGCGGGTGCCAGGCTGGGCGAAGCAGGCAGGGGCTGGGAGAGAGGCGGTTGAGAAACGGGCGGAGTTGCCGCATTGGCTAAGCGTTGGTCGTATTCAGGGGTGAGCGCGCGCGCATCGTCAAGTTCCCGCGTGAGATTTTCACGATCCGTTTTTGGTTTCAAACTTTCGGGATTTTCCTTCACCGCGATCGGTGTGGGCTGGGTTTTGGCGGCTTGCTGTTCTTCTTCGCGCTGGCGTTTTTTATACCCAGTACTGCGCCCCTCGTAAAACCCGATGGTGTAGAAGACCAAAACAGCAACGATCCATCCTGCAATTGACCAGTTGATTTCCATGATTATTTCAACCTCTGACAGTTCGGACAAAAATGTGTTCCGCGTTGACCAACTGTGACGCGTATGATTTTTACGCCGCAGTTTTTACAGGGCTTGCCTTCGCGGTCGTAGGCTCGAAAATGGTTTTGGAATTCTCCGCCGCGATAGACCCAGTCGATGGACGCGCCGTTGCGGCGGATGCCTTCGCGCAACACCTTGCAGATCGCGTCGCGCAGACGTTCAGCCTGTTTCGCCGTGACCGAGCTTGATTCGCGGCGTGGATGAAGTTTGGCGATGTTGAGCGCCTCGTCGGCGTAGATGTTGCCCAGCCCGGCAAGAAACGATTGGTCGAGCAACAGGGGTTTGAGTTGGCGGCGTCTTCTTTGTAATGCCGCGTACAGCCATTGCGGCGTGAAATCTTTGCCAAGGGGTTCGGGCCCAAGTTTGCCGAGGATTTCTGCCGGGTCTGCCAACAGCCAGACGCGCCCGAATTTGCGTGTGTCATTGAATGTCAGCGACTTGTTGCCTGATAGTTTAATTATAAGGCGGTCGTGTTTCCCTGGTTGGTTTGTACTGGGTTTAATATGCAGGTCGCCGCTCATGCGGAGGTGGATGAGGAGGGTGAATGATGAAAGAGGAAGGATGAAGTATTTGGCGCGACGACCCACATCCAGAATTTTCTGCCCTTTTATTTGTTGCGCGAATTTTTTCGGCGATGGCGCGGCAAGCGCGCGCGACCAGCGCAGGTTGGCGGAGAGGATCGTCCTGCCGACGAGCGCGGGTCTTAATTTTCGCGCGATGGTTTCGACTTCGGGAAGTTCGGGCATGGTTCAGTAGAAAAGTGAACAGTAAACAGTAAACAGTAAACAGTAAACAGTAAACAGT
>Ga0073902_10001536_pt1 | contig 12445 bp, 10 predicted proteins | sample KloWWTmeKNB19Kit_FD_66667 | JGI IMG/M metagenome (GOLD analysis project Ga0073902, IMG submission 66667) | Active sludge microbial communities from Klosterneuburg, Austria, studying microevolution and ecology of nitrifiers - Klosterneuburg... | ecosystem: Engineered > WWTP > Aerobic digester >...
AAGCAGTTGTAAAAATGACATGAAAATTAATTGTGTCAAATTTTTTGAGCAAGTCAAATCCCACCAAATCATTAATTTGAATGTCTAGAAAAATTAAATCTGGTTGTAACTTCTTTATCCCTTCATAACCCGTTTCAACGGTTGAATATGTGCCTACAATTTCTACATTCTCTATATATTGAAAAATTAATTGTTCTAATCTATCTATACAATGTTTTTCATCGTCAACAATAATGGCTCTTATCATTTTCTATAAATTATCTGTTTCTAAAGGTAGCTTTACTTCTACTCTTGTTCCTTTTTCTAAATCTATTAAATTAACCGAAGCGTTGGTATTTTTTAATTTATTGAGTACATCTAATCGATCTTTTGTTATTTTCATTCCATAGGATTTTCTGCTGGTGCCTTCGTTATTATTTCTTCCTAATCCATTGTCTTCTACAATACAATTAAGCATTGAGTTATCTTTAGTGATATGAATTATTATTTTTCCTTTACCTTCTTTTTTTGATAATCCATGCCAGATGCTGTTTTCAACAAACGGCTGGAGAATTAGTGGCGGAATAAAAGTGTTTTCAGTATCTATGTCTTGATCTACATTTATTTCAAAAGAAAATTTATCGTTTAGTCTTGATGCTTCGAGAGTCATGTAGAGTTCAAGCATTTTGAGTTCATCAGCTATTGGAATTTCTTTTTCCTCCGAGTTTTCTAAAATTCCTCTCATAAGTTTTGCAAACTTTGATAAAAAATAATCTGCTGATTGTAAATCATTCTTTTGTATATAATCGCTTATTGAGTTTAACGAATTAAAAATAAAATGTGGGTTCATTTGTAATCTCAGAGCTTTCAATTCGGTATCGGATATTTTGGTTTTTAGCAATAATTCTTTTTGATTTTGTTTAATGCGTTGTCTTTTTCTAAAACCAACAAACAAGAAAATTCCCGAGAGCAAAACAACACTACTAGTTATCATGGTAGTATTTTTAATTACTTTTTGTTTTTGAATTTCAGCATTAGCTATTACTTGTTTTTGTTCAGATTCATTTTCAATTATTGCTCTAGAAAGTTTTAAGTTTGACTCTTGGTTAACTAACGTATCTCTTAAATGAACATACTCTTCATAATATTTTAGTGATTTTTCAAAATCCTTTTTTTCTTTATACACTTGATATAATATAGAATAAGAATCACTAACAATCTGTTGATTTCCTGTTGATTTAGATGCTTCGAGACCTTTGTGAGCATATATTTCAGCTTCATCAAATAGTTTTTTTGCTGCGGCAACTCTGCCATGATTCATATATACTATTCCTGCAACAAGATCGATTTTGTTTTCGTTTAATAGCTTCAAAGCTTCACTAGAAACTTTATAGCTTTCCTCTTTTCTGTCTAAATCTAATAACATACTTGATTTGGCTGAAAGCGTATTTATTAGCATAACTATCATTTGACTTTTTCCTCTACTGATTTCTATGACTTTATCAAAGTAACTAATTGCTTTAAGAAAATTTTCTCGTTTCGCTTCTATATTACCCAAACTAAGATATAAAGCAGGATTTACAGGCGAATTACTTCTCACATGTGCCTTCAATGATTTCATTGTAAATCTTTCAGCTTCATCATAATCCTCTTTAACAAAATAGATAGCACCTATGTTTCCTGGAATATTTTGTTCCATAAGTTTTGCTGTTTTTTTGTCTTCAGATTTACCAACATTTGATAATACAATTTTATAATGCACTAATGCTTTATCATAATCAAGCAGTAAATATTGATATACAACTCCCAACATTTCATTTGATAATAATTTTCCTTTTGTATAGTTTAATTTATTAGAAAGCGTTGCAGCTTCATTTAAACCTTTTAATTGTGAAGCAGCATCTGGCTCAATATAAAGCTTCGTTTTATTATATCTAACAAGAGTTAACACATAACTTGTGTCTTTTTTAGTATCCTTTTTGATGATAGTAAACAATGAGTCTAATTCCTTTTTCGATTGGCTATTTACAAGTTGTACAAAAAACAAAAAAATAATTATCTTCTTCATATTGGTTGGTTTATTTACATGAAATTCAAATATATAACATTTTTTATTATTTTTTTTAACAAAAAATAAATAGACCCCAACGAAAAATAAATAGCTATTTACATCCTAGCATATATTAAGTAATCTTGATTTCGATTTATACAATTCTTATGAACTATTTAATCAAAAAATCAGATACTTTAAATTCAATTAGCAACTTTTTGTTCCTATTTGGAATGTCGCTTTTCTTTTTTGATTTTATAACAATAAATCTAACAGAAGTAATTAAATACGAGTTAAAAGGATACGAATTGATTTTAGGAAAAACATATGTAAATCAATCAAATATTATTCAATATTTCCCAGTAGAATTTTGGGGAATTTTTACTTTTTTAAATCTATCGATTGGTTTGTTTGTTGGTTTATTAAACAATATAAAACTAAAACCTTATTTGTTTTTACTGTCATTAGCTGGTATAATTGGACTATTGCTGCTACAAATAAAATTTCATTTTGATTATACCTTAAAAAATTCTCATTGGACAAACATCACTTTTGAAAATACCTATTGGATTTTAATAATTAATTATGCTGTAATTGGTTGTATTTCATTTATCGATAACATTAAAACAAAAGAAAGTGAAATAAAAACAGAACATAATAAATCTACGATCAACATCAATATAATTACTCAGGAAAAAAGCAATAAATAATTAATCACAAAACAACGAATTATTAAAAATGTATTAACAGTCAAATATCACTAAATTATGGAAAATCAAGATCAAAATCAGGAAGAAAAAACAACTTTTAACAAAGATGAAGTTAAAGGATTTTTAAAAAACAATTTACCGCAAATTGTAAAAACATATTTCAAAGAACCTATTACCGGAACTCAAAATCTATTTTTAGAAGCAAACAACAAGGCCTATTTCAATGCAGTTGTGCTTATTGTTGCTACTGGTGTTTTATACATCATTATTCCCTACTTACTATTGGGAGATATGCGAGAATATATAGGATTTGGACAAATGATAAAAGTCGGTTTGAGTGTTGCGACTTTTTTAGTTATTATATCATTAGTATCATTTGGAGTAAAATCTATTGCAGGAAAACCCGATTTTAAAAAAGAACTCCTAACTGGAGGTTTATGTGGAATAGCAACCTCGATATTTTTAGTAATAATGATTATCGCCAAACTATTTTTTGAAAATACTGACATTACCAATATAATGCGACCATTTTCATTATTAGAAGATTTAAAATTGCTTATTGTTCTGGTTGTTTATGCTTTTTTACTCTTAATCAACACCTTATTACAATCGTTTAGAGCAAGTAACGTGAATGAAACACTTGCTTGGTATGTTTCCCCAATTGGCATTGGTGTTGCTATATACATAACAACAGAAGTCGTAAAAATATTCTTTTCTTAATTTAAAAAAAATCAAAATGAAAAATTTATATACATACTTAATCCTTATCCTAATGACACTTTCATCATGTAGTGAAAGTGGAAATTCAATTGAACTAATACCAATCGCAAACGGAAATCAATTTGGATATATTGATTGGGAAGGAAAAATAGTAATTAATCCACAATTTTCGGAAGCTGGTTTGTTTAACGATGGCGTTGCACTAATTAGAACAAGTGGAAAAGAAGCTTTGTATGGATTTATCGATAATAAAGGAAGTTATATTATTAATCCTCAATATCTATATGCAACTGATTTTGAAAATGGCGTTGCACTAGTTGTAAAACCAAATGAAGCTCCAAAAGGGATCAATAAAAAAGGCGAAGTCATATTTGAAGTTAAAAATGCTCAATCTGTTACTAGTTTTAGTGAAGGATTAGCGGCTTATTCTATTGAAAATCCAGAAGGATTAAGTTGGGGTTTTATTGATGATAAAGGAACATCAGTTATTAGCCCACAATTTCAGAATGTTGGAAAATTTAATGATGGAAAATGTGCCGTTTTAAATAAAGATGGAAAATGGGGTTATATCGACAAAACAGGTAAAATACTAATCAACAATCAATTTGCAAGTGCCGGAGTTTTTAAAAATGGAAAGGCAATTGTATATGATAGCAACGGAAAAGCTGGATTAATAGATGACACCGGAAAATATCTTGTCAATCCACAGTTTCAACAAATGATTGCAGATGGTAAAAACTATATCGTTGAAAGTGGTGGAAGATTTGGTTGGGCAGATTCTGAAGGGAAAATAATTATCAATCCACAATTTGAAGGAGCATTTCCTTTCAACGGTAATAGTACAGCACCTGTTCGTCAAGGTGAAAGTTGGGGTTATATTGACGAAAAAGGTAAATATATAATCAATCCGCAATTTGAATTTGCTTATCCATTCGTCGGAAGCAAAGCAATTGTTTACAGTGGAAAAGATGTTGGAATAATCGATAAAAAAGGAAGTTATCTAGTTAATCCTCAATTTAGTGGTTTGAGCAGTAGTTACTCAAACTTTGTTAGTCCTGACAGAAAACTACAAACTATCTATTCGGATTATTTTGATGTTGAAGCAATTGCAAACGCAATTAAAAAAGAAATAACGCCAAACACTGTTAATGGATTTACTTTCTCTACTCCACTTTCACAAATGATAGCCAAATATCCAACCCATAGTTTAAATTACTATTATGGCAATAGCTTTTTATTTCAAAACAAGGAAATAAACAAATATGCTAGCTTATCATTATCCGTTGAAGGAACAATTTACATTCAATCTGGTTGGAGTTATGCTCCGAATCCAAATGCAACTGTTGATGCCTTCACTTATCTTGTTACTACTAATGGTAAAGCAGTAGGCAAAACAGAGGAAATACTTAAATCATTAGAAAATGGCTTTAGTGGATTTCAAAAAGTCCAAAACCCTACTGGAGGACGATTTCAATATAGCAACGATAATATGCTAATAACAGTAGGTGTTTCTGGTGGAAGAATTGCTATAAGAGTAAGTCCAAGTGTAAACAACAATACGGATGTAACTGAGGAAAATAGCGAAGTAATAACCACAGAATAAGTTAATTCTTAAATTATCCAAAAATGAAAAATACAACCTTATTCTATATTTTAATTCTTATTAGTTTTTCTGTCACAAATAGTTTTGCTCAAAATAGCGAAAAGAACAAAAAAACTGCTGAAGTTTTAGGTGGTGTAATTACTGGTGTTGCCAAAGAAATTTTTAAAGGTAAAAAAGATAAAACCGATAAATCTAAAAACAAAAACTCCTCTGAAAAACCAATAGATGCAACAAAGATGAGCCAAGAACTGGTTTTATATAATCTATTTGGCAGTACCAAAACAGACAATAATAAAGAAGTAGTTTGGAAACTTAAAGAAGGAGTAACACAAACAGAAGTGACACAGAACATCCTTTCTTATGACAATCAGTTTCATACAAATTTAGACAATATTTATTATTTTGATGATAATGGAAAAGAAAGCGCAGCGGCAGTATTCTTTACCTATCGCTACAACTATTCTGACTACGATAAAAAAGTAGTTAAAGAAACCTGTAGAGCTTGTTCGGCAGCATTGGGAGTTGTTGTATATCAAAAAAATTCTGATGGAACTTGGAAATCATTTAATTCCTCTATTCTATCTAGATTAGTGCCATTTAGTGCTAGTAGTGAAACTAAACCTGAGTATGAGTTCAAAAAAATAGGTGAAAACCTCTCCGTTTTAGCGTTTAAATCTGATTATGGAATGGGTGGACAATTCACTATGTTAACAGAATATATTTCGTTGGATAACACCTACTTCTTAAACAGTATCTTTTCATTTGAAAACAGTGATTCGCTTGATGACTTTAGCAATGAAAAAAACTCTTATGTAATCATAAAAGAAGCAACTGAAACCACAGTTGCTTCTTCACCATACAAAGCGATTACACTGAAAGTAAAGAGAAATAATAAAACTCAACCTGATGAAATTTATACTTTTTCTGAGACCGAAGGAAGATATATTAAAAAAGAAACTGCTGTTGCAAAAAAAACACCTAGTAAATCCGCACCAAAAACGGCAACAAAAAAAACTACAACTCCCAAAACTGTTGCTAAAACAAAAACTTCCGAAACAAAACCAAAACCATCACAACCTGCTAATGGGAAAGTGAAAAGCACTGGAACTATAAAAATGGATTAATCGTCACGAAAAATAAATCAACTCCAACGAAAAATTAATAGCTGTTTTACACATCATTTCCATCTAATACATTTGGATAAAATAAATAACCACAAAATTATATCAATTATGAAAAACAAGAACTATTTTAATTTATTAGCAATAGTAACATTATTGCTTTTTTGCACTTCAATAAATGCTAAAGTTTGGAGAGTGAATAATAATGATGCTTACAATAATTATTCAAATTCAAATCCAAACGATATTGTTTTTGAAAATCTACAAACTGCTGTAGATTATGAAGATGTTGAAGATGGTGATACATTATATGTTGAAGCATCAGCTATCAATTATATGATAGTAAACCTCAATAAAAGACTAACTCTGATTGGTGCAGGATATTTTTTAGAAGAAAACACCAATTTTCAGTTTAATACTCATAACTCGAGTGTGAGCAGAATTAATTTTGGAGAAAATTCAAGCGGTTCAAAAATTTATGGATTGAGAATAACTGGTAGTTCAGGTGTTAGTATTGGTTTTACAGTGCCTGTATCTGATATAATCATTAATAGATGTTATGCCCAAAGTTCCCTTGCTTTCAATAATGGTTCTGGAAGTATAAATAATTTAATTCTAACCAAAAACTATCTTGAGGCAATTTCTGCTTCTGGAACTGGAACTTTGACAATAAATAACTTTATGATTAGTAATAACTATATTAATACTATTACTTTAAAGAGTAACACTATAGCAACTGTTACACAAAATGTAATTCAAAGTTTTGTCAATATCCATTCAGGAACTTCTTTCTTCAATAACATTTGTTTATCAACAGGGAATAATTTTTTCACTCAAAACAATAACACAGCTTCTACGATAAGTCACAATATCTTTTTCTCAACTCAAACTCAATTATCATGGTTAAATGGAGGAAATAATAACTTTTCAAATACAAATTCAATATTTTTAAATAATAATGATACAACAGATAAAAAATATCAGTTAAAATCTTTAAACTTATGTCAAGTGTGTTACAATGGCACTCCTGAAAATACACAAATTGGTATGTATGGAGGCAACGATCCTTATATCTTAAGTGGTATTCCTGCAATCCCAACGATATATTCGCTTCAAGCTTCTTCATCTGCTCCACAAGGCGGAACATTACAAACAACAATAAGTACAAGAAGTAATAACTAAATCGGATAGAAATGAAAAATATATATTCATTACTACTATTCCTTTTATGTGTATTCAATAGTAATTCTCAAAACATTACTCAAATGGAGTATTTTATTGATATTGATCCAGGATTTGGAAATGCTCAAAATATAACTGGATTCAATAGTCAAGTAACAATTAATAACTATAATTTTCCAATTATAAATAATCTAACATCAGGAATTCATACCATTGGTTATAGATCAAAAAATGACAATAATGTTTGGAGTCATACAAATTTTAGTTCATTTTATGTTGTAAATAGTACGCCTTTACAAAACATAACGCAAATGGAATACTTTATTGATATTGATCCTGGATTAGGTAACGCAACAGCGGTGAATAATTTTCCTCCTAGCTTTTCAACAAATATTGCGAACTTTGGTTTTACTATTCCAAACTCTTTAACTAATGGTATTCACACAATTGGTTATCGGACTAAAGACGAATCTAATCAATGGAGTCATACTAATTTTAGTGCATTTTATGTTTTAGAAAACAATATGATTTATGACATAGTTGAATTAGAGTATTTCTGGAACATTGATGGCGGTTTTGGAAATAATTATACTTATGACATAACTGATACTACAAATTTATCTAATCATAACTTTCAGGCAACTGTTCCTTCAAATCTTACTATTGGAGAAACTGCAACACTTTTTGTTCGTTCAAAAGACAGTAGAGGAATATATAGTCATACAAATTATGTAACAGAAATTGCTATTGATTCTCCGTTAGATTTAAACGATTTAGAAAAAATGGGAATCACTATTTTCCCTAATCCAGTTCAAGACTATCTAACGGTTTCTTCCAAAGACAACGAACCTTTTCGCTTTGTGCTCTATGACATCAATGGAAAATTAATATCCGATTTAAAAATTACGTCAACTGAAGAAATTATAAATCTTAGTGACAAAAATAGTGGTGTCTATCTAGGTTATATTTGGAAAGAACAAAATCGCATTCAAACCTTCAAAATAATTAAAAAATAGTTTAAAAAAAATCCCGTTTCAATTATGAAACGGGATTTTCTTAATTAGCAATGGATTCGAAGTTCATATTACCAAACTTTACAATACGCAACGCCTTTGAGTATTGTAGAATAAAATTTATTGTTTCTTTTTTTGGTAACATTTTTGAGGATGCTAATCTTTTTTTAGAGTAGAGTTTTGCCATATTATATAAAATGATTTATATAGATAACGCAAAACTTTTTAAAATATTGTTTAAGCTGTTAAATAAATTTTATTTTTTTCAATTATTTTTCTCATGTTATTGATTGCATAACGCATTCTCCCCAAAGAAGTATTCATACTAACATTAGTAACTTCAGAAATTTCTTTGAAAGTCATATCTTGAAAATAACGCATTAATAATACTTGCTTTTGATCTTCAGGAAGTAATTCAATCACTTTTAGCATATCAGCATATATCTGATCACTAATTATATTTGATTCTATACTTGGTGTTGTATCTCTAATCATAGAGACAATAGGGAATTCTTCTGTATCACGATACATTCTAATTTTGCTATTTTTCCTATAACTATCAACAATTAAATTATTAGCAATACGCATAACCCAAGGTAAAAATTTTCCTTTCTCATTATAATATTCTTTTGATTTTATTCTTTTAATTACTATAACAAATGTTTCTTGAAAAAAATCATCTGCTTTGTCTCTATCTCCAACTTTGGAATAGATAAAGCCATAAAGTCTAGATTGATGTCTTTTAACAAGCGTAGCCAATGCATTTTCGTCACCAGAAATATACATATTGACTAATAAAGAGTCAGGAGTTTGTGATTTAGCCATAAAATTACCTTTTAATAAGGGTTGAGAAACTTATTTTTTCTAAAAAGTAATTTTAATACAATAGGCGTAATCGTTTTTTGAGATTAATTAATAGTCAAATTTAACATAATTTTAATTTAATAAACAAGTAAAATCGTAAAATTAACATTTAAATGAAAAAATAAAATATATTGAAAGTAACTTTCAATTGAGAAAAAGCAATAAATAGCTCAAAATAAAGACAATCTTCTTATCAGTTATTTTTTTAGAATTTTTGAATTTTGAGTTCCATTAGCATTTTTTATTTGCAAGAAATAAATACCCGTTTTTAAATCGCTAACATCTAATTGATGAGAAGAGCCAACTACCATCTTGATTAATTGCTTACCAAAACCATCTTTAATTTCAACAACATTCTCTGCTTCAGACAAATCGAAATTTAGCACATCTTCAATTGGATTTGGATAAAAAAGTTGCTTTTGAGAATATGAATTAGTATCTAGATTACAATTAGTTCCAACTACATATGAAAAATATTTTGTCACAGACAATCCGCCAGCATAAGCAAATTTAACAGCATAATTTATGGGTGAACCAATGGTTTGCCCTGTTATGGTGTAGGTATAAATATTTCCTGAAACGTTAGTCATTTGATATTCTGTGAATGGATTTTGTCTCCAGAGAAAGGCAACAACTCCTACTCTTCCTGTATCTAACATTTCAAAAGTAATTTTCACATCGTTTCCAAGCGTTTCAAAGGAATAGTTATAACCAGTAGAAAACGCTCCTTGTTAACCTTTAAAAAAGATGTATTTATTACATTAATAACTGATTTACAATTGATTTATACAAAAATTTAATTTAAAAACAAAAAAACAATAATGTATTATGTATAGCTAATGTATAGTTATTTTTAACATAATAGATTAACTATATCGATTTCTTTACCAGCTAAAAAATAAAAAATGATTACAACATCCATTAATCTCATGCGTTAGATTAGTTATCTTTGCAAACAATAAAATAACGCCATGATAGTAACTGATTTTTCAAATCTTGACACAAAGAAGAATATATTAATTAAAGGTGCTCAAATCCATAATTTAAAAAATTTAGATGTTGCTATTCCGCGAAATAAATTAGTGGTCATAACTGGATTATCTGGTTCTGGAAAATCGAGCTTGGCATTTGACACTTTATATGCCGAAGGACAACGACGCTATGTTGAAAGTTTGTCTTCCTATGCAAGACAATTTCTTGGTCGTTTAGACAAACCTAAAGTAGAATACATCAAAGGAATTGCTCCTGCAATAGCTATTGAACAAAAAGTAAACACAACCAACGCGCGCTCAACTGTTGGAACATCTACAGAGATTTATGATTATTTAAAATTACTTTTTGCGCGTATTGGCAGAACCATCTCACCTGTTTCGGGGAAAGAAGTAAAAAAGGATACTGTTTCCGATGTGGTTAAAGAAGTAAAAACATTTGAACTAAACAGCAAATGGCTTCTTCTCGCTCCTATTCATCTTGAAAAAGGTAGAAAACTAGAAGACAAACTCAAAGTTTTATTGCAACAAGGTTTTGCTCGAATTTTAGTGGGTAATGAAATGGTTCGTTTAGACCAAATTGACGAACATTCTTTAGATAACAAAGATATTTTGCTAATTATTGATAGAATTGTTGTTAATCCTGACACTTCAGTTGAAGAAGAATTCTATAATCGATTGGCGGATGCAATACAAACGGCTTTCTTTGAAGGTAAAGGAGTTTGTTTTCTACAAGAGCTAGATACTAACAAAAGAATAGAATTTAGTTCAAACTTTGAACTCGACGGATTGACTTTCTTAGAACCTAATGTACATCTTTTTAGTTTTAACAATCCTTATGGCGCATGTACTGTTTGCGAAGGTTATGGAAATATAATTGGTATCGACAGCGAACTGGTTATTCCAAATACAGCACTTTCTATTTTTGAAAACGCTATTTTTCCTTGGCGTGGCGAGAGCATGAGTTGGTATCGCGATTTGTTAGTTAACAATGCCTATAAATTTGATTTCCCAATTCACAAACCCTATTTTGAACTTACTGCCGAACAAAAACAACTTATTTGGGATGGAAATAAGTATTTCACTGGTTTGGATGCTTTTTTTAGCGAACTCGAAGAAAAAAATTATAAAATTCAAAATCGCGTGATGCTTTCTCGCTATCGTGGAAAAACAAAATGCACTAATTGCAAAGGAAAACGACTGCGAACGGAAACCAACTATGTTAAGATAGCTGACAAAACCATTTCAGAATTGGTTGATTTACCAATTAAAAGATTAATTCCCTTTTTTAAAGAAATAGAGCTTTCAGAATATGATTTTAAAGTTGCTAAACGTTTACTTATCGAAATCAACAGCCGTTTGGCGTTTTTAAGTGATGTTGGTTTGGATTATTTAACTTTAAACCGAAATTCGGCTTCGCTTTCTGGAGGCGAATCGCAACGAATTAATCTCGCAACTTCGCTAGGAAGTTCGCTAGTTGGTTCGATGTATATTTTGGATGAACCTAGTATTGGTTTACATCCAAAAGACACCGAACGATTGATAAAAGTGCTTAAAAATCTTCGCGATTTAGGCAACACCGTTATTGTGGTTGAACATGACGAAGATATTATGAAAGCTGCCGATAGAATAATAGATATTGGACCAGAAGCTGGAACTCATGGTGGAAATTTAGTTGCCGAAGGAACTTTTGAAGAAATTCTAAAATCCGATTCGCTCACTGCAAAATATTTGAATGGCGAAATGGAGATTTCCGTACCTAAAAAACGAAGAAAGTCCAATAATTTCATCGAAATAAAAGGCGCAAGAGAAAATAACCTTCAAAATGTTGATGTTGCTTTTCCTTTAGAGAGTTTAACTGTAATCACTGGTGTTTCGGGTAGTGGAAAAAGTACGTTGGTCAAAAAAATTGTTTTTCCGGCGATGCAAAAGAAACTTCAAGGTGTTGGTGATAAAGCTGGACAATTCTCTGAAATGACTGGAAGTTTTTCACATATTAAACACATTGAATACGTAGATCAAAACCCAATTGGAAGAAGTTCTCGCTCTAATCCTGTGACGTATATCAAAGCTTATGACGAAATCAGAGATTTATATGCCAAAGAGAAATTATCCAAAATCAGAGGTTATCAAGCCAAACATTTTTCTTTTAACGTTGATGGCGGACGATGCGAAACCTGCAAAGGTGATGGTTCTATCAATGTAGAAATGGTT
>Ga0073902_10001539_pt1 | contig 12434 bp, 11 predicted proteins | sample KloWWTmeKNB19Kit_FD_66667 | JGI IMG/M metagenome (GOLD analysis project Ga0073902, IMG submission 66667) | Active sludge microbial communities from Klosterneuburg, Austria, studying microevolution and ecology of nitrifiers - Klosterneuburg... | ecosystem: Engineered > WWTP > Aerobic digester >...
GTTTCGATGTGGCGCGACATCGGGTCATCGGATTCATCGCAGTGCAGGTCCACGCGCAGCCCGCGCTCGGCGGCGATTTCACACAGTCGTGTGACCGAGCGCGCACCATCGGCCATGGTGCGCTCGAAGTGCGGAATGCCGCCAACCACATCGACGCCGAGGTCGAGCGCTCGCAGCAGGTTCTTCTCGGCCGTCGCCGAGCGATACAGCCCGTCTTGCGGGAACGCGACCAACTGCAGGTCCAGATACGGGGCAACCTGTTGCCGGACGTGCAGCAGTGCCTCGACCGCGAGCAGGCGGTCATCGCAAACGTCGACATGCGAGCGAATCGCGAGCAGGCCCTGGCTGACCGCGAGATCACAGTAGTGCAGTGCGCGCTCGACGATCGCGTCCATCGTCAGCAACGGTTTCAGCTCGCCCCACAGCGCGATGCCTTCGAGCAGGGTGCCACTCTGGTTCACACGCGGTAGGCCATAGCTCAGCGCCGAATCGAGATGGAAATGGGCATCGACGAAGGGCGGCGTGACCAAGCGGCCGCTGACGTCGATCTCTTCGAGCGAAGTCGCGGCGAGCCTCGGCTCAACCGCCGCGATGCGGCCATCGCGAAGGCCGATGTCGATGCCATTGCGCCCATCGGGAAGGCGGGCATTGCGCAGGATCAGGTCCATGAAATCTCCAGGTCGTCGTCCGCCATTGTAGGAGCGAGCCCGGGCTCGCGACGCCCTACTCGCAACGTCATGGCACCGAGCGCAGTTCCACTTCCGCGATCATGCTGATGCGTTCCGACGTGAGCAGCACGTCGTGTTCGTCCGAGCCGAAACGTGCGGCTTCGCGACGTGCCAATTTCGTGCTGTATTCGGCCTCGTCGCGGTTGTTCACGCCGAACTGGATGTTGCCGATGCGCCATTGCCGTCCGGTCAGTTCATTGAACTCGGTGATGCGCGCCTGCGTCTGGCGGATCAGGTCGCCGTGCAGCTTCTCGGTCTCCGCCACCAGCACTGATGAGGCCACCTTGTAGTCGACTCCGGGGTTCTGGATCGCCAGTCCTTCGCTGCTGGCGAGCCGCGCACGCTCGACGAGATTCACGTTCTCGTCGCGCGGCACGCGCGCATAGCCGACGAGTTTGACGCGTTCGAATCCGGAGTCGTCGCGCGTACGTTCGGATGATGCGGTATGCCAGTGCGCGTCGATGAAGCATTTCAGCGCTGCGCGCACCTTGGTTTCCAGCGCCGCGGTGTCGCGATCTTGTGTCGAGATCAAGGCGACGATTTCCACCATCACGGCAATCGACGTGCGCTTCACCAACCGTTCCGCGGTCAGTCGCAAACGCAGCGTGTCTTGCACCGGCATCCACACCTGGACCTGTTCGTTCATGGCACTACTCCGTATCCGCCGGCCCGCTGCCGGCAAGGGCATGACAGCAGATGCCGGTCTCAGGGATTGCGACTGCCGCGGACAGGTCGCGGCACCGCTCGTTCAGCAGCCGCGCTAGTGGTAAAAGTACAGACCCGAATCAAGAAGAATGAACATGTCCGAACCCGTCCGCATTCCGCACTACATCCATGGCCAGCGCGTGAACGGCGTTGGCGAGCGCACGTCACCGGTATTCAATCCGGCAACCGGCGAGCAAGCAGGTGTACTTGGGCTGGCGGCTCAGGTGGATGTTGACACCGCCGTCGCCTCGGCAAAATCTGCTTTTCCGGCTTGGGCGGCCACCTCGCCGTCACGGCGCGCGCGGGTCATGTTCAAGCTGCGCGAACTGATCGACACCAATGCCAGCCAACTCGCGGCGCAGATCACCGCTGAACATGGCAAGACCCATTCCGATGCGCTCGGCGAAGTCGCACGTGGACTGGAAGTGGTCGAGTTCGCATCGGGTATTCCGCAATTGCTGAAGGGTGAGTTCACCGAGAACGTCGGCGGCAATATCGATGCGCACTCGTTCCGCCAGCCGCTCGGTGTCGTTGCCGGCGTTACGCCGTTCAATTTTCCGGCGATGGTACCGCTGTGGATGGTGCCGATCGCGATAGCTTGCGGCAACTGCTTCATCCTGAAACCGTCCGAACGCGATCCGTCGTCGTCGCTAATGCTGGCCGACTGGTTCAAACAGGCTGGGCTACCCGATGGTGTGTTCAATGTCGTGCACGGCGACAAGACTGCGGTCGATGCGATCCTCGCGCATCCCGACATCAAGGCGGTCAGTTTCGTCGGTTCGACACCGATCGCGAAATATATTTATGAAACCGGCGCACATCACGGCAAGCGCGTGCAGGCGCTGGGCGGCGCCAAGAACCACATGCTGGTGATGCCGGATGCCGATATGGATCAGGTTGTTGACGCCTTGATGGGTGCGGGTTACGGCTCTGCGGGCGAACGCTGCATGGCGATCTCGGTTGCGATCGCGATCGGTAACGACACCGCCGATGCCTTGGTCGCAAAGTTGGCGCCGCGTGTGCGAGCGCTGAAGATCGGCGATGGCATGACGCCCGGCATGGACATGGGCCCGCTGATCACGCGCGAGCATCGGGCGCGCGTCAAAGGGTTTGTCGACCTAGGTGTGCAGGAAGGTGCCGAATTGGTCGTCGATGGCCGCGATCATGTCGTATCAGGCGCAGAGCAGGGGTTCTTCCTTGGCGGCTGTTTGTTCGACCGCGTGCAGCCGTCGATGCGTATCTACAAGGAAGAAATCTTCGGCCCGGTGCTATGCGTGCTGCGCGCCGAAAGTTTCGAGCAGGCACTGCAGTTGATCAACGACCATGAGTTCGGCAATGGCACCGCGATCTTCACGCGTGACGGCGATGCCGCACACGATTTCGCGGCACGGGTGCAGGTCGGTATGGTCGGCGTGAACGTGCCGATTCCGGTGCCGGCCGCATTCCATTCGTTCGGCGGCTGGAAGGCTTCGTTGTTTGGCGACCAGCACGTCTACGGGCCCGAAGGCGTGCGTTTCTATACCAAGCTGAAGGCCGTGGCGACACGCTGGCCGACCCGCATCCGCGGTGGCGCGCAGTTCGTGATGCCGACCAATTCGTGAGGACAAGGCAATGACGACGACTGTCGTTGAGGTGAAATATGCGCATCACCACTGCCAATCTTTGTCGCCATACATCGCCAGCCCGATTACTGGAGGAGTCAAGTCCCGTGAACGCCCAACTCAAAACCAATTTGTCCGCCGATCTGCGCATCAACGGCCAGCGCCTGTGGGATTCGCTGATGGAGATGGCGAAGATCGGTGCGACCGCGAAGGGTGGCGTGTGTCGTCTGGCGCTGACCGATCTCGACAAACAGGGTCGTGATCTATTCGTGCGCTGGGCGCAGGAAGCCGGATGCTCGATCAGCGTTGACCAGATGGGCAACGTGTTCGCGCGCCGTGCGGGAAAAGACGACACGCTGACGCCGGTGGTCACCGGTTCGCATGCCGACTCACAGCCCACCGGCGGCAAGTTTGACGGCATCTACGGTGTGCTCGGCGGGCTGGAAGTGATCCGCTCGCTGAATGACCACGGTATCGAAACCGATCGCCCAATCGAAGTGGTGGTCTGGACCAACGAAGAAGGTTCTCGATTCGCCCCGGCGATGGTTGCGTCTGGTGTGTTTGCGGGTGTGTTTACGCTCGACTACGGGCTGTCGCGTGCCGATGTGAATGGCCTGACCATGGGCCAGGAACTCGAACGCATCGGCTATGCCGGCGACCAACCCATGGGTAAGCCGATCCATGCGGCATTCGAACTGCACATCGAACAAGGCCCGATTCTGGAAGCCGAAGGCAAGACCATCGGTGTGGTCACCCATGCTCAGGGGCAACGTTGGTACGAAGTCGAGTTCATCGGCCAAGAGTCACATGCCGGGCCGACGCCGATGCCGCGCCGCAAGGACGCACTGCTCGGCGCAGCGCGTGTGATCGATTGGGTCAATCGCGTCGGCCATGAGCACGCACCGTTCGCGTGTGCGACCGTTGGCATGATCCAGAACTATCCGAATTCGCGGAACGTGATTCCGGGGCGGGTATTTTTCACGATCGACATTCGTCATCCCGAGGATGCAGTGCTCGCCGAGATGGACCGCAAGGTGCGCGAGGGCGTGGCGCGCATCGCTGCCGAGACCAAGGTCGAGGTGCAACGGCTCGATCAAATCTTCTATTACAAGCCGGTCGCTTTCGATGTTGAGTGCGTGGCCTCGGTGCGTGCTGGCGCGGTGCGCTTCGGTTATTCGCACCGCGACATGGTGTCGGGAGCCGGCCACGATGCCTGCTACCTGGCGCAGGTCGCACCGACCTCAATGATCTTCGTGCCCTGTGTCGATGGCATTAGTCACAACGAAGTCGAGGACGCCAAGCCGGAGTGGATCGAAGCCGGCGGCAACATCCTGCTGCACGCGATGCTCGGGCGCGCTGGGCGCTGAGTGCTTGCGCCGCCGCCTCAATGCGAATAAAACCCGTGTTTGCCATTCGGGAGGTCACATGGCCAGAAAGGAAACCGGGGACATCGCAGCGGGTCGGCTCACGTCGGGACAGCTTGCGGAGAATTTTTCAGATGTCGCGCCGCCGCTTGATCGACAACGTGCATTGATCGAGGCCAGTCGATGTCATTTTTGCTACGACGCACCCTGCATTCAGGCGTGCCCGACCGCGATCGACATCCCTGGGTTCATCCGTGCCATCAGCACCGACAACCTGACCGGTGCCGCGAACAAGATTCTTGAAGCCAATATTTTTGGTGGTCAGTGCGCGCGCGTCTGCCCGACCGAGATCCTGTGCGAGGGTGAATGCGTTCGCAACGACCCGGAGGACAAGCCGGTCGAGATCGGCGCATTGCAGCGCTATGCAACCGATTGGGTCTACGAGCGCGATGTGCAGCTGTTCACGCGCGCCGCGCATACCGGCAAGCGTATCGCTGTCGTTGGTGCTGGCCCGGCAGGTCTCACCTGTGCGCATGCACTGGCGCTGCTCGGCCATGAGGTCGAGGTGTTTGAAGCGCGTGCGAAGTCGGGTGGTCTCAACGAATACGGAATTGCCGAGTACAAAGTAGTCAACTTCTCGCAACGCGAAGTCGAATGGCTGCTGTCGATCGGTGGCATTCGTTTGCAACACGGCAAGGCGCTCGGGCGCGACATCCACCTATCGCAACTGCGTCGTGAATACGATGCCGTTTTTCTGGGGCTTGGTCTTGGCGGCGTGAATGCGCTCAGCCTCGGTGATGCCGCTCTGCCAGGCGTGCGCGACGCGGTCGATTTCATTGCCGAACTGCGTCAGGCCGTGGACAAGGCGGCGGTGCCGGTCGGGCGACGAGTGGTGGTGATCGGCGGTGGCAATACTGCGATCGATGCCGCTGTCCAGAGCAAGCGCCTCGGCGCTGAACGGGTGACGCTGGTCTATCGCCGCGGTGCCGACGCGATGAGCGCGACCAACCATGAACAGGCGTTTGCGCAAGCCGAAGGCGTGCATGTGATCCACTATGCGCAACCGGTTGAGTTGATCGCGCGCAATGGTGTCGTCGCCGGTATTCGTTTCGAACATACGCGCATCGAACATGAAAAGTTGCTGGGTAGCGGCGAATTTTTCGAGATCGATGCCGACGTCGTGCTGAAGGCAATCGGGCAGGTGTTGCAGGCCGATGGCTTGAGCGAAGCGAGCGTCGAACTGTTGCGCTTGAACAAGGGTCGCATCGTCGTCGATGCGGACTTCGCAACCAGCCTCGCCGGTGTCTACGCTGGCGGCGACTGTGTCGGCGGCAAGACCGACCTCACCGTGCAATCGGTGGCCGATGGCAAGCACGCCGCCGCCGCGATCCATGCCCAACTGACCCAGGCCTGAGGAAACCGACATGGCCGATCTATCGACAGAATTCGTCGGCGTAAAATCGCCGAATCCATTTTGGCTGGCCTCGGCGCCACCCACCGACAAGGCCTACAACGTCATTCGTGCCTTCGAGGCCGGCTGGGGCGGAGTGGTGTGGAAGACGCTTGGGCTCGATCCGCACGTCGTCAACGTTAGCTCACGCTATGGCGCGGTGCAGTGGAATGGCCAGCGCATGGCCGGGCTGAACAACATCGAGTTGATCACCGATCGACCGCTGGCGATCAACCTCGCCGAGATTCGGCAGGTCAAGCGCGAGTGGCCGGATCGGGCGATGATCGTTTCGCTGATGGTGCCCTGCGACGAGGCGAGCTGGAAGTACATCTTGCCGATGGTCGAGGACACCGGTGCCGACGCCGTCGAGCTGAACTTCGGCTGCCCGCACGGCATGAGTGAGCGCGGCATGGGTGCGGCCGTCGGCCAAGTGCCCGAATACGTGCAGATGGTCGCCGCTTGGGTCAAACAACATTCGCGGCTGCCCTGCATCGTCAAGCTGACTCCGAATATCACCGACATCCGCATTTCTGCGCGCGCTGCACACGCGGGCGGAACCGATGCCGTGTCGCTGATCAACACGATCAACTCGATCACGACCATCGACCTCGACTTGATGGCGCCGACGCCGACGGTGGATGGCAAGGGCACGCACGGTGGCTATTGCGGCCCTGCAGTTCGCCCGATTGCGCTGAACATGGTCGCTGAGATCGCGCGTGATGCGCAGACTGCCGGCTTGCCGATCAGTGCCATTGGCGGCATCGGTACATGGCGCGATGCGGCTGAATTCATCGCACTCGGCGCCGGCAACGTGCAGGTCTGCACAGCCGCCATGCACTACGGCTTTCGCATCGTCGACGACATGATTTCGGGCCTGTCGAACTGGATGGATTCCAAGGGTTACAAGACCATCGAAGACTTTCGTGGTCGTGCGATCAAGAACGTCACCGACTGGAAATTCCTGAACCTGAAGTACGACATCAAGGCGCGCATCAATCAGGACTTGTGCATCAAGTGTGGGCTTTGTCACATCGCCTGCGAGGACACCGCGCATCAAGCAATCCTTCGCGAGAAAGAGGGTCAACGTCACTTCGAAGTCGTTGATGATGAGTGCGTCGGTTGCAACTTGTGCATGCACGTCTGTCCGGTTGACGACTGCATCACCATGGAACGCGTCGATGATGGTTCGTACCAGAACTGGACCATGCATCCGAACAATCCGATGGCGGAGAAGGCTTGATGCGTTCGAAGGCGATGGACTACGACAAAGAGGTGCCAGTCAGCCTGGATCTGATCAATGTCGACCTGATGCCAACGGCGTTGAACGACCGCACTTGGGACTGGAAGGCAATTGCGGCGCTTTGGGTCGGCATGGTTGTGTGTGTGCCTGCGTACATGCTCGCAGCCGGGTTGGTCAGCGAAGGGATGAACTGGAAGGAGGCGGTCGGCACCATTCTGATCGCGAACCTGATCGTGTTGATTCCGATGATCGCGGTCGGCCATGCCGGCACCAAGCACGGCATTCCGTTCCCGGTGCTATTGCGTGCGTCATTCGGAACGCGCGGCGCGAAGGTACCAGCGTTGTTGCGCGGCCTCGTCGCGTGCGGCTGGTTCGGTATTCAGACTTGGGTTGGCGGCGCCGCAATCTACGCCATCGTCAACATTCTCAGCTTCAATGCCATCGATGGCGATCCCTTGCCTGTGCTCGGTATCGACGCTGGCCAAACCGGCTGCTTCCTGGCGTTTTGGTTGCTGCATGTCTGGTTCATCAAACACGGCACCGAGTCAATCCGCTGGCTGGAATTGTGGGCGGCGCCGTTGTTGATCGCGATGTGTTGCGCGTTGTTGTATTGGGCCTATGTGCGCGCCGACGGCTTCGGCCCGATGTTGTCGACACCCTCGAAGTTTGCCGCTGGTGGTGAACGCGAAGGCCAGTTCTTCAGTGTGTTTTGGCCGTCGTTGACGGCCATGGTCGGGTTCTGGGCCACGCTCGCCTTGAACATTCCCGACTTCACACGCTACGCACGCAGCCAGCGCGACCAGATCATCGGCCAGTCGCTGGGTTTGCCGATCCCAATGGCGGCACTCGCCTTCGTTGGCGTCGCCGTCACCTCGGCGACGGTGGTTCTCTACGGTGAAGCGATCTGGGATCCAGTCAAACTGACCGAGCGCATGGGCGGACTGGGCGTCATCGTCGCGTTGATCGCACTGGTGCTCGCCACGATCACGACCAATCTTGCCGCCAATGTCGTCGCACCCGCGAATGGCTTTTCGAATTTGAGTCCGCGTCGCATCTCATTCAAGATGGGCGGTTACATCACCGCCGTCATCGGCATCGCGATGTTTCCCTGGAAGCTGTTGGAATCAACTGGCGCTTACATCTTCACTTGGTTGATCGGTTATTCGGCGCTGCTCGGACCGATCGCCGGCATCATGCTCGCCGACTATTTCCTGATTCGCCGCACCGAACTCGATAGCGAAGAGTTGTTCAAGGAAGGCGGACGTTACAGCTATCGCGGCGGCTGGAATCCAGTGGCGTTCGTGGCGCTGATCGCCGGCGTGCTGCCGAACTTGCCCGGTTTTCTTCATGCCGCCGGATTAGTCGATTCGGTGCCGGCTGTCTTCGACACGATTTACGCCTATGCCTGGTTCGTCGGGCTGGCAGTAGCGGCGCTGGTTTATCTGCTGTTTTCGCAAGGTGAGAAGTGACATGGATACCCTGATTCGCGGTGGCACCCTGATCGATGCCGAACTGACCGTGCGCAGTGATCTGCTGATCCGCGATGGCGTGATCGCCGCAGTCGGCGTTGACCTCGAAGCACCGAGTGGCGCCCAGGTGATCGACGCCGGCGGCCAGTATGTGATGCCGGGCGGCATTGACCCGCATACGCACATGGAATTGCCGTTCATGGGCACGGTGGCGTCCGACGATTTCTTCACTGGTACCGCCGCTGGATTAGCCGGTGGCACCACCAGCATCATCGACTTCGTGATTCCCAATCCGCAGCAGTCGTTGTTGGCGGCGTTCCGCGAATGGCGTGGCTGGGCGGAAAAGGCAGCTGGTGACTACGGCTTCCATGTCGCTGTCACTTGGTGGGATGAGTCAGTGCATCGCGAAATGGGCGAACTGGCGCACGCGCATGGCGTGTCGAGTTTCAAGCACTTCATGGCCTACAAAAACGCCATCATGTGCGACGACGAAGTGCTGGTGAACAGCTTCACGCGCTGTCTCGAACTCGGCGCATTGCCGACCGTACATGCCGAGAATGGTGAGCTGGTCTATCGCTTACAGAAGCAGTTGTTGGCACGTGGCATCACCGGGCCAGAAGGTCATCCGATGTCGCGCCCGCCGGCGGTTGAAGGTGAGGCCGCGAATCGCGCCATTCGCATTGCCGAAGTGCTGGGTGCGCCGCTGTATATCGTGCACAATTCGGCGCGGCAGGCGCTTGAAGCCATCGTGCGTGCGCGCGGCGAAGGCCAGCGGGTATTCGGCGAAGTGCTTGCCGGGCATCTGGTGATTGACGACTCGGTTTATCGCGATCCGGATTTCACCCGCGCTGCCGCCCATGTGATGAGTCCGCCATTCCGCGCGCCGGAGCATCAGAAAGCGTTGTGGGCGGGATTGCAGGCCGGGCATCTGCACACAACGGCAACCGATCACTGTTGCTTCTGTGCGCCGCAAAAGGCTGCCGGCAAGGATGATTTCACCAAGATCCCGAACGGCTGCGGTGGCATCGAAGATCGCATGTCGGTGCTCTGGCATTACGGCGTGAATTCGGGTCGCCTGACACCGAACGAGTTCGTGAAAGTGACCAGCACCAATGCGGCGCAAATCTTCAACATGTATCCGAAGAAAGGCTCGCTACGCGTCGGTGCCGATGCTGACCTCGTGGTTTGGGACCCGAATGGCTCACGCACGATCTCGGCGAAGACGCATCACCAAAATGTCGACTTCAACGTTTTTGAAGGTCGCACTGTGCAAGGTATCGCCACACACACCTTCAGCCGCGGCCAGCTTGCTTGGATCAACGGCGACCTGCGCGCAGAACGTGGCCACGGCCGTTATCTGCCACGGCCACTCGGCGGTCACTATTACGAGGCGGTGAGGAAGCAGTCTCGATAGTCGAGGTCAACCAAACCGGATCGCCGACGTTGTGATGTCTCGAAGCCCGCCGAAGGCCAAGGCTGCTTCGTTACCTTTCACTTCGGAGAAACGATCATGTTCAAGAACACCTTGTGTGCGGTTGCAATGCTCGCGGCGTCGATGACAGCGAGCGCATTGACGTTTGAGCGCACCACCACCATCAACGATGACTACAGCGGCCATGCCGTGATCCATTCCGCCGGTTCGCTCGGCGAAGACAGCGGCAGCCGTATCGCCGACGCCAGCTTCAACAAATTCCACCCGCGTGCCGAAACGCGATTTGTCGACGGCACCATGTCGCGCGAAGCGGTGCGCGACGGTGAATTGGTGACGGTGACTTACGACGGCGCGATCACGCTCACCGGGAACGCCGGCGGCAGCAGTGCGAACGGCAGTGCGCAGCCGTTGTCGATCAGCTTTGTCGATCTAAAGATCGTGAAAAACGCTGAAGAAGGCCCCGACCTGTCGGGCCAACTCATCGTCAATGGCCAGACCATCGACGCCGCAACGGCACCCGCGCAGGTGCGTGCGGTACTGCTCGGTCTGCTGCGCTTTTTCCGCGTCTGAAAACGCTCGCCGGGCGGCACCCCATACCCGCCCGGTGATCCGCGTTGACGCACCGTCCACGCGCACCCCAAACCTCACCCCGACACCCGCCGGTTCCTTCGCTGGCGCAACCGGTTTTGCCGCCATCAACGGCTCATGCCGCGCCGCGTACCACGCCGTTAGCACCTCTTTTCGATCGCGATAAGACATAGCCCGACTCCATCACCGGAAATGGCGCCCAGCATCGCGAAACTAAGCAATCCCCACATCCGCATAAACCCGGAATTTCCCTAGGAAATTTCTTGACCACCGCTCCGATCCAGCACCACACTCCCCCCAATAGTCCGGCGATCCCGTCGGAGAATAGGTGTTAGATTTCCAGTGAAATTTGGAGGGATCGTGAAGAAGGATGCTTTACGGCAGATCGTCCAAGAGATAAGGGTGCCCTACGTACTCCACTTCACTCAGGCACAAAACCTCCCGTCTATAATGTCTAAGGGGATCTTTCCAGTTAGTAGGTCTAGTGAACTCCCTGTTCTGCCGAAGGTAAATGACCTCTTGAGGCTGGATGGTCATGAAGATGGAGTCTCTGCGTCCATTGGTTTTCCCAACTGTCAGATGTTCTATAAATATCGAATAACCGACCCAACAACAGATTGGGTGGTACTTGTAATGAATCCACGGATTCTTTGGGAAAAGGACTGTGCCTTTTGCAAGCACAATGCCGCCGATTCACGCATTTCTTCGCGGTCACTGGAAGAACTTAAGGGTCCGGATTCACTTAAGGGGCTTTTTGCTGAACTTGAGGGACTCCCCTCGCGCGCGGACCAGCGCTTGAAGAGCTATGATCCGACAGACGTGCAAGCGGAGGTTCTTATTTTTGATATCATCGAACCGGCTCTTATCGCGGGCGCCGTGTTTGAGGATCTGCGAGTCAAGACCGAAAATGAACAGTACGTAGGTGGAATAAAGACCTACCTCCATTCGAAGGGCAAGGGTTTGTTCGCGACCCGAAACTATGTCCGGAAGTACGACTGAACCCTATTTGTAGGACGCAGACAATGGCTGAGCGACCCGTATACATTCCATCCGCAACTGGGGTCTCGTTCGTTGTTACAAAGAACGTCGAGTTCAAGTGGTTTGCTGGTATGGCGGTAAGTCAGAAGCAGAAGTCAATTGACTCCCTTCATTCCGCAGCTTTACAGATTCCAGGTGTCAAGAGTGTGCTTGAGATTTCGAGCAAGTCACGGGAACAAGTCGGGATTTCGCTAAGTGCCTTTAACTTGATGATAACCACCGTCAAGAACAATCGCGCGTTTAGTGTTGAATCGGCATTTCAAGGAAGTAAAGTATTTGAACGCGGCGGCCCTTTTGTTGACTTGCTGGAGAAATCTTCTCGCGAGGCAAAAGGAGACGAGAGAATACAATCCTCCGGCAGGCTTCTCGGCTTCCGATTCTTCGGGGCAGAATGGGAATTGGAGCCACTAACGGCATTCTATGATTGGCTCTATATAAATGCGCTCCGAAAACAACCAGATCTCGTTGAGCGGGTAGTTCAATATTCGGCGTTTACTGACATCGAGTTCAATCCAACTCGGTCAATAAATTGTCAGGCTTACTCTGCGGCGCTTTTTATGTCGCTCGTCAACCGTGGTCTGATCGAGTATGCAACCTCGTCAAAAGCGGCGTTTTTGGAAACCGTGAGAAGTGCCGTGGTAAATAACGCTGCACGGGATGAATCTATTCAAACGGGGCTCGCGTTCGGCTGAGTGGAAATCTAACTATGCATCTATGGACTCCTCCCTCACGTCAACCTGATTGATTTTGATCGGTGTCATCACGAAGGGACCGGTGCAGTCGTCTATCCGTCCTCGAAGTGGCGGGTTTATCCGCCGG
>Ga0073902_10001542_pt1 | contig 12420 bp, 12 predicted proteins | sample KloWWTmeKNB19Kit_FD_66667 | JGI IMG/M metagenome (GOLD analysis project Ga0073902, IMG submission 66667) | Active sludge microbial communities from Klosterneuburg, Austria, studying microevolution and ecology of nitrifiers - Klosterneuburg... | ecosystem: Engineered > WWTP > Aerobic digester >...
CTTCTCACACTACAATACCGCCCTATGCGCGACTGGTCACTCGCCTCTGGCGACCCGCTTTGCCTCACCCTCGCGGCTGATTCTCGCCTCTCCATCCCCGACTACCTCAACGACCACATCTGGGAACTCGAATTCGGCGGCGCCGAGCCAGCCTCGCTTGCGCTTCACACCACTTACGGCTTGCGCGCCAAAGCCATGCGCATCTTCCATCGTTTCAGCGAAGGCAAAAAAATTGTCAGCGACCCGAAGGCATTCGCGCTTCCGCCAACCGTCCGCCGTTTTTACCCGAACTTCCTCATCGTTGACTATTCTCCATTACCCAACATTGACGTATCCACCGAATATTGGGTTCCACAATCCAACGCGGTCTGCGGGCGCGTCACGGTTGCCAACAAATCCAACGCGAATCGCAAGATCAAACTCGAACTCTGCGCGGTTCTCGTTGCGATAGATGGGCAAAGTATGTCCGCCGCGCAGGCGCAGATGGTCAACATTCTCGGAGGACAAACAGGCGGACTCTTCCCCGTCCTCTTTATGACTGGCGGACCGGCGCACGGATCGGGACCTCATCCCTCGCTTCTTCTCGACCTTGAGCTTGGTCCGGGAGCGACGCGTCAACTCACGTGGACGCAAGCCGCGACAGACCGATTGCAAACCTCCTTTGAACTCGCGCGTCAAACTGCCGCCCGACCATGGGAAGCCGAACGCGCGCGGCTCGAACTGCTCAACGCGAGCCAATCCATTGACATCCGCACCGCTGATAAAGAATGGGACGCGGCGTTTGCATTAAGTCAAACTACTGCGTTCGGATTATTTTTCCCACCGAATGAACATTTGCCAAATCCATCCCTCGTCTCCTCGCGCGGACCTGATAACGGCTACTCGCCCAAAGGCGACGGCACCGACTATCCCGCCTCGTGGAACGGGCAATCTCCCTTCGACGCGTATTATCTTTCGGATGTGTTGCCCGCCTCACAAGCCGCAAAAGATTTGCTAAAAAACTTTCTCGCGATTCAAAATGAAAACGGTGAGATAGACGGCAAGCCAGGTCTAGCAGGTCAACGCGGGCGGTATCTTTCCGCGCCGTTGTTATCAAGCCTCGCGTGGAAGTTGTACGAAAAAAATGAAGACAAGGAATTTTTGAAACAGGTTTTTCCTCAACTTCAAAAATTCTTCTGGTCGTGGTTCTCTCCCGAATACGACGATGACCGCGACGGCATCCCGCAATGGAAACATGTCTTGCAAACGGGCTTTGAGGATAATCCGCTGTTCGACCAGTGGCACGAGTGGTCGCTGGGAGTGAACATTTCACAAGTCCACAGCCCCGCGCTCGAAGCGATGTTGTACAACGAAGCCGCGTGCCTGATCAAAATGGCGGAGGGACTCGATGAACATGATTCGCTCACCCTCCTGCACGAGCAAGCCGCGAAATTGCGCGCCTCCATTGAGTCCACGTGGCAGGCGCGGACGGGGTTGTATCACTATCGCGAGCGCGGCACAGGGTTGAGTTTGGCGGGGAAAGTCCTCGTGCGGCAACAAGGCTCAGGGACGGCGGTGACGAAGATAAAGTTCGAGGGGCAGATCCGCTTGCTAGTGGAGATCCAGACCCAAAGTCCGGGGGCGAAGCGGCCTCTCATCCGCATTCATGAATTTTCATCCAAGCCCGCCGATGAGGTCATCGAAAGCGGCGATTATCAATGGCGCAGCGGCGGCGCGATGTACACCACGAAAAAAACGTACTCGAAACTTGCGAAGGTTTCGGTGCGCGGACTCAGCGATGAAGACACGGTCATCATCAGCACGCTCGATTACACCACCGAAGACCACACGTTGTTCGCGCCGCTGTGGGCGGGAGCGCCAGACGAAGCGCGCGCGCAACACATGATCGGGCGCGCGCTGTTGGACGCGTCGCGTTTTTATCGTCCGTATGGAATTCCCGCCTGCCCTTCATTAACTCAGCCTGAAGCGGAAACCGTTTCGCAATCCGTGCATCTGCCGTGGAATTTGTTCGTGTGCGAAGGCTTGCTGAGATACGGATTCCGCTCCGACGCCGCGCGGCTGTTCGCGCACAACATGACCGCGATCATCCAGGACCTGAAACTGAACCGCGCCTTCCACGCGCGCTACCACGCCGAACGCGGCACAGGCATCGGCGAACGCAACGCCCTCAGCGGACTCGCGCCCGTCGGCTTATTTATGAAAATCTTGGGAGTTGAAATTCATTCCTCCACGCGCGTGAAACTCGAAGGCGAAAATCCTTTCCCGTGGGATGTGACGATTCAATTCAAAGGTCTGAAAGTGATTCGAGGGATGAAGAAAACGGAAGTTGTGTTTGCGAATGGGAAGTCTGTGACTGTGGAGGGCGGCGAGTCGGCGGTGGTGGAGGGGTAGGGTTATTGGCATTGTTGGGGTCAGCAAATTGTTCGTTGGAGAAATAAGGGTGAGAGGTTTATAATCGGTAAATGTCCAAGTTCGATAAAATTCTGGAAAAGGTATTGCGCGGAGCCTCCGATGCGAATATTGATTTTCAGGACCTATGCCAATTATTGAACGGGCTTGGATTTCAGGAAAGGATTCGCGGTAGTCATCACATCTACACCAAAGATGACGTGATGGAAATCATCAATATCCAACCCAATGGCTCGAAAGCCAAACCGTATCAGATAAAACAGGTTCGCAATTTGATTTTGAAATACAAACTGGCAGGTGAAAATGATTAAATACGAAGTAATTCTTTACTGGAGCGATGAAGACGAAGCGTTTGTCGCCGAGGTCCCAGAATTGCCTGGTTGCATGGCAGACGGCGCGACCTACTTTGAAGCGCTCAAAAATGTCGAGCAGATCGCTCAAGAATGGATCGAAACCGCCCGCGAATTGGGCAGAGAAATCCCTGTACCAAAAGGAAAACTGGTCTACGCATAAACAAAAATCCCGAAGTCGTTGTACTTCGGGATTTTTGCAAATGGCAAATCAGTGACGGTAGAGGAGGGAGAGTCGGCAGTGGTGGAGGTGTAGGAATAATTGGACAAATCCCCTCAAAATGCCAATAAGAATCTCGCTTATTGGCATTTTGGGCTTATAATGCCAATAAGAAAGCCCGTTATTGGCAAAAACCCTGTGAAACCAGAAGATTTCATCTCTCCCACCGCTGGTCAGGCAATCCGAAGCCCCAAGGGATATTGGGCGTTTATCCCCGCGCCCTTGCCTCCCGCCTTGAATTGGACGGCGCAACTCGTCTCGCTGGCTGGCGAAGCGGAACGCGCGCTGGCGGAACTTTCCACGATCGGGAAGTCCTTCCCTGCGCCGCACGTGTTGACCAGTTCGTTCATCAGGCAGGAAGCAGTCATGTCCTCGCGCATCGAGGGGACGCAAGCCACGTTGGAGGAAATCTATCAATACGAAGCGGGGGTAACTTCTACACAACCAAAGTCTGATGCAAAAGAAGTCCACAATTATGTATCCGCGCTCGATCATGGATTATCGCGATTGAGTACATTGCCTGTCAGCCTGCGATTGATCCGTGAATTGCACGAACAGTTGATGAAAGGCGTGCGCGGCGACCTGTGGACGCCAGGCGAATTCCGCCGCTCGCAAAATTGGATCGGTCCCGCAGGAAGCACGCTTGAAACTGCTCCTTACGTGCCGCCTCCTGTGGATGAGATGCTCGAGTCGCTTAATCAACTGGAACGACACATCCACGCGCCTTCGGATATTCCGCCTATTGCAAGGGTTGGATTGATCCACTATCAATTCGAAGCCATTCACCCATTCCTGGATGGAAATGGGCGCGTGGGACGGTTGCTCATCGTCCTGCTTTTATGTCAATGGGAATTGTTGCCGCAACCCTTGCTGTATTTGAGCAATTACTTCGAGAGACATCGAAGCGAGTATTACGCCCGCCTGCTTGCGATCAGTCAGCAGGGCAAATGGGAAGAATGGCTCACGTTTTTTCTGATCGGTGTACGCGATCAATCGCGTGAAGCGACCGTCCGTATTCAGAAATTACAGGCTTTGCGGGGAAAATACTATTCAAAATTCGCGGCTGAACGAAAAACTGCCCAACTCCAGCAATTGATGGATTTTCTGATCGGGCATCCAATTGTCACCATTTCACAGGTGCAATCCGCTTTGAAAGTAAAAGATTTCAAAACCGCCCAGAGATATATCGCAAAATTGCAGGATGCAAAAATATTAACGGAGATCACGGGCAAATCTCGAAATCGTCTATTTCGCGCCAATGAAATATTGAGAGCCATTGAAGAGCCACTTCCTTGAGTGTTCGCCTTGCCATCTCCCAACTATCCTGTATACTGTTGATACAGTGAGGTTCCCATGAATGACATCAAACATCTTATGCTCGCCGTCGTGCAGGAACAAGATCACGAGTCCGCTACCCAAGCGCTCGAGAAACTGGACGTGCCTATTACCTTCTTTGCCAGCGCGGGCGGATTCCTCGGTCGGCGCAACGCGACGCTGTTGATTGGTCTGCGCGAGGGACGCGAGGAAGAGGCGATCAAAGCGCTCGAAGAATCCTGCCGCCAGCGGATTGAATATCTCACGCTTCCCCTCGAAGGCTCGCCTCTGCCGATGCCCGCGCCTGTTCCCGTCACCGTTGGCGGCGCAACAATTTTTGCATTACCCGTTGAACGATTTGAAGAGATTTAAAAATGACGCGGAAAAAGAAAAGATTTACCGCTAAGTCCGCTAAGGACGCTAAGATTTTAAAAGGGTTTTCTTAGCGGTCTTCGCGCGCTTCGCGGTTAAAAAGATTTTCAGGAGTTTTCACCATGAAAATGATCATCCTCATCATCAAAGACAGCGACTCGGACCACGTAACGCAAGCGCTCACCTCGGCAGATTACCGCGTGACGCGCGTCGCCTCCACAGGCGGATTCCTCCGCAGTGGAGTCGTCACCCTGCTCCTCGGCGTAGACGATGACCGCGTCGACTCTGCCATCGGGCTGATCCGCGAGAAGATCGGCAAAACCGCGTCGAATGAAAAACGCGCCACGATGTTCGTTGTCCCTGTGGAGAGATTTGAGCAGGTATAAGAATTCATGCCTAGCCACAAAGACGCAAAGGCGCTGAGAAAAGAGATTCTCTGTGACTCTGTGTCTCTGCGGCAGATTAATTTCGAGGATATCCGTGAATAAACTCTTTCGTGTTTTCATTCTATTCATTATCTTTGCATTCTCCCTCACAGCGTGCGGACTGCCCTCAGGCGGCGGAGACAGCCCCACGTCCGCGACGGAACCGCCTTCATCGGGCGATCAGGTTGCCACGGTGGTTGCGTCCACGATGCAGGCGCTGACTCCCAATTCTCCCGATTCTCCAACCCCACAACCAGCGGGCATACTTCCCCATTCACTTTATTTCGTCAACAACGACAGCGCGGGCATCGCGCAAATCTTTCGACTCGACGCCGATGGAAAAACGACAACACAGATCACATTCGAGCCAAGCGCTGTCGGACGGTATGACGTTTCTCAAATAGATGGCAGCGTCGTGTATGTATCGAACAACCAATTACTGCTCATCAATGCGGATGGTTCGGGGCGGCGCGCGCTTGTGGACGGCGGACCCGTGGACCCCGATTACCAATTCGCCGAGGGAATCAATAATCCTACCTTTTCACCCGACGGCCAGACGATCGCCTTCGGGCATCGAGGTTTGGTTTTATACGCAGTTTCAACGGGAGTTTCCAATACAGTGGTGGAAAACGTGATCGGCGACCTCGGCGGCGGACTTGGACCCGGCCTGATGTACGTCCCGCAACGATACTCACCCGATGGAACGAAAATCCTCATCACGGTTGCCATTCCCAACAGTGACGGCGTCTCCTCTGGGATCTATTATCCCGCCGCAGGCTTGCTCCTTCCTGTCAATGGCGAGGACGGCGCGGCAGTCTGTTGCGGCGAACAAGGCTGGGCTTGGGATAGCTCGGCGTTATATGCGGGCATCTCGTCTGTGGGGATGTTTGGCTCCGGTCTGTGGCGGGTGGACGCGTCGAGCGGGGATATGTCCACCCTTTTACCGACAGAATCGGGCGGTAACTACAATCTCGCCTCCGAGCCTTATCTCGCGCCGGATGGTCAACTATATTTCTTCTTTGCCAATATGCCTGCAACGGAGGAGTTTGTCAGCCGCGCGCCGTTGCAAATTGTCCGTTCGGCTCCCGATGGCGTGACAGGCAGAACGGTCTTATTGCCTGAAACCTTTCAACTGATGAATGAAGCCCTCTGGGCGCCCGATGCCAGTTTTGTCATTACGGCGATTGCCCCAACAGACGCGGTCTACGCGGGCGGCGCGCTCGAACTCTTTTACACGCACGCCGAAGCGGGCTTCCTCACGCTCGCGCCGTTCGGTCAGCAACTCAAATGGGGTCCGTAAAACTTTTCGGCGGCATCGAGGGCGGCGGCACAAAATTTAATTGCATCGTGGCAACCTCGCCCGATGACATTCGCCGCGAGGAACAATTCCCAACCACAACTCCAGACGCAACGCTGGATAAAGCGATTCGATTCTTCAAGCAAGCCGAAACGGATTTTGGGAGACTCTCCGCGTTGGGGATGGCGTGCTTCGGTCCTCTCGACGTTCGACCTGCCTCGCCCACCTTCGGCTTTATCCTCCCGACGACAAAACCCGGCTGGTCGAATTTCAACGTCCTCGGCAAAATCAAATCCGCATTCGACATTCCCCTCGCCTTCGACACCGACACCAATGGAGCCGCGCTTGGCGAATCGAAATGGGGCGCGGCGCAAGGACTCGACACCTTCATTTATCTGACCATCGGCACAGGCATCGGAGGAGGCGCGCTCGTCAGCGGCAAACTCCTGCATGGATTGTTGCATCCCGAAATGGGACACATCCGCTTGCCGCATGATTCGCAAAGAGACCCGTTCGAGGGAATCTGTCCGTTTCACAAAGATTGTTTCGAGGGGCTGGCGTCGGGTCCCGCCATTGAAAAACGCTGGGGGCAAAAAGGGGAGACTCTTCCGCCTGAGCATCCCGCCTGGGATTTGGAAGCGCATTACATCGCGCTCGCCCTCGCAAACTTTATCCTGACCCTTTCACCACAACGCATTATCATCGGCGGTGGAGTCTCAGGGCAGAAATTTCTATTCCCTATGATTCGCGTCAAGGTGAAAGAAATATTGAACAAGTATGTTCAATCGTCGGCCGTTGGGGAAAATATTGACGCGTACATCGTCCCGCCTGCGCTGGGGACTCGTTCGGGGATGTTGGGCGCGATCGCGTTGGCGCAAAAGACCTCACAGGTCTAGCAGACCTGTGAGGTCTCGATTACAAAATTATCAATCAACCTTGTCTTTCCGATAAACACAGCCATCGAAAGCAGGGTTTTTCCCTTCACAACATTCAATTCTTCGAGCGTGTCATAATCCGCACACGAGACGTATTGCGGTTCGGCGAGCGGCTCACTGGCTAAGACGTCTTTCATCTTTCCTCTTACCTTTTCCGCATCACGCTCGCCCTTCTCAAATAATTCCTTCGCCGCGCTCAACGAACGGAATAACACTGTCGCGGCTTTTCTCTGCTCGGCATCCAAATACACGTTGCGGCTGGACATCGCCAAGCCATCCGCCTCACGCCTCGTTGGGCAAATGACGATCTCGATGGGGAAATTCAGATCAAGCGTCATTCTGCGGATCACCGCCACCTGTTGCGCATCCTTTTGACCGAAATATGCTTTGTGCGGCTGAACGGCATTGAACAACTTGGCGACAACGGTTGTCACACCCTTGAAGTGACCTGGTCTCATCGCCCCTTCTAGCGGATGCGTCATCGCTTCGACATCCACATACGTTTGGTAACCCGTAGGATACATGCTCTCGGCTGACGGCGTCCACACAAGGTCGGTATGCGGCTCGATCAGGCGGAAATCCCGTTCAAGGTCACGCGGATACTTGGCGAGGTCTTCCTTCGGTCCGAACTGAGTCGGGTTGACGAAGATGGAGACGATAACGTGGTCACACTCGTCCCTTGCGCGGCGGATAAGGGAGAGATGCCCGTCGTGGAGGAATCCCATGGTGGGGACCAGACCAACCGTCCCGTCGAGAGAGAGGCGGGTTTTCCGTAGTTCATCCAGTGTAGAGACTGTTCGCATATCCGTAACTTCGGTGGTTGACAGGGTTAGAAAATCTGTGCTAAACTTAGCCTACAAATCAGTCAAAGGAGACTCAAATGGCTTACTCATACACCAACTCAAAAGGAAACACCTACTACCTGCACACCAAGAAGTCGCTGACTTCCACAGGCAAGGAACGCACCCTCTTCTACTTCTCGAAGGAATTGCGAGAAGGCGAAGCGCTCGACGCCGTTCCCGCTGGTTACACCGTCGCCGAAATGAAGACGGGCATGCTCGTTCTCAAGAAAGCAACCGAAGGATAGGAAGACACAGGGTTCATCGAAGTATAACCCTGTTTATTCACCGCTCAGCCCGCGGGGTTGGGCGCACAACCAAATACTTTTAGATAAAAAAGGAGACTAATCATGACACGTAACACAGCATCTAAAAGCCCCGTACATAAGGAAGTGAGGGAATCATGCCAGCATTAAACCGCGTTCAACTGATCGGACGTTTGGGCAAAGACCCTGAAAGCAAATTCACCCCTACGGGCAAGAAAGTGACCCATTTCAGCCTAGCCGTTTCGCAACGCTGGAAGACCGGCGGCGAGATGAAGGAATACACCGAGTGGGTCAACATCGAAGCGTGGGGTCGGCTCGGAGAGGTGTGCCAGGAATACCTCAAAAAGGGAAGCCTGGTCTACCTCGAAGGACGGCTCAAGACTGAAAAGTACGAAGACAAGAGCGGCGACACCAAATACTTTACCAAAGTCGTTGCGCTCACCCTGCAATTCCTTGATAAGAAGGAAAAGGAAGAGCCAATGATGACGGTGGAAGAAGACGCCGCCGATTACGAGGCGTAGAACAAAAAAGGACGACCCTTTCGGGTCGTCCTTTTTCTTAACCGCTAAGCCCGCGAAGGACGCTACGTTTTTATTCTTTGGACTTACGCAATACCCAAAAAAGCTATCCGCTAATCTTCACTAATCTACGCTAATCTTTTAAAAATTCGCGAAGATTGGCGTGGATTAGCGGACAAAAAATCATTCTGCGTAAGTCCTGATTCTTTCTTTGCCTTCGCCTCCACCGGCAACTTCTCCAACTCGTCCACCATTCGGCTCAACACATCGAAGCCGACTTGATAATCGAATCAAAAAGCGTCATGCTGGAGCATGACGCTTTTTGATTCGGGATGTAGGCGTATGGATTATTTATACGTCAACGCGTATACGCAGGGTGTTTCTACGAGATGAGCGACATAACCATCTTTCATTATCACAGGGATTTCGACCCATGTGCCAGTCGCCTCATCCCAATGGAAAGAAGTCAATTGGACATCGGCAGGCGCCGGGTATTTCAGTTCAATCATCGCGCCAACAGGGAGATCGCCTACCTCCACACCATCCTTGAATAACGTGATTGAGATGCCGGCGAGGATTTGCCCGTTGTTCGGCAAGGTAGTCTGCGCAAGCGTATTATCGAATTGATTCAGGATCACCGAATAGCCACACAGGTTTTCAAAGCGGACAACCTGACCGTCCATCGTGACCAATTGAATCGGATTCGCTTCACAACTCAATTCGACCTGCTTCCCCCATTCGACCGGCGCGAAGCTTGAAGAGGGCGAATCCGCTTTGGAGGAGGGTTGATCCGAGGTCGGTTGCGTGGCAGGTTGCGGGGTGGGAATCCCATTCTCGAAATTGGCATAAGTATCCTGCGCGTCATAGTTTTGAGCGGTGTCGGTATCCGCGCCGCCATCGAGCGAATCGGTTCCGGCGCCGCCGTCAATCGTGTCGTTTCCATTACCGCCGTCCAGCGTGTTATCCATACTGTTTCCCGTAATTTGATCATCGGATGACGACCCGATCACGTTTTCAAACCAACCGTTCAGCGTGAGCAACAAACCGCCGCCGACATCCTGTTGGTTGTTGTCGCTCAGGTCAATGGTAACCGAGTTCCCAAACAGGCTGAAATCGAGGGTGTCTTCTCCGTTGGAGGTGAGGCTCAGGATGCCGGTCGCGCCCACGTCAAACCGGAAGATATTGACGCCCGTGCCGCCATTGGCAGAATCGCCGTTTTGGTTTGTTCCAGTGATAACGATCTCGTCGTCATCCGCTCCGCCATCGAGCGTATCCACTCCGGACCCGGTCTTGATCACGTCATTGCCCGCGCCGCCGGTCAGGGTGTCGTTTCCCGCGCCGCCATCGAGGGTATCGTTTCCGTTTCCGCCGGTAAGGGTGTTGTTCAGATTGTTGCCGGTCAACGTATCGTTGCCGTCCCCACCGGTAACATTCTCAGCTTGCGGCGATGTCATGTTCAGAGTTAAGTTGGAGTTGACCGTCTGATTGCCAGTCAATGCCAGATTCACCCCACATCGTTGGCGGAGCCGGTAAATGTGAGTGTATCTGTTCCTCCGCCAACGGCTTCATTGAGCGTGTCGGTTCCCAAAGCGGAGTTGGTGTTGAATGCATAGGTATCGTCCCCAGCGCCGCCTGTGAGCGTGTCGTTGCCCGCGCCGCCGGTCATTGTGTCGTTCCCATTTCCTCCAGAGAACGCATTGTTGAGAGAATTACCTGTCAGGGTATCACTGCCATTCCCTGAAGTGATATTTTCGACTTGCGCGGAGGCGAGGTTGAGGGTCAAGTTGGCATTGACAGTCTGGTTGCCGGTCGTTCCCAGATTGACATTTATGTCGTTATTGGAGCCGGAGAAGTTGAGGCGATCGGTCCCGCCGCCCGTTGATTCAGTGATCGTATCCGTTCCCAGCGCGGAGTTGGTATTGAAGGCGTAGGAGTCGTTGCCAGTCCCCCCGGTGAGCGAATCGTTTCCTGCGCCGCCGGTGAGCGTATCGTTTCCTGCGCCACCGTTCAAGGTATCATTTCCATTCCCGCCGGAGAGGGAGTTGTTCAACGTGTTACCGGTAATCGTGTCGCCGTTGTTCCCGCCGGTGACGTTCTCAACCTGCGCGGAGGTTAGGTTGAGCGTCAGGTTGGAGTTGACTGTCTGGTTACCTGTCATCGCAAGATTGACTGTTACGGCGTTGTTGGAACCGGAGAAATTAAGCATGTCTGTCCCGCCGCCGGAGACTTCGGTGACTGTATCCGTTCCCAATGCGGAATTCGTGTTGAAGGAATATGTGTCGTTGCCTGTTCCGCCTGTGAGAGCGTCGTTTCCCGCGTTGCCCGTTAGAGAATCGTTGCCCGTTCCGCCTGAAAGCGTATCATTCCCGGAGCCTCCCGCCAGCGAGTCATTCCCTGAGCCTCCATCCAGAGCATCATTTCCATTCCCGCCGGAGAGTGAGTTGTTCAACGTATTGCCGGTGATGGTATCGTTTCCGTTCCCACCGGTGACATTTTCCACCTGCGCGGATGTGAGGTTGAGCATCAAGTTGGCATTGACGGTCTGGTTGCCGGTCGTCGCGAGGTTGACGGTCACATCGTTGTTGGAACCGGAGAAATTGAGGCGATCCGTCCCGCCGCCCGAGGCTTCGGTGACCGCGTCGGCGCCGAGGGCTGAATCGGTGTCGAAGGCGTAGGTGTCGTTACCAGTTCCCCCGGCGAGAGAATCGTTGCCCGCGCCGCCGGTGAGGGTATCATTGCCCGCCCCGCCGGTCAGCGAATCATCTCCGCCACCGCCGTTGAGCTGATCGTTACCTGCCAAGCCGTCCACGCTGTCGTTGGCGGCATCGCAGGTTATGATATTGTTACCGCCGGTGGCGACGGGACTGCAAAGAGCCAGCGCCGCTTGTTGCGCGGGGACCGCCACAAGCAGAAGCGCCAGTGAAACCGAGATCAACCCCCGCGACGTACGGTTCCAAAAAAGGGAGAAATGCTTCATCATGAATGTTCCTTATCCGATACGAAAAAAAATAAATCAAACGCATGCGTATAATTTATCATCAAACCGTCCGACGGTAGTTTACAGGGACTTTGCCAGCAACTAACAATCCAGTCATTTTTTTCAATGACATACCTTGCAAGAGCGTTGCAGGCGATTACTTTCTGATAAATCAAAAAGGACAACCTTTCGTGACTGATAAGGCTCTTTACAAGCCTGTAAATAAGGATGATGCAACTTGCAAGTACAATCTCGCCGCACTTAAATCCATTTTCACTCATTCAAGAGGGAAAGCATGCGCGGCAAATCCGATCTCATTCACATTAAACGTAAACCATTCTTTGTTATTCTTTTCATCCTCATATTGGCGTTTGCCACGCCTGTCTTAGCGGACTATCTCGGTCCCGACCGTACCACCACTGAAAGTTATGAGGACACGTATGATTATGGCGTATGGGCTCGCGACAACAATACGATTCCATATTGCCTCGATAAAAA
>Ga0073902_10001547_pt1 | contig 12409 bp, 8 predicted proteins | sample KloWWTmeKNB19Kit_FD_66667 | JGI IMG/M metagenome (GOLD analysis project Ga0073902, IMG submission 66667) | Active sludge microbial communities from Klosterneuburg, Austria, studying microevolution and ecology of nitrifiers - Klosterneuburg... | ecosystem: Engineered > WWTP > Aerobic digester >...
CGTCTGGTAGTCATTTATCACTAACCCCTTTGCTTCCATAAATGTCCGCTGCATAGGCTGGCTATACGACTGTATGATATAGGCAAATGAAGCTGTGTTGTCATTGGTATTTACCAGCGGTGACGTAATCATGCCGGGTTTGGGAATCATTTTAAACAGATTGGGAATCTGGCTCCATTCATAACGGGATGAATCAATGATAACTTTTTCTGAATATTGATCCGCTGCTTTGCGCCAGTCCGCAGGTTTCTTTTTTACTTCATCATATACTTTTTTGGCAGTGGTTTCATCCGAGCAAAAGAACAGCACAGCATCGGCACATTGGTTCCAGGTATAGTTCTTTTTATTCTTTTCATACAAAGTCAACAGGGCAGCCGTATCGGTTTGTGCTTTATTCCATATTTCCTGCTGCATGATTTCAAAGAAAATATTACCGTCTTTAAACTCCATCATCTGGTTACGAAACTCTTCATTAAAATCTTCCAGGTGGTCCCGGTAGTAATTGTATAATGAAAACTGGAGAAATTCTTCCTTCACCTGCTCGTAAGGTTTGGCACCCGTACCATCCTGTTTGTACCGGTAAGTGTTGGCATAGTTTACCCACTTGGTAGCATCATAAACAGACTCGCCGATTTTAAACATCGGGGTGGTGGCAACGATTTTTTTCCCGGCTTCAGTCATGGGTTTTAAATCCAGTACACTATCCGTCATATCCCGCATGGCAATTTCATCATATGGATATTTTGTAAGTCCGGCTTGCTTAATAACTTTCTGGTAGATAAAATCTTTGGAGGATTTCCACCGGGCATCTGCCATTATTTTCGACTGAAGATCCTGCAGGTATGATTTATCATTTATATCGGTAACAACTGGTTTCAGGGAATTTCTTTTCAAAATATGCCAGCCATGGGTAGTAAGAAATGGTTTACTTACTGCACCATCTTTTGGTAATGACCATAATACTTTCTCAAAAGCCGGATCGTACTTGCCGACGCTGATATCAGGCATGGTACCTCCGTTGGCGCCGGTTACATAATCATTGCTGAAGGTAGCCGCCAGTTTATTAAAATTATCTCCGGCCAGGATTCGTTTGTATAATGAATCCGCAAGGGAAGCAATTTTCTTTTTGCCGGCTTCATCAGATCCGGGAGGTATGGCCAGTAAAATCTGTTGTGCTTTGATTTTACCAACCGCTTTTCTTTCTTCCATATTCTTGAAAATGTGATACCCGATTTTAGAGGGCACTGCGGAAGTGTATTTTCCAACCGGCGTGGTGTAAATAGCATTTTCAAAAGCATAAGGCAGTGTAAAGACAGTAATAAAACCCAGTTCTCCTTTTGTTGTCTTTGCAGCAGGATCGTCAGAAAGTTGTTGCGCTACCTGTAAAAAATCTTCCCCTTTCTGTAAGCGGTTCAGTACTTCTTCTTTTTTAAGCCGGGCAGCTGTAGAATCCATAAAGCCGGTTGCATTTTTAGAAGAAATGAAAATATGTGCTACTCTTATATCCTTTTGGCTTCGGTTAAATGCTTCCTGCTGCATTCGCTTAATCATTTCCGGATCGTTCATGTAGCTTTCAGAAATCTGTATCCTTAGATTTTCAACTTCTGTTTTTATCTGCGCCAGGGTATCATATTTTCTGTCATAAGCCTCCCTGATTTTTAATCTTGATTTGATATAGAGATCTAGATAGTCGCTGATAGCTTTGGCCTTGTTAACCACCGGTTGGGTGTTATTCTTATTATAGGCTTTGATAAAATCTTTGGCATCGACACTGTATTTTCCATAGGTAAAAAGTGTTTGGCCTGATACAGCGATCATACTTAAACAGGCAATGATTACGGCTGTTAACTTCTTATTCATGTTTAAGCTGTTGTTTATTAATTTAAAGTTCTTTTTGATTTGTGATTATCAGCCAGTTTATAAGCCTTTCATCTTCAATTGCAGTACCTCATCCAATTGCTGGTAGGTTAGCTTTTTGGCAATAATACGTTTGTCTTTATCCAGCAAATATAATGTAGGGAATGTCTGCACATCGTACAGTTGCGAATAGCCCGGCATACTTGCATCAATCCTTGCTTTATCGTCTGCTTTCGAATAATAGACATGAGTCCAGTCTGTTATTTTATGCTCATTGATGAAAGTGAGCCAGTCTTTTTTACTTCCATCAGTTTCTTTTGCCACTGCATAAATCTTTAATCCGGCTGCTTTCCATTTAGCTCTATAAAAAGAATCTAATTTGGGTAACACTTCTTTGCAATGGCCACAGGTGGCATCCCAAAAGGCGACGATGGTATAATAAGCAGTGTCGAAATAAAGTGATTTGATCTGCCCATTCATATCCGGCAGTTCAATATCCGCTGCAGAGGTACCCATGATGTTCGCCATTAAACTATAGGCCCTGTCGGTTATTAACTTACGACCCTGTGCATTCAGCCACGGGTATTCTTTTTGCGCAAAATATTTTTCAAACAGGTGAACGAAGACCGCATCTTCCCACATGTATTTCTGAACTAAATAACGGTTTACAAATTTTACCAGCAGGTATCTTTGCATTTCTTCATTGATGCCGGCAGGTCCCAGCATTCTGTCCATTTCTTTAATTACTGAATCAGGATGGGGCACCACTAACTGGGCAAAGTACTTATCAATTTTATCATCAATAAAAGGAGTGTAAGCCAAACGGCCATCCCAAAAATTTACTCCATCCCAATAATGCTCTTTGTAAAAATTATAAGCCTCCAGCGAATCAGCTTTTGTTTTAGGGTCTTTTAACCGGCCGGTAAGCTGTGGTTCTTTCATGGTAATCAGTAATACACTGAGTATGGTGCCGGGATTTTTTTTAATAAGCTCTCCCCGGTATTCAGTTATTCCCTTGTCCAGTTTTTCCAATTTTTCAGTCCATTTTGCTGAATCTTCTTTGCTGGTAGCTTTCTTTAATTCTTGTTGCGCAGCACTGATATTTTTTCCTTTGTCAGCCATATGTTGCTGATAGTTAGTAAATAGAGTGTTGTCGGAAGAATTAAGAAACTGAGCCCCTTTTCTCAATGTGGCTGTGTCGGCAAATACAGAAAAATGCTGTTGTTTGTCAACCAGTATTTCAAAAAAACCTGCTTTGTTTGGATAGCCAACGAGGTAAATACCGCCTTGTAATTTTTTATCTCCTTTAAAAACAGCTTCGCTTTTATCATTCAGCATGGCTGAATCAATGATAGGGTATGTTTTTCCAAAATAATGACCCAGGTAGATGTACTGCTTTTTGAAAGGTTTAAAGGTGACTTTGATTTCATAGCCACTTTGAGCAAAACCGGTGATAGTCAATAGTAAACCCAGCGATAATAAAATTCGTTTCATAGATCAGAATGAATCGTCAAATATATTTAAAAACCAGCAGCCTTTCATTCTTACAGTGTATGCCTGAAAGGGAAAATCTTGTTAAAGAGGAGCACTGTATTGAATTCGTTGCTTGTAAATGAATGCCTTGCGGGTACTTTATTATTCCCCTTTATGGCTTAGGGGTATATTTGCGCCGTGAGAAAAAAGAAGAAAAATATCGTACTGGAAAAGCTGCTGGTGGAAGACTATGCCGCAGAAGGAAAATCGCTGGCCCGGGTAGACGGGAAAGTTATTTTTATCGAAAATGTAGTGCCCGGGGATGTGGTGGATGTACGGCTTCTGAAGAACAAAAAAGACTGGGCCGAAGGGGTGCCGTTACAGATTCATTCCTTTTCTGCAGACCGAGTACAGCCGTTCTGCTCTCATTTCGGTGTTTGCGGTGGTTGCCAGTGGCAAATGCTTCCTTATGAGAAACAATTGCAATACAAACACCGGCAGGTCGAAGAAACATTGAAGCGGATCGGCAAAGTGGAGTTACCCGCATTTCAACCCATATTAGGTGCCGCCGAAACAAGATACTATCGCAATAAAATTGAATACACTTTCGGAACAAAAGAGTTTACGAAAGAAAAGCCTCCCCAAACCCCTCGCAAGGAGGGGCTTCGCAACGCACAAAGCCAGCTGAACAGTGACCCAGACGTAATCGAACTTTCAAAATTATCGGAGTCTGAGATCCCCCCTTCGGGTTCCCAAGTGGAGCGAAGGGAAGGAACGGAGTTCGGGGGGGCTGTGGCTGGTTTTCATGCCAAAGGTTTCTTCGATAAAATTGTAGACATACAAACCTGCTACCTGCAGGCTGAGCCAACCAATGAAATAAGGCTGGCGGTAAAAGAATTTGCCAAAGAAAATGACTGGTCATTTTATGATATCCGCAACCATGTTGGTTTTTTACGAACCATGCAGGTGCGGCTTTGCACCACTGGCGAGTTGATGGTGAATATTGTAGTAGGAGAAAATGATGAGCAAAAGATCAATTTGCTGATGGAATATGTACAGCAAAAATTTCCTGCTATTACCACTCTGCTTTATACGGTTAATACAAAATGGAACGACAGTATGTACGACCTGGAGCCGGTAGTATATGCGGGTAAAGGATATGCAGTGGAGAAGTTAGAAGATTTTCAATTTAAGATAGGGCCGAAATCTTTTTTTCAAACGAACAGTAAACAGGCAGAAAAACTATATAAAGTAACAAGAGATTTTGCTGAGCTGTCAGGCACTGAAACAGTGTATGACCTGTATTGCGGCACCGGCAGTATCGGCATTTTTGTAAGCGGAAAAGCGAAGAAGATAATTGGGGTGGAAATGATAGCGGCGGCTATTGAAGATGCTAAAGAAAATGCAGCGCTGAATAATTTAACCACGACCGAATTTTATGCCGGTGATGTAATAGAAATATGCAATGATGAATTTTTTGCCGCCCATGGTAAGCCTGATGTCATCATAACCGATCCGCCAAGGGCAGGTATGCATGAAAAATTAGTCAAGAAAATAATAGAGATGGCGGCACCCATTGTGGTGTATGTAAGTTGCAACCCGGCCACACAGGCAAGAGATCTGAACCTGCTGGATGCCAGCTATGAAGTAACCAAGGTGCAACCGGTGGATATGTTTCCCCATACTCATCATATAGAGAATGTGGTGCAATTGAAATTGAAGAATCGTTAAACCTTTATTTTGACTAATCCGGAAAACGAATTACAGTTAATTTTGCCCAATGAGTAATGTTCGGTTTACCCGGCCCGACCGGTTTCCCCCTATCGTCAAAAATCTTATTATCATTAATGTGCTGGTATGGATAGCCCAATTATCATTGGATGCACAATACCAGATTACTATGAGAGGTGCCCTCTGGCCGGTTAACAGTCCCTTGTTTGAGCCCTACCAGATTTTTACCACCATGTTTTTGCATGCACCCAGCTTTGAAATGTTTTTTCATATCCTTTTCAACATGTTTGCTTTGTACATGTTTGGCCGGGTGCTGGAAAATGTGTGGGGTGCCAAACGGTTTCTATTTTTTTATTTAGCCTGCGGCGTGGGTGCATCAGCAGCACACCTGTTGATGCAGCATTTTATGGGCGGATTTGCCCCGGCAGTTGGCGCCTCAGGAGCCGTGATGGGAGTGTTGGTTGGGTTTGGTTACCTGTTTCCTAATACTGAACTGATGATAATTCCTATTCCCGTGCCGGTAAAGGCCAAATGGGTAGTGATAGGCTATATATTATTAGACCTTTTTGGCGGGTTTGGCAAAGTAGCCGGAGATAACATAGCCCATTTTGCTCACCTTGGCGGTGCATTGACCGGCTTTATTATTGTCCTGATCTGGAACAAAACTAACCGGCGATCGTTGTATTAGGCTAAGCAAGTAAAAGAGTACATAACTGGATAGTAGTAATCTTTTTGAAATAACTAAAACAAAACGACCTTTGTCATTCACCATTCACTGTTGACCATTTACCAGATGACTTATTCTGAAAAACAATACAAGCAAAAAATTACGCTGGGCCAAAGTGGTAACACATTGGTGATGCTTATTGCCATCTGCCTGATTGCTTTTGTCGGGCTTGCTTTTATGAAAGCCATCTGGTACTTCAGGTTCCCTAAAGAACTGGCGCCTTCTTTATTTATAAAAAATGTATTGGGTTGGTTTGTTATGCCTGCAACCACAGATGGTATTCTTAGTAAACCATGGACAGTACTTACGCACATGTTTGTGCATGATAATGTATGGAAGGTATTTGCCAATATGCTTTGGCTCTGGTGTTTTGGTTACATTATGCAGGACATGATGGGTAATAAAAAGATTGTTCCCATCTTTATTTATGGCGGATTAGCCGGTGCCCTTGCATTTGTGCTGTCGTATAATTTTGTACCCTCCTTGCAGGATCAGCTTCCTTTTGCTACGGCTATCGGTGCATCAGCAGGTGTCATGGCTGTTGCGATTGCCACCACTTTGTTATCACCCGCCTACAAGATTTTCCCGATGATTGGTGGCGGCATTCCATTATGGGCATTAACAGCACTCTATGTAATTTCTGATTTAGCCACCGTCTCTATCAGCGATACAGGAAATCTTATTGCTCATGTCTCGGGAGCTCTTATGGGATTTTTATTTGTTGTACTGTTACGCCGCGGCTACGACTGGAGTGCATGGATGAGTAATTTCTTTGATTGGGTAGCCAATCTTTTTAATCCGGATAAACCTAAAAAAGGCAAAAGTATAAAAGAGGAATTATTTTATAAAGCATCTGCAACACCTTTTATAAAAACTCCCAATGTTACCCAGCAGCGGGTAGATGATATACTGGATAAGATTAATCAGAAAGGCTACAATAGTTTAACAGACGAAGAAAAAGATTTGCTAAAACGGGCCAGTAAAGAAGGGTTATAAGTACCCGTCTATTTTCCTAAATTGCAGCAATGTCCTCCAGGCTCCGACTCTTCACCAAGCGGTTTTTTATTTATACCAACATCGTTGTAGTAGCGGTATTCCTGCTTGCCTGCCTGGTGCCATACCTTAATCCGCAAAGCTGGTGGTTTATTTCCTTTCTCGGTCTTTCCTTTCCTTTTCTGTTGGTGATAGTTATTGCTTTTGCAATCAGCTGGCTGATAATTTTAAAACCAAAGCTGGCACTTATTTCTCTTATTGCTTTATTGCTGGGCTTTAAAAGCATCAGTGTGTTTTTGGCTTTTCATAAAAAAAATTCATTTGTTTATAAAAAGGAAACCGGAACCATCCGGGTGCTTAGCTGGAATGTGGCCCGGTTTATAGAACTGAAAAGAAACACCAATAAAGGAAGTGAAACAAGATTAAAGATGTTTGACCTAATCAAACAACAGGACGCTGATATATTGTGCCTCCAGGAATTTCATACTTCAACGGATTCAGCCTATTACGATAATATAAAACCTATACAACAGGAGTTAGGTTATCCTTATTATTATTTTTCCTTTGATAATGATGGAGACAGACATTACTACAGTTCCATTATTTTTTCCCGCTACCCAATTATTGATACAGGTAAAATCTGTTATCCACGACCAACCCTTCCGGATGTGTTATTACATACCGACATTAAAGTAAATAATGATACGGTCCGGGTTTTTGCTACTCATCTTCAATCATTGCAATTCGGTCACAAAGACTATGAGAGAATTGACAAGATATCCAATGCAAGGGATAGCTTACTCGCCAATTCCCGTAATATCTTATCAAAACTCAAAAAGGGATTTACGTATCGCAGTATCCAGGCCGACCTGGCGCATAAAATTATTAAAGACAGCCCTCACCCGGTTTTATTATGTGCCGACCTGAATGATGTGCCGAACTCTTACACTTATTTCACTGTAAGGGGGAAAATGCAGGATGCTTTTTTGAAAAAAGGATTTGGTATCGGCAGAACTTTTGCAGCCCTTTCTCCCACACTTCGTATTGACTATATTTTTGCGGACAGTCATTTCAGTATAAAACAGTTTACCCGGATAGTAAAAAATTACTCCGACCACTATATGCTGGTAGCAGATGTACAATTAAAGAAGTAGTCAGGAATGGTTATTTTTGACAATTATCAGCATTTATGAGTGATCTGAAATTATATAATACTTTATCAAGACAAAAAGAGTCTTTTGAACCGATTACTGCCGATCATGTAGGATTGTATGTGTGCGGACCTACCGTTTATAGCGATGTGCATCTTGGTAACTGCCGTACTTTTATTTCATTTGATATTATCTACCGCTATCTCAGGTACCTGGGGTACAAGGTTCGCTATGTACGAAATATAACCGATGCCGGCCACCTGGAAGGTGATCGGGATGAAGGCGATGATAAATTTTCCAAGAAAGCAAGGCTGGAACGTTTGGAGCCAATGGAGATTGTGCAACGTTATACCGTCGGATTTCATAAAGTAATGCAGTTATTTAACAATGAACCGCCAACGATAGAACCCACGGCAACAGGACATATCACCGAACAAATCAGGATGGCCCAACAGATCATTGATAATGGATATGGTTATGTAGTAAATGGCACTGTATATTTTGATGTAGAAAAATATAATAAAGAGAAGCCTTACGGGATACTTACCAATAGAAAGTTAGAAGACCTCCTGGAGGGCACAAGAGAACTTGGTGGACAGGATGAAAAAAAGGGACGGCTTGATTTTGCACTCTGGATAAAAGCTGGACCCGAACATTTAATGCAATGGCCATCGCCCTGGGGTATGGGTTTTCCCGGCTGGCATATTGAATGCTCGGCCATGAGTGAAAAATATCTCGGAAAACAATTTGATATACATGGCGGAGGAATGGACCTGGCTGCTACACATCATACCAACGAGATTGCACAATCACAAGCCTGCTACCACACTTCACCTGCCCGGTATTGGCTGCATACCAATATGCTTACTGTAAACGGGGTGCGGATGAGTAAAAGTGCGGGCAATGGATTTTTACCGGAGGAATTATTCAGTGGATCACATCCATTGCTGGAGAAAGCTTATTCGCCAATGAATGTTCGTTTCTTTATGTTGCAAACGCATTATCGCAGCACATTGGATTTTAGCAATGAAGCATTGCAGGCGGCAGAAAAAGGTTTGAAACGGTTGTGGGATGCTTATGAGAAGTTAATGAGTTGGGAGACGGGAGTTGGGAGTCAGGAGTCCGGAGACAAAGAACTTGATGAAAAGGTCAGAGGACTTGTTGCAGAGTTCGATGAGCACATGAATGATGATTTTAACACAGCCAGAGTATTAGCCAGTATGTTTGAATTAGTGCCTATCATCAATTCTATAAAAGATAAAACTATTGCGATAACAGCCTTATCACCCGATACAGTGACTTTGATGCAGTCAAAATTTAAAAGTTACCTCGAAGATGTATTTGGATTAAAAGCAGTTAACGAAGCAGATAATGGAAAGCTGCAGGGAGTAATGCAATTACTGATTGATATCCGCAAGGAAGCAAAGGGTAAAAAAGATTTCGCTACCTCTGATAAAATCAGGAACCAGCTTGCTGAATTGGGTATTACCTTAAAAGACGAAAAAGGCGGAGAAATAAGCTGGGGTATAGAATAATAAAGCGATAAGTTTATAAAATACAGCCCGGGCCAAAAAGCCCGGGTTCATTTTTTAGGCGGAGTTAAACAACATGACACCTTCCTACATACAATTCACTCCAATTTTTCCACGGTTCACTCCGGTCGTAGTATCATAATGATTGTTGGGATGTTAATCTATTAAACAAAAAAAACCCAACGATTATGAAACTAAAACAAATCTTCAGCAGAACAAGCCTCTTGTTATTGGCAACGCCATTTATTATGACCAGTTGTGACAAGGATGATGATGTGGTACCAACCCCAACTATTACTGAAACAGTAGTAGCCAGTGCCAACTTCAGCCTGTTAAAAACAGCGGTAGTAAGAGCAGGTCTTGCCGATTACTTAAATAACACGGCCAATCTTACCGTGTTCGCTCCAACAAATGATGCCTTTCTTGCAGCAGGTCTTACAGAAGCGGTAATTAATTCCACATCAGTAGCCACTTTACAGGCCATCCTCCAGTATCATGTGCTGACCAGTAAAATTCCTAGCGGTAGTGTACCTGCCGGCCCAAATGCAGAAGTAACCACTGCAGGCGGTGTAAAAGCATTTGTAACAAAAAATGCGGCGGGAGTATTTATCAATGGTACCAATGTTGTTACCGCAGATATTGATGCTTCTAACGGTGTAATTCATGCTATCAGTGCCGTATTGATACCACCAGCTGGTAATATTGTAGCTACTGCACAGGCCAATCCTAATTTTACATACCTCGTAGCGGCTGTATTAAGAGCTGATGCCAGCGGAACCAGTATTTCTGGTGCATTATCGGCTGCAGGCCCGTTAACGGTGTTTGCGCCTACTAACCAGGCATTTATTGATGCAGGATTCCCCACTATTGCTTCTATTAATGCGGCTGACCCGAACACTTTAAAGAATATATTGTTATATCATGTTGTTGGTGCAAGAGTGTTTTCCAGTGATTTGGTAAATAATTCAACCCCGGCTACCGCAGGTGGTGGAACTTTATTAATTACATTAACCGGGGGTGCTAAAGTGAAAGGAAATGGAAATCCTTCGGCATCCACTATAACAGGGGTAAATGTGGTTACTACCAATGGTGTAATACATGTGATCGACAGAGTGCTCCTGCCTTAATACAGGGGAATAAGTAATTCCTATGCAAAACAAATTATCAGTCCCGCCGGGTGTGTGGGACTGATTTAATTTTTCTTGTATGTTTAATCATTCTAACCGATATCTTTTTATAATACTGCTTTCAGCGTACACATTTTTCAGTACTGTACTCTGTAATGTGTATCATTATTTTAATATAGAAATAGAATGGTACTATGCCCTGCTCACCATTTTCCTGATAACGGGTCTTACCTGGGAAGGGAACCGGATGGCTGAGCCGGTAATACGTAAAAAAATATCTCCCGAAAAAAATAAGGCGAAGTTTTTAAGTTCATTCTTTATTGCAGGAAATGTTATTGGTGCTGCTGCAGCTGTTTTAGTTGTCTTCCTGGTAGGCAATGTTTTTCATCAATATACCTGGCAGCAAAATCTGAATCCCTTAAAACTGAACATCATTTATGTAAGCCTGGCTAATTTATTTTTTCATCTGGTGAATACGATTTTCTTTTTTTTCCGTGAATACCAGAAAAAATGGACCGAAGCAGAAGAGCTGCGACGCATCAGTTCGCAGGCTGAGCTGGAATTGGTACGAAGCCAGATTAATCCCCATTTTTTATTCAACAACCTCAATGTTTTATCGGGAATGGTGATAAAAGATAATCCCGGTGCCAACAAGTTTATCGAAGAGTTTTCCAAAGTGTACCGCTACATACTTAATAACCAGCAAAAGGAATTAGTAGAACTTAAGTCAGAATTGGAATTCATTAAACCTTATATTTTTTTATTGGAAAAAAGGTTTGATGACGCATTGAAAATTGATATCCGCATAGGCGAACAGTATAAAGCTTATCATGTGGTGCCGGCAGCTTTGCAAATGCTGATTGAAAATGCCATTAAGCATAATGTGGTGTCCCGTAATAAACCTTTGCATATTGATATACATACCAACGGTAACCATACACTGGTGGTGAAAAATAATTTACAATTACGTCCGGTCGCAGAACCATCCGGGAGGGTGGGGCTGCAAAATATCCGAAAGAGATATGAGATTATTAGCGGCCGGGATATTACCATCACCAAAACGGAAAAAGAATTTGAAGTAGTGCTACCCTTACTTCATTTAAATTGACAGCTATGAAAGTGATTGTGGTAGAAGACGAAAGGCTGGCGGCAGAAAGGTTGATTACCTTACTGCAAGAGTATGACCCTGCGGTGCAGGTCATTGCCTGTTTAGAAAGTGTGGAAGAAACTGTCGCTTACCTCAAATCACATGCTCATCCTGACCTGTTGTTGCTTGATATTCATTTATCCGACGGACGCAGTTTCGACATATTCAACCAGGTGCAGTACAGCAGGCCTGTGGTGTTTACCACTGCTTACGATCAGTATGCACTCGAAGCATTCAAAATATTTAGTGTGGATTATATATTAAAGCCGGTGGCCGGTGAAGCATTGGCGGCGGCATTGAATAAATACAGGCACATGGCGGCTTCTTTTAGCCAGCCTGATTATAGCCGGTTGGTGCCACACCTGCAGGAGCAGCAAAAAAAGAAAAAATTTTTAGGAAAAGTAGGACAACGATTATTTTTTATTGATGCGGCTGATATCGCTTTTTTTCAGGCCGATAACAAAATTGTTCACCTGGTTGATAAAGAAGGTAACCGCTATGTAGTGGATTATACAATGGAGCAATTAGAAGACTTGGTGCATCCGCAGCATTTCTTCCGGCTAAACCGCAGCTTTATTGTACATATAGATGCCATACAACAGGTAAAACCTTACTACAACAGCCGGCTGAAACTTTCCGTTAAAGGAAATATACAACAGGAGGAAATGATT
>Ga0073902_10001550_pt1 | contig 12406 bp, 10 predicted proteins | sample KloWWTmeKNB19Kit_FD_66667 | JGI IMG/M metagenome (GOLD analysis project Ga0073902, IMG submission 66667) | Active sludge microbial communities from Klosterneuburg, Austria, studying microevolution and ecology of nitrifiers - Klosterneuburg... | ecosystem: Engineered > WWTP > Aerobic digester >...
TAAAATTGGATTTTCTCATAAATAAAAATGATGACCGACAAGTTAAATCAAACAAATCAATTGTTTAACTGTTTCCTATACTGAAATTATAATATGATCAAGATTTTTTCCCTTTTAATAGCAATAACCCTGTTTTACCAGGCCCAGGCGCAACGACAGGGGTCTATTACCGGAACAGTAACAGACAAGAACCTTTTGACCCCGGTTGGATCCGTTTCGGTGCAGGTTATCGGGACTTCCTTTGGTACTACCACGGATTCATCGGGTAAATTCCGGATCAGTGGCATACTTCCCAAAAGTTATACTTTACAGTTTACATCGGTCGGATACAATGAAGTGACTTTATTTAATATCGTAATAACTTCCGGAAACGAAATAAACCTGACAGTTCAACTGGAACCTTCCATCACCCGGCTGGAAGATGTAGTGATCAAAAGCTCCCGCCGCACAGCAGTGGCCGCCAGTCTGGAAACACCGTTAAGTGTACAACGGCTGACAACTGAGGAAATCCGCAGCAATCCCGGCGGAAATTTTGATATTTCCCGGGTGATACAGGCCCTACCCGGTGTGGGTGGCACAGCCGGTAGTGTAGGTGGATTCAGAAATGACATTATTATACGTGGCGGCGCCCCCAATGAGAATGTTTACTACCTGGACGGGATAGAAATTCCGGTTATCAACCATTTCGTCACCCAGGGAAGTGCAGGAGGCCCTACAGGAATTCTTAATGTAAGTTTCCTGGAAGATGTAAAATTGAGTTCATCGGCCTTTGATGCAAGGTATGATAACGCCTTATCCTCTGTTTTGCAGTTCAGGCAACGTAATGGTAATCCAAACAGCCTGCAGGGCAATATCAGGCTTAGTGGCACCGAACTGGCAGGCACTTTTGAAGGCCCTTTGTCAAAAAACACAACTTTCCTGGCTTCCGCCCGCCGGTCGTACCTGCAATTGTTATTCAAAGCGATAGATCTCCCGATTCGGCCCAATTACTGGGACTTTCAATACAAGGTCAATCATCGAATTGACAGGAAAACTACACTGACACTGATAGGTGTAGGTGCCATCGATGATTTTTCATTCGCAGCACCCCGCAAAGCCACTCCTGAAAAATTATATGTACTGGATGCAACTGCACCTATACATCAATGGAATTACACAATAGGAGCAAACATTCGCCGGCAAATAAAAAATGGCTACTGGAACCTGGCCCTCAGCCGGAATATGTTTGATAATAAAATTGAAAAATTTGATGACAATGAGGAAGAAAATGAAACCAAACGCCGCATAGGTATCTTTTCACAGGAGATAGAAAATAAGCTGCGCTTCGATGTCAATAAGACCATCAATGGCTGGAAACTTGCTTACGGTGGCATTACGCAGTATGTAAAGAGCAATAACAATATTTTTAAACGCTTCCGGAAAGAATTAACTGATCAGAACGGGAATATCATCCAACCGGAAATATCTGTACGCTACAATTCTGATATCAGCTTTTGGCGTATGGGAGCATTTGTCCAGGCAAGTAAACGTTACCTTGATGATCGTTTGGGAATCAGTGCTGGCTTGCGCAGTGATCTGAATACTTTTACAGAGGATGGCATGAACCCAATTTCCACCTTATCACCACGCATCAGCGCTTCCTATGTTCTCGCCGACAAATGGACACTAAATGCATCGATTGGTTCTTATTCCAAAATTCCGACTTATACGATACTTAGTTTCCGGGATAATAGTGGAGTGCTGATGAATAAAAATGTTGATTATACACGCAGTATCCACTATGTGCTTGGGACAGAATATTTACCCAACACTACCACCCGTTTTACACTGGAAGCATTTTATAAACAATACAGGAATGTTCCTGTTTCAGTAAAAGATGGAATTTCCCTGGCTAATATGGGTGGTGATTTTGGTGTAATTGGGAATGAAGATGTGATCACCAACGGAAAAGGAAAAAGTTATGGTTTCGAATTATTTGCCCAGCAAAAACTCACCAAACGATTTTTTGGAACATTGTCTTATACCTTTTTTATCAGCCGTTTCAGCGGATTGAATAAGAAGGAAATTGCCAGTGCCTGGGATAATCGTCATTTGCTTTCATTTATATGGGGATACAAATTCAATAAGAACTGGGAATTAGGGTTGAAATTCCGTTTCCAGGGAGGAGCACCCTATACTCCGTTTGATTTAACTGCTTCACAATTGAATTACCTGACCTATAGCATCGGGATTCTGAATTATGATCAACTTAACTCGGAAAAACTGGCTGCGTTTCATTCCAGTGACCTGCGAATAGACAAGAAATGGAATTTTAAAAAAACAACACTTAATCTTTACCTCGATGTTACCAACTGGTACAATGCAAGGAACCCTGCTTTTCCTCAATATACATTTAAAAGAAATGCTGATAATACGGCCTTCCTTACCACAGATGGACAGCCCATCAGGCAGGATGGCTCTAATGCCATTCCGTTCATATTAGCAAATGACGATGCCAGTGTAATTCCGACTATCGGTTTTATTATTGAATTTTAAATGGTCATCTTAATTTTGTTCCGGTAATTAACCCGTATTGCCAAAGTCTTTTTTGCATTCCCTTAAACTGGTATTTGCAGGCTTTGATATTTTTCTTTTGTATTGCCGTAACGGGTTTTGAAAAATTAACCTTCTTCCATAGCAAATACAAACTGGCCAGGTAATAAATGCGATAAAGACGACGGGAAGAATGAGCTGTTTCCCTGGATATATTGCGAAAATTAATATTACCAAATCCTGCCTGCAGCATAAAAGACTGAAACCTTTCGGGAGATTCCAGGTAATTTACCTGCCAGCCATCAAGCCATTGACGAATGTCAGGATTCTCATTGTTTTCAAAATCAGTAACAAATCCATCAGCCACTACCAACCTGCCACCCGGTCTGAGTAACCGAAAAGCTTCTTTTATAAATTGTTCTTTATCCTCCGCATAGCAAATACTTTCACAACCCCAAACCACATCAAAACTGGCATCAGCGAAATCAGTGGCACTAAAATTCATCACACTGAAATTAACCAGGTCCTCAACCCCTTTTCTCCTGGCATTGTCATTAGCCTGTTGCACTTGTCTTTCGCTTAATGTGATGCCCGTCACTTTACACCCCAATAAGGAAGCTATAAAAATACTGCTGCCACCCACCCCGCAACCCGCATCCAGTACTTTATCCGTTGCTTTTATTGCGGCAGCTTCCATCATTATTTCGTTCATCCGCAACAAAGACCGGCGAAAAGTTTTCACTGTTGCGTCCCAATATCCATAGTGTATAGCCAGGCTGTTATTCAAATCCCAGGAATCCTTATACGAATTCTCAGTATCCCTGTAATAATCTATAATTTTCTGATGATACTCAGTCAGCTGCATGTTCTGTCAGTTTACGTTCTACTCTGAAAAGCAAATAAACATGAATCAGTAAAGCAACTGCAATAATAGCAAACCCAACAAAGAACCATTTACTCAGGTACTGATTTTCATTGTAAACAGCAAAGGCAAGTAGAATACCATATACCGGCTCCAGGTTGTAAGTAAGATTTACAGTAAATGCAGACAATTTTTTCAAGGCATTAGCAGAAAGTTGAAAAGCAATCACTGAGCAGAACCATGCAAGTACCAATAACCAACCAATATTCTCGCGGTCAGGAATAAAGTTTTCAATTGGAAACTGCTGCAGGTAGAATGGCAGTAATAGCGACAAAACCAGGAAGCCCCCTGTTTGCTGCCAGGTCAGCATAGTTTCAACATTGATTCTTTTTAAAAACTCCCTGTTATAAATCGGGAATAAGGATGCCAGCACTGCTGAAATTAACCCGATAACAATACCTGTCTTAAACCGGGTATCAAAATGAAAGATGATATAAATACCGCTGAGTGTAACCAACCCCAGTAACAATTCTAACCAGTTGATTTTCTTTTTTAAGATCAGGGGTTCAAACAAGGCAGTAAAAAAACTAATAGCGGAAAAACAAACCAGTGCTACAGATACATTTGAGTATTTTATTGACCCATAAAAAGTAACCCAGTGCATAGCTGCAATAAACCCGACACCGGTAATTTTTAAAATATCAATAAAGGGTATCTTCTGTAACTTCTTCATCAGCCCGAACAGAATCCACATAGTAACAGCCGTAAAAAGAAGCCTGTACCAGACGATCATTCCTTCATTTAAGGTAATGAGGCGACCCAATATACCCGTAAACCCAGCCAGGAAAACAGCGATGTGTAATTGAAGAAAGGCCTTTTTCATTGGCCTGCAAACTAAATAAAAGAGGGGAAGAAACGGTAATAACTATTCACTCTCCGCCAACATCTCATTTTTGCGGATTCCTGTCAATGGGGAAATTTCTGCATCAGTATTCTTAAGTCTTTTGCGGTAGTTTTTAAATAAACTATGCCAGCGCAACTTTAATACGCCAATTACACCTTCTTTAATAATCCCTTTGTTCATCTTAGATACACCATAGGTCCTGTCCTGGAATATAATAGGCACTTCTTTTATTTTAAATCCCAGTTTCCAGGCGGCAAATTTCATCTCAATCTGGAACGCATATCCCACGAACTCGATCTTATCGAGATTAATGGTTTCCAGCACTTCTTTTTTGTAACACATAAAACCTGCTGTCGGGTCCTTTACCGGCATCCAGGTTATCATTCTTGTATATAAAGAACCTCCTTTTGATAAGGCAATACGGTTTTGAGGCCAGTTCACCACTCCCCCGCCTGTAACATATCTTGAACCAATTGCGAGGTCAGCCCCTTCATTTTTACAGGCATTATATAACCTTGGCAGGTCATTCGGATTATGTGAAAAATCGGCATCCATTTCAAATATAAAAGCATACTCCCTGGCTATAGCCCATTTAAAGCCATGAATATAAGCTGTACCTAATCCCAGTTTTCCTTTTCGTTCTTCAATAAATAACTGACCTGGAAATTTTGCTTGTAATTCTTTTACGATCAGGGCTGTTCCATCCGGGGAACCATCATCAATAACCAATACATGAAAATCTTCATGCAGATTAAAAATGGCGTGAAGGATACTTGTAATATTTTCCTTCTCATTATATGTTGGTATGACAACCAGTTTCTCCACTGTTGGATTTATATAATTGTGAACCTCTAATTTACGATAATCATCAAAGAATGTCCTGTTAAAATTTCCAGAAGCAAAAAGCCGCATCAGCCCTTTTTCAACAGCGTCCGGGTATAAATTTCGGTGAGTTTTTGTTTAGTATGTTGAGGGAAATCACCTTTCATCATCCAATCATAATACTGGGGCTCCGCCTTTAACACATCTGCCACGGGACGGCCTTTGAATTTTCCAAAATTGAAAACTTCGGTTCCGTTTTCCATTACAAACCGACGGGCAAAATCCACTACCTGGTCTTCTCCGATCACTTTTAAGATCGAATCAACTGTATTTCCTAATTCAGTGTATCGCTCTAACTGCGCCTCCAGGATTTCATGAGTAGCGGAAGCATCTACTTCAGCACTATGTGCACCATCAAGACTTTTACTGCAATAAAACTTGTAAGCCGCACTCAGGGTCCTGGGCTCCATCTTATGAAAAATATTCTGCACATCCAGCAACTTTCGGTTCTTCATATCAAAATCTACCTGTGCCCTTAAAAATTCTTCCATTAATAAGGGAATATCAAAACGATTGGAATTATAACCGGCAAAATCACAACCATCCAGCATTTGTTTCAATTCATGCGCCACCTGCTTAAAAGTGGGGGCATCCTTCACCATTTCATCGCTGATCCCATGTATGTCACTGGCATTTTTAGGGATAGGCATCTCAGGGTTGATCAGTTTCCTTTTCACACTCCGGGCCCCATCGGGAAGGATTTTAATAATAGCAATCTCAACAATCCGGTCAGTCCCCGGGTTTACGCCAGTTGTCTCCAGATCAATAAATGCAAGGGGTTTTTTGAGTTGTAACATCAGGTTAGTAATTTCTCTAATTTCCAGAATATTTCTGGCGGTAAAGTTAACAGTTTGTCATACCTGACAAAATCAAATTTGAAAGTAGACCACTATCATGAAGTAAAGAAAACCAAGTCTTTATCTAAATCAATCTTACAGTAATTAGCATAAATAATTGGGGCCGCAAAATCCTGCATGTTACTTATCTTTGTCATCACAAAATAAACAGCAGACTAAATCGTTAATCTGTCAAATATCCACGATATATGAAAAATAAATCATTAATTGTTCTGGCACTCATTGCGTTAGTCATTCTAGGCGTTTCCTGCTCATCTCAAAAATATGGTTGCCCAGGTAATCCACAGGCTAATTACAAGTTTAAAGGCTGATATTTTCCCAATTATGAATTGGATTGACCTTACTTCAGAAAATCAGTTGAAAGATATTATTGCGTCATCTTACGATAGACCTCAGATAATATTTAAACATAGTACCCGTTGCAGTGTCAGCAGTATTGCATTAAGCAGGCTGAAAAAGTCGGGCCCACTATCTAATAGTGATTTTTTCTATCTCGATTTACTGTCTTACAGGCAATTGTCTAATAAGATTGCTGAACTATTCAGGGTTCCGCATGAATCACCCCAGATATTACTTATTAAAAACGGGGAATGTATCTATGAAGAGAGTCACCTGGGCATTACAGCCGATGACTTGCAGGAGCAACTCATCGTAGCTTAATCAACTCCTGGTTTTCGTCTGAAAAAACCTTTTCGCCCTATTTTTTTCTCTTCCTGTTTCTTCTGCGACATATAAACAGAAAATAACTCCACTTCCTGTTGCTTTCCTTTGAGTTGAAAAAGACCCAGCGATTCCATTTTTAAATACTTTGGTGCAATTACGTTTTTCATGATCCAGTCAGATATTATAAAAGTGGCATTCAGATCATGACATTTTCCCAGCATGCGGGCTGTAGTATTCAACACATCTCCATGATAGGCAATTTCAGATTTATACTTGCCGACTTCTGATACAACAACATAACCTCCATGCAAGGAGGCCTTAAACTCCGGTACCCTTCCGTATCTTTCAAGGTATTGTTCCCGGTACCTGTTTATTTGCTTTTCAATGGCAAAAAAACAACGAATACATAAGGCAAACCTTAATCCCTTCTTAACCGGCCATGAAACTACCACTTCATCTCCTACATATTGGTATACTCTTCCCATGTAACGGGCAATCGGTTCGCTGATATCATAATAATAATCCTGCAAAAAGTGACTGTATTCCATTTCTCCCATTTCCTCTGCTATATCAGTTGAATGATTTAGGTCGATGAATAAAAAAATACGGTCTTCCTGCTTTACCTGGTGATATTTACCAAATACCAGGTTGAAAATTGCATCCCTGCCCAGCTTTCGGTGCAATTCATCTAAAAAATTAGATACCAGTGAAATGATTAGAGACAGCCCGAGAAATTCAAACAGTTTTCTGGTGGCAAAAAAATCATGCAGGCTATGCGGGAAAATTGTTTCGTAGGTATTAATATTTAACCATAGAACGATATTCATAATAATAAAGAATAGCACCATAAACCAGAAGGTAATCCGGAGTGTGCGATACAATAAATAATACCAAAAACCGGTGCGCCGGTGTTTTCGTCTGAACTCCATCGCCTGCGTTTCAAAGAATGCAATGGCAAATCCGACCGGGATACTGGCAATTAGCGAAGTAGATAAAGCGATCCAGTTGAGACCATGCCGGGTAAAAGCATAAAAAGCGAACAGTAATATGGATAAATAAACAATGAAAATATTGTTCTGGGAAATGATCTTCCAGGGCTTCAGCGGGTCTATTGTCTCTGCCCCTGGGGCAAACGGATTGAATATCCCCAGGCGATGCCAATGTCCGCTGTTAGTAGTTCTTGTTAATTTAGCCATGTGGTTTTAAAAGATCGGTCTAATTTAAAAATTTACAGTGAAATATTATACCTATTTAAATAATCCCTATTTTTGCCCCGTAATGAAAAAATATACACATAACCATCATCATCACTTACTCTTCCAGGGTAGGCCGTGAGGATATTATGTATAAACATAGTTGAAGGGCTTACTTAACAGTAAGCCCTTTTTAATTAAATATATCTATATGAGTGAAACATTAAAGATCGCCGTTCAGAAATCGGGCCGTTTATATGAAGGTTCCATGAAACTGCTGAAAGAATGCGGCATTGAAGTTAGCAACGGAAATAACCAACTCAGGGTACTGTCTTCAAACTTTCCGGTAGAAGTGTTCTTTCTGCGAGACGATGATATCCCTGAATACGTACAGGATGCAGTGGCCGATATTGGCTTTGTAGGTGAGAATGTTGTCAGGGAAAAAAATAAAATTGTCGACTCCATAGAAAAATTAGGATTCGGGAAGTGCCGTCTATCCATTGCTATCCCCAGGAATGGCCAATTACAATCCATAAGTGATCTAAACGGCAAGAAGATAGCAACCAGCTACCCTGTAATCCTCACTACTTTTTTGAATGAAAAAAAGATAGCCGCTTCTATTCATGAGATAAGCGGTTCCGTTGAAATTGCACCCAGGATTGGGTTGGCAGATGCTATTTGTGACCTGGTAAGCTCCGGAAGTACCTTATTCACCAACGAACTAAAAGAAATTGAAACAATACTTTTCTCTGAAGCTGTGTTGATTGGTAACAAAGCTCTTTCCACCGAAAAAAGGATCATCCTTGAAAGTCTGTTATTCCGTATCCGCTCAGTGAAAAAGGCAAAAAATAATAAATACGTATTGCTGAATGCCCCCAACGACAAGCTGGATACCATTTGCAGTTTATTACCCGGTATGAAAAGCCCTACCATACTGCCTTTGGCAGAACCCGGATGGAGTTCTGTTCACTCTGTGATCAACGAAAGTGACTTCTGGGATGTTATTGAACAATTAAAAGCCAATGGTGCCCAGGGCATATTAATAATCCCCATTGAAAAAATGATTATATGATGAAGGTGTACAAATACCCTGACAAAGGAAACTGGGAAGAAATAATGCAGCGGCCGGCCTCGGACTATTCTTCCCTGGAAAAAAGTGTAAAAAAAATATTGCAAAAAGTAAAAGATAAAGGGGATAAAGCAATCCGAAAATTCTCAAAAGAATTTGATGGAGCCAGTTTAAAAAGAATACAGGTGTCTGAAAAAGAAATCAATACTGCAGCTTCTTTACTGCCAGAAGAGTTAAAACAGGCCATACAACAGGCAAAGAAAAATATTGAACAATTCCACCAATCACAGAAAGAAGAGGTGAAAAAGGTTGAAACCATGCCCGGCGTACTTTGCTGGAGAGAAGCTGTTGGAATTGAAAAAGTCGGGTTATACATTCCCGGAGGCTCTGCCCCGCTCTTTTCAACCGTTTTAATGCTTGCTGTTCCTGCACAGATAGCTGGTTGCAAAGAAATAATTCTTTCTACGCCACCTGCAAAAGACGGGAGCATTAATCCGGCCATTTTGTTTGCTGCGCAACTATGCGGAATAACAAAAATATTTAAAGCTGGTGGTGTGCAAGCCATTGCTGCCATGGCCTATGGCACAGAAACAATTCCGAAAGTTTTTAAAATATTCGGGCCGGGTAACCAATATGTAACTTTGGCCAAACAAATAATTCAACAACAAGGTGTTGCCATAGACATGCCAGCCGGACCTTCTGAAGTACTGGTAATTGCAGATGAAACCGCTGTCCCTGAATTTGTAGCTGCTGATCTTTTATCGCAGGCAGAGCATGGGCCCGATTCACAAGTAATTCTATTGACATCTTCTGCTGGTATTGCAGAAAATGTAGCCACAGCGATAAACGAACAACTAAAAGAACTGCCAAGAAAATCAATAGCTGAAAAAGCATTGCATAACAGTAAAATAGTTATTGTAAAAAATATTGCTATAGCAATTGAACTTTCAAATTGCTACGCCCCGGAACACCTCATACTTTCCTGTGCTGATGCAGAACAAGTTGCACAAAAAGTAACGACGGCCGGTTCTGTATTTATTGGGAATTACTCGCCGGAGAGTGCCGGTGATTATGCCAGTGGCACCAACCATACATTACCTACCAATGGCTATGCTGCTATGTACAGTGGCGTTTCTTTAGATAGCTTTGTCAAAAAAATCACCTATCAGAAATTAACAAAAGAAGGATTAAAAAATATTGCTCCGGCAGTCATGGCAATGGCCGGGGCAGAAGGTCTGGATGCACATAAAAGAGCAGTAGCCATCCGGTTAAAAAAATAACTATGGAATTTAATGTAGATAACCTTGTTCGGGAGAATATCAAAAAGATGACCCCTTATTCATCAGCCCGGCATGAATTCAGCGGTACCGCAACTATTCTCCTGGATGCCAATGAAAACTCATTTGGCTCACCTCTCCCTGAAAATTATAACCGATACCCCGATCCTTTACAATTAACACTGAAAGAAAAGATCAGCAGCATAAAAGGTGTTCCGGCACAAAATATTTTCCTCGGAAACGGAAGTGATGAAGCGATAGACTTACTGTTCCGGATATTCTGCGAACCCGGTAAAGACAATGTCATCATCTTCCCTCCTACTTATGGTATGTATGAAGTATGTGCTGAAATAAATGCTGTGCAAGTAAAAAAGGTCCCTTTAAGACTGGACTTTCAGTTAAATCTCGGGGCTATCGAAGAAGCCATAGATGCAAATACCAAACTAATCTTTGTTTGTTCCCCCAATAACCCAACTGGCAACAGCATTAACAGAGACGATATCGAAGTCCTGTTGAATAACTTTGATGGCCTGGTCATAATTGATGAAGCTTATATCAACTATGCAAAACAAAAAACATTTATTCCGGAACTTACAGAATATGCAAATCTTGTTATTTTACAAACATTATCCAAAGCATGGGGATTAGCAGGATTAAGACTGGGTATGGCTTTTGCCGGAGAACCGGTAATAAATTACTTCAACAAGGTTAAATACCCATACAATATTAATACCGCCACACAGCAATTGGCCATAGAAGCTCTTGGTAATATTTCAAGTGTAAATAACTGGACAAAAACTACCGTTGAACAAAAAGGGTTACTACAGGAAGAATTGCTGAAACTGCCATTTACACAATATGTTTATCCTTCCGATGCCAATTTTATCCTTGTAAAAATGAGGGCAGCCAGAAATATATATGAATATTTATCAGGCAAAGGAATCATTGTCCGTGATCGTTCTAAAGTGATCCTATGTGATGATTCTCTACGCATCACCATCGGCACCCCGGAAGAAAATAAACAACTGATAGAAGCATTAAAATCATATACAGCATGAGAAAGATTCTTTTCATAGACCGTGATGGCACACTTATAAAAGAAGCCCCGCCTACTTACCAAATTGATACTTTTGAAAAACTGGAGTTCTATCCGGATATGTTTACCTGGGTGCGAAAAATAGCCAAAGACCTGGATTTTGAACTGGTAATGGTAACAAACCAGGATGGATTGGGAACTGCTTCCTATCCTGAGGATACATTCTGGCCTATTCAGAATTTTGTATTAAAAAGCCTGGAAAACGAAGAAATCATTTTTAGCAATATCCATATTGACAAAACATTTGCTGCAGATGATATCCCAACCCGTAAACCAGGGACCGGTATGCTGACACAATATTTAAATAACCCGGAATATGACATAACTGGTTCATTTGTCATTGGCGACAGGATTACAGATATACAACTGGCAAAAAATCTTGGGTGCAAAGCCATATGGCTTAATAATGACCCACTCCTTGGAGCAGAAGAAATAAGTAAGACAGATCAGCACTTTGAAGAAATTATTGCCCTGGAAACTACAAGCTGGAAATCCATATATGAATATCTCCGGCTTGGGCAAAGAGTCATTCAGCATGAACGAAACACCAACGAAACAAAGATCCGGATATTGTTAAACCTGGATGGAACAGGGGTTGCCAATATAGATACAGGCCTTAATTTTTTCAATCATATGCTTGAGCAGTTGTGCAGGCATAGCGGAATAGATATTACAATTAACGTAAAAGGCGACCTGCATATTGACGAGCATCACAGCATTGAAGACACGGCAATTGCATTGGGCGAAGCATTTGCCCTTGCTTTGGGCGATAAAAAGGGGATTGGCCGGTATGGATTTGCCTTACCAATGGATGATTCGCTGGCACAGGTTGCCATAGATTTTGGTGGCAGGAACTGGCTGGTTTGGCATGCCGATTTTAAAAGAGAAAAAATTGGTGATGTACCTACCGAAATGTTTTACCATTTTTTTAAATCCTTTTCTGATGCTGCAAAGTGTAATCTTAATATAAAAGTAGAAGGTGATAATGAACATCATAAGATTGAATCCATTTTCAAAGCACTGGCGAAATCAATAAAAATGGCAGTTAAAAGGGATGTTGACAATATGCAA
>Ga0073902_10001552_pt1 | contig 12401 bp, 12 predicted proteins | sample KloWWTmeKNB19Kit_FD_66667 | JGI IMG/M metagenome (GOLD analysis project Ga0073902, IMG submission 66667) | Active sludge microbial communities from Klosterneuburg, Austria, studying microevolution and ecology of nitrifiers - Klosterneuburg... | ecosystem: Engineered > WWTP > Aerobic digester >...
TACGCGGTCAGGGCGTCGGCCATCAGCGTGAAGGATTCTGGATGTCGCACAACAACATCCATGTCCATCAGGGAAATCACGCGCAACGTGCCAGATGTGCCTCCAGCATATGGATCAACCAGCACATCGAGCACACCCCAGTTGCCATAGATCAAATCGGCCCAATTTCCAAAGAAAACCGCGCTGCACACACCGGAGCTGGTGCCCTTTGTGAGATCGCTGCGCACCTGATTGCTCACGTAAGCGGCATAACCGTTGAGGGGGGTTGCACCATCCTGCCAAATCTCGCGCCCGCCGCCGGTGAACTTTTCGGTTTCCTTGAGCTTGCCCCGCACCTTGGTGTTCGTGACGTAGGCCAAAGCGCCCAAATCGGCGTTATCCGCGGCCACCTCTGTCTCCAACTTCACCATGAGCGGCCAGGTTGGCGCGGCCCCGTTTGTGCCACCCACCACGGCATTGATGCCGCTTACATTAGCCACACCGCGCGGCTCATTGCCAGAACCGCTGCCATGCAAACCCACGCGATCAGCCTCGCGTGCGATAGCGGCGGCAATATCTTCACGCACAAACCGCTCCGCGTCGACAGAGGATTGCAAAATCAACCGGCGCGCGATGTCAACAAACGACCCCATCGTTTTGGGCGTCATCGTCACTTGATCAAACGCAGCCTGACTTTCTGTTGGAGAGCCACTTTCAGCCACCCAATATGCAGATGCGCCGCTGGTTTGGCGCGGGATCGCCACGTTGCCCGTGAGTCCGTTCATAACGCGGGCACCAGCCTGCTGAACAACCATGCGGTTGCGCAGCAGCTCAATGAAACTGCTGGCCATCAGGTCGGTGCCCACCAAGTTGCCACCTGCGGTTGGCGTGCCAACCACCTGGTCGCGTTTTTCGGATTGAACATCAAACGGAACGAACAGTCCTTTTGGCTCCATTCCCAAACGTTTGGCGATTTCACGGCTTGCTTCCTGCTCAAAACCAGCTTGTGCCCAGGCATTCTGCTTGCCTGTTTTCTGATCTGCCATGGCGCGGATGGCGCGAAAGAGCGAATAGCCCTTGCGCTCTGTTTCGCTCAAGTCCAAGTTGGTCTGTGGTTGCACCAGTCGTCCTGCGCTATCCAGCAGGCGCCCGTTTTCTTCCTTGAGTGCGCTCAAACGGCGAATATCGGCCTGCAACCCATCGGCGGACTGCATGGCCGCATCAAAGCTGGCGCGTTCCTCGGTTGTAAGGTCGCGGCTCTCCTTGAAGGCGGCATCGTTAATATCGCTCGCCTTCTTCAACTCCGCGGCGCGGCGCTGCTGAAGGTCGGTAATTTGCTTTTTAAGATCGGCGTTCATTTTTCTCCTGTGAATCTCAGTTGCGCTGAGCGATCTGAATGCGCCTGATGTTGGCAGCGCGGCGCGCCTGCGCCAGCTTTGCCTCATCCACCCTTTGCGCCTGCGCGGGGTGTTGCGATCTAATCTCTTGAGCGCGTTGAATAACCTGCGCGGTTGTTTGTGGGTAGGCGGGGTACGTAACAATGCTCACGTCATACAGTCGTTCAACTTTTAGAATTGTTCGGGTGACAGTATCGGCTTCTTTGTTGTATTCCCAGCTATCGTTTTTCACTACGAAAGCAAAAGATTGCTGAGTAATATCTCCGCGCTTCATACTGGTGAGCAAATCCCGCGACCATTGGGTATCTGGTGGCGCTATTTCGTTGCGCAAACCAGTCTGATCTACGCTGAGAACCAGTGTTCTGGCGGTTGTGCGGCCCAGCACAAAGTTTGGATCGTGGTTAAAAAGCGCGCGAACATCATCGCTCAGCACATCATCAAATGCGCCCGGCGCGATCTTCTCGCGGAATCCCCACAATTCCTCGCTAAGCACATCAAACATGGCGGCGTGTCCAACAATGGAATCCGTGCCATCGCTTCTCAGCTCAGGAAGTTTTGCGGCTACTCTGCGTTCAATATCGTTCATTAGTGAAAAACAAAACGCGCGGGTTTGGAAATTCCAAACCCGCGCGTTACTCGCGTCGGTTATTCGTTTGCACTCAAATTATATGCCCAATTTTGCGAGCAAATCAAATACAGTTAATCTCTCATCACCGAGCCACCACTCGGCCAACCCCCTGGCCTCATCACGTGGATCGAGGGTGTTTCCGATTGCATCACATACCGGGGTTAGCACATCGCTCACCCACTTGCCATGCTTTGCAAAATCGCGCTCGTTTTGTGTGCGCTGAGCCACGCGCCGCGCCGCATCGCTTACCAGCACGTTCAGGGCGCGTTTGTTTTGCCCCTGCCCCTGCGATTTGCCCTGCGCATCATTTGAGCCGCTTTGGGCCGCATCTGGTTGCGTTTGGCCGCCAGCGGTGGACATATTGAGAGGCACAAAATATCCATCTCCGCCATCCACGTGATTCATATCCTCGCGGTCGCGCACATCGTTTGCGCTCAGCCAGCCCCACTGCCTGCCGATGGCATACGCTTGATAGCGGGCCAGCGTTTCACCGCGCAGAAGCGCATCCTCAAGAAAGTCTGTAAATAGAGTTCTTCGTTCTGGCTCGCTCAGCAATTGCCGGTTGGCATCTTGCTCCCAGCGGGTGAGCCATGGCACGAGAGAATAGGTTACAAACTCAATGCTCATTTGCTCAATGTTTGAGAAAGTGGCGCGATCCAGATCGCCAATCATGTGCGCAGGCACGCGATACAACCGCGCGATCTCGCTCACCTGATATTTTCGTGTTTCAAGAAATTGAGCATCATTTGGCGGGATGAAGACGGGATTGTATTTCATCCCTTCTTCTAGAATGCTCAGGCGCTGGGCATTGTCCAGTCCCTGATGCCGTTCCTCAAATGATTTTTTTAGCCGGTCGTATGCGTCTTTGGTGAGCTTTCCGGGGTGTTCCAACACACCGCCCGGACGCGCCCCATTCTCAAAAAACTGCCCGCCATATTTTTCGGTAGCCATCCCCAAACCAATGGCAACACGAGCTAGCTGAATTGGCGAATAGCCCACGATGCCATCGCTGGCAAGGCCATGAATGTGCAAAACACGCGAGGCTGGCAATATCACCGCCTGGCTGCGATCTTGATAAGCGTAAATGAGATTACCGCTTCCATCGCGCCCTACTTTCATGTTAGCTGGATGAAGCGGCCACAGGGCGCGAACATCACCTCGATTGTTCATCTCAATTTCGGCGTAGGCGTTGCCCCAGGCAAGGGTATGCGCCATCATTGTTTCGCGCAGGGTGAACGCGCTCATCTCCGGGTTCGCAACCCGATTTAGAACAACATCGAGCGGGTGGTTCGTGGCGCGTATTTTCCCTTTTTCTGTGCGCTCATAAATGTGCCATGGGAGCATAGCCACACTTTCTGAAAGAAGCCGTATCGCTGCAAACACTGGCATCGAGGTGAGCGCAGTGCGGGGCGTGACATTCGCGCCTGCATCTCCAATGCCGAACGTGCCAACTGAGCGCCAATCGTTAAGCGGCACAACGCTTGCATCCATTTTTCTAGGTGCGGCACGAAATTGAAACAAGGTTCGCAACGAATCTAAAAGCGAATTGTTTTGCATATACAAAATAAAACGCGCGGGCTTGGAATTTCCAAACCCGCGCGTTACTCGCATCGGTATATTTTGTTTGCGAGGGTTGTGTTACTCAGGCCACAACCCTCTTGTTATTGCATCGCCTGGCGATGGATGCGCGTTCTCGTGCGGGCACTTGGTTATGCCTGAGCAGTTTCAATGTGTCACCCGCATCATCCACATTGTCCACACCTTTCCAGTTACTAGCGCATCTAAAATTTGGTATTCGCTTGCAAAATAATGCGCGAATATGTGTATTATTGCACTAAATTCTCTAAAGCGTCAGAATTCCGCGATCCTCATATACACTCATGCCCGGACGCGATGCGCGATCCAATCCCATAATCATCGCCACAATTCCATCTATTCTCTCTGTGGATTTTGCCTTGTCTGGCTTGATATTTCCGGCTGGATCAGATGTAACCACCACATTTGAGGCCATCCACGATAGAACAGGATTCCCCAAGTGATTGATTTGGCGTGAAATATACTTGCTCTCAAATAATTTTGAGGCAGGCGACATGCTTACATATCCCTGCCCAAACTCGACTAGTTTTGTTACGTGCCGTTCTGCCAGTCGGTTGATCAACGATGTGGCGTTCCAACGATCAAAAGCAATTTCTCTAATATCGTAATTTCTTGCGAGAACTTCTATTTCTTGCTGAATAAAATCATAATCAACAACTTCTCCGGGTGTTGTTTTAACTAATCCCTTTCTTTCCCATAGATCGTATGGCACTCTATCTCGCTTTGAGCGTTGAATAATTGTTTCTTCTGGCACCCAAAAAAACGGTAAAACAATGTAATCTTCATCAAGTTTTTGGGGTGGAAACACCAAAACCAGCGCGGTTACATCCAGGGTGCTTGATAGGTCAAGCCCGCCGTAACATTCACGACCTTGCAATGATTCAACATCGAATGCTTTGTTGCAATCATTCCAGTGTTCAATGTTGATCCAGCGCGTTTCGGCCTGCGTCCAAGTGTTCAGTTCAAGGCGCAAAAAAGCGTTCTGAGCGCTCGGTTGCTCTTTGGCTTTAAGTGCCTTGGCGCGCATATCATCAAGACGCTTGCTTACTCCAAGATTTGGATTTGATTTAGCCCAGCATCTCTCATCCTCCCAATCATCTTCTTCATCAAGAGAAAAAATAATTCCAAAGAACGAATCGTCTTCAACTAAATCACTGAGAACTTTCTCAGTGTACTGGTGCATTTCAAAACAAATGGTTTGGCGATTGTATCCAGCAGTGGTGATCATCCAGATAAGGGGTTGCCTGCGTGAGCCGGTGGCTGTATCCAAAATATCAACCATGTCACGGTTTTTGTGGGCGTGCAGCTCATCAATCAATGCGCAATGCACATTCAGGCCATCCATAGAATCTGCGTCACGGCCAAGCGGCTCAAATTTACTTCCTGTCAGGCTCACACTAATACTACATGAAGTAGCTTTTGGGTTGCGATCTCCGAAAATATTTATTAGTTTGTTTAACCCAGATGTTTTCCGCGCCATCCGCGCGGCTTCCATCCATGTTATTTTTGCCTGATCGCGCTTTGTTGCCGCCGAGTAAATTTCTGCGCCAGCCTCGCCATCGGCCAAAAGCATATATAGGCCGATGCCAGAGACCATTGTAGATTTGCCATTTTTACGCGCCACTTCCTGATACACGCTTCTAAAGCGGCGGGTGCCATCGGCGCGTTTCCATCCGAAAACTACCCATACACAAAACTGCTGCCAAGGCTCAAGCACAACAGGCTTGTTAGCCCATTCGCCTTTTGAGTGTTTGAGAAAATTAAAAAACTTGATTGCCCTTGCGCCGGCCTTTTCATCAAAGTGCAAACCCCGCTTGTGGCTATGCTCCAAATCATGTAGGTGGCGTTGGCACGCCAATTTCACCCATTTGCAAGCCACAACTGTCCCATTCAAAACATCGCGCACGTATTGTTCTGGAATGGGCAAACTAATTTTCTTTATCCGTTTTTCAGGAATTCCAGAATTTCGCTTTCCCCGCCTGATTGCGGCAATTTGATGCGTGATCTGCTGGCCGGAGTTATTCCTAGTTCGCTGGCGAGTTTTATCATCTGCTGCACCGCCATGTTTGCGATGCGCATTTGTGGATTCATTACTGAATCGTTTCTGCTGTTTAGTATTACCGGGCGTTTTGCCGCCTCTTTTTTGCTCTCTAGCCACGTTGCGTAAGCCTCGCAATATGCCTCAAGTGCTCCAACGTCAACTACGGTGATAACGTTGTTTGCAGATAGCTGCAAAACCAACTCCTCATATTTTGATTTCGCAACCCCGCTGAGGTGTTCCGGGGGCGCAGTTGAGGCGCGGTCGAAACGCGGTTCATCCGCATTCAACTTGCGTTTGCCCGGATTGCCCTCCAGTTTTTTAGTCGCTGTTGGTGCTGGTTTGCGTCCACGTGTCATTTTTGAGGAAAACGCAATTTCGCGGGTGCGCGAGAAAGGTCACCGTGCGGTCTAGGGTCGTCAACCCCTAGAGATTTATCCCCCCCTACCCCCATCTCTGCGCGTGTTTTCATTGAGTGGCATGAGTGACAAAGCCCTTGTAAATTAGAGGGGTCATCGGTTCCGCCATCTCTCTTGCGTGTTATGTGATCAACGTCGGTAGCCAGCGGTGGCACACCACCATGTCGGCTGAATGGATCAGCGCACAGCGGGTGTTCACGCAAAAACATCCTGCGCAATTGTTGCCACTTGTAACCATACCCGCGCCGCGCTGATGTGCCGCGTGGTTCATCAACAGATTGTTTATGAACATCACAGTAACGCCCATTATTTACTGTGTTCGGGCATCCAGGCGCACCGCACGGGTGAGGCATTTTATGGGGCATCGGTGATTTTTGCTCCCAGCAAATCTAACCTGCGCATCGTCTCATTATGCTGAACCCCGATCAACTGCGCTAATTTCTCAATCGCTGCGGTGTTGTGCTCCAATGCGGCGATTAACGATTTATCACGCTCCTCGCTCGCATCCACACGCTTTTGCTGCAAATCCATCCATCTTTGGATTTGCTGGGTTGAGAACGGCCAAACCTTGGTAGACACAAACCACCCAAACGCGATTATTTCAAGCGTTTGCAGTCCATTCGTTGAGATGAACTCGCTCAGGGTTTTCAAATCCACGGCTAGCTCCCGCGTGTGATCTGATACGCGCCTTGGTTCGCAACCAGAGCCGCGATAAACGCGCTGAGCACGGCAATCACGCCCTCTTTGTTGCACACCACCACATCAAGTATATGAGCGCACGACAAAACGACCGAGACCACCGCGACCAACATCATCAATCCAGCCATCACGGCGCGTTTAGTCACGCCCTCCAAAGCATTCCACTTGTCGCTCAGTCCTGGCACGTACGAACACATCAGCGAAATGATAATCGCAACGATGCTGGCAAACAAATTTGAATCTATCATCTTTTTAGCTCCTAACTTAAATCAATGAAAAACAAAAACCGCGCGGATTTGGTAATTGCCAAACCCGCGCGGTACTCGCATCGGTTATTTATTTAACGGGATTATACGTGCGCTTGCTGGCGGGCATCACGGCTGAATTTTGTGCGATAACTTGGCGAAAGGGTTGCAACCACATCATTAGGGAAAAAATCAATCTCCAGTTTCCCGTGCTGCGTCTCTTTTCGCAGCTCTTCCCATTTTGCCAGCTTTTCCTCAACGACTTTGCACACCAGTTTAACCATTTCATCGGTCGTATCGCACGTTACTTTGATCATCCCCACACCCCTGCATTTTTGAACGGCGCGGCCCCCAGTGTGCGAATGTCGTAACCATCGCGCCACCGCGGATCACCATTATTCCCATAGGAAAAAATGGCCCCACCGCGCACAGGCGAGGGATATTGCCGCCCGTCAATCTCCAGCGGGCGCATCTGAATCTCAACAAATCGGCGTATCCACGCGGCAATGCTTTGCGAGCTGGCCCCGTGCTGCGTAAACCCGCCAACCCCCATCTCATCCACGCCGCACTCTCCAAAAAATACACCCAACCCCTTTGCTGGGTCTAGCCCTCCATATCGGAAAAAGCCTTCCCAGCGTCGCTCATACCAGAACAAATCGCCGTCATTATTCAGGTGCGTCATGCTTGGAGAATACGCGTGATAATCCAGCGCGATCAGCCCGTTGTTCCAAAGTGGGGCGTAGTATTTTTTGATAAGGGCGACGGTCTCACCGAACTCTGGCGCATTTGGCGCGAACTGAGGGTTGCCCATGCTGAACGTGCCAAGCGCGATGATACCCTGATACTCCAACGCCCGCGCTTTGCTCACAAAATCAACTTCAACGCGCATACGCTGTTCAAGCTGATCTGGCGATGAACCCCATGTATCAGCTTCGTTGAATAATGTGAGAACCAAATTGCGCGGCATATCTGCTGCAACACCCAGACCGCGAATAAAATCGTTTGCGCCCCAACCCGCACTGCCAATGTAACGCCGCAGCATGGCGTATCCGTCTGGATGTGCCCGCGCAAAATTCACCGCCTCACTCACACCATCCATCACCATTACGAATTTACATCCGTTTGCCTCAGCCTCGCGCAACGCGCCAAAATCATTCAGCACGTTCACGCCCATCAGCATGGATTTTTTGACAATTGGCGGCGTGACGGGCGTGGGCGTGGGCGCTTCACCAGTCACAGATTTAACCCAGTCCGATTTCACCCACCCGCGCGCGGTGCTGCCCCGCGTAGAGTTTACAAACTCAATTTGGCTCCATCCGTTTTGCTGAGCAACAACGCTCACCGGCTCGCCATCCGCCAGCCAGCCAATTTTTACGCCGTTGGCGGCCCCCGTGGCCCGCACATTTAGACCGTCGCCGTCTGTGCCATCAATCATCAATTTTCCGGCTACCATATCCTGCGTTTCCTCCTGTTTTCTGTGCGAGTTGATCCACGCTTGTGGGTCAACGTAATCGCGCTCCAACCGCACTAAATCCAAACCCGGCCAGTCGCCGGGTGACTTTTCCAAATTGGCAAAACTCACATCAAAGTGCAAGTGATAAGGCATCGCGCCGTTTGCATTGCCCACTTGGGCAATTTGCTGCCCACGCCGCACGACATCCCCCGTTTTAACCAGCATGTTTTCGACGTGCGCGTATCGGGTGAACACCACGCGCTCATCCACCACGTGTTTGATCACAATGATGCTCACCCACACGGGTTTTGGGCCAGCAAACACCACGATGCCATCCGCGCTGGCAAATACCGCGGCATGGGCATCTGCATCCCATGTGGGCGTGTTGCAGTTCAAATCTGCGCCGGTGTGATATGCGCCCAACCCCGTGGCCCCGTTCACATATTTTGTGCCGATGGGGTTCGCATCTATCCAACCACCTGCCCACGCGCTTGTATCGCGCTGGGAAAGTGTGCCAACAGGTTGATCAAATCTCATAAAACAAAAAACCCGCTCGCCAAATTTGGTGAGCGGGCGTAAAAACGGCGGCTCTGGATGAAAAACTCAAATCACAGCATCAAATCTTTTTTAAGCGACTGGCTGGCCGCCTCCAACATTCGGTAAATGCGGCCAGCGTGCGAATTACGTTTCAACTCAGAGTATTTTTTGAGCGCAGGCACAATCATGCTAAGTGATCTGTGAATTGCCATCCACAAATCATTTTCGAGCCGATTGTCATCTGTGCCCATGAGCGCATTTTAGCACTCTCTCTACGCGAGTGCTAATTATTTTGGAACAATCTTATATGAACCTTCATCGCCTACAACATCCGCGCCAGTGATGCTGATGAGCGGTTCTCCATCTGTGCTGCGCAAGATAAAAACTTCCAAACCCGCATCAATACATTCGTTAAGTGCCGCCATCAATATCTCAAGCGCATCGGTTTTAGAGAGTGGTTCGCGCCTTCTTTTCTGCGATGCGCGTTTTGTACTGTTCTTGCCGTTCGCTGGAGAGTTTGCTGAATTTGCCGCCATATCGTGATTTCCTTTCTGCTCCTGCGCCAAGCCTATATTGAAAAAACTTGCCGCCAGCAGTTACTTCTATTCGCCACCGTGAATCAAATCGAGCTACATTTTTTGATGCTGTATCGTTTTGTGGTTCTAATTGCACATGATCAACTTTTGGACGGGCCGCCCGCGACCTCGGCGGCGGTTGGGGGTAACACCTCAACATCGCTGATAGCCGCGCGTTGCGCGGTCATCTGCACCGTCATCTCTGGCGCGGCCAGCGCGGGCTTTCTGCTCACCGCCGCGCGCAATTCCCCCAGCCCATCGCGCTGGCGGTTGATCTGCCCGGCCAGCCGCGCCAACACAGGTTTTGCCGGGGGCGAGAGAATCGTAACGCCATCCTCCGCGCCAGCCTGCGCGGCCTGCCCTGCCGGGGCATCCACAAGCGCGGTGATCAATGCCAGCGCCGCCAGGCACAAAATCAAAATGCTGGGGCTGGCGGCGTAAAAATCAATCACACTGTGCAATGTTGGGTCGTTCATGTTTAACGTGTTGGATGTGAACCGCACTGCGTAAATGTTCACCAAAACCAAATACGCCAGCACCATCAACCCAAACACACCCCACATCACGAGATCAAACCGGTCATACCGGCCCACCTCGCGGCGGGCCTTCATCTCGCTGATCGTCTTTTTCTCGGCGACCAAAAACGCCAAATCGGCGATCACCATCGCGGCCACAATGCTAAACAAATCCAGCCGGGCTACGTTCTGGCCGAACGAAAACAGGTGCAACGAGCTGGCCGCAATCGCCAGAATGATCACAACTGGCTCCCCGAATTTGGACAGCGCGGCCCCGATGGTCGCGTGAGACCCGTCGGCCAGCGGGTTGGCCGCCGCGCTGGGTACCACCAGCGCCAGCGTGGAGGTGAACAGACCAATGCCAAACGCCAGCGAATACACCCACCGGCCAATGCTTACCATTTCAGCAGGAAGTTCAGCGCTCAATTCTTTTGATGAGGTTGCCATGTAAACAGCAGCCAAAAACACGCTGAGGATCAACCACGTTCCCAACGATATGCCGTGCATCATGCGCCCCGTGTTTGTGCCTTCGCGGCGTGTGGCCGCCGCCCCATGCCCCACAACGCCCAGGGCGCACCCGCCGGCGGTGAGCCAGCAATACGCCTCCGGCTGCTGATAAAACACACCCAATTTCCACACGGCGTAGCTCATGGCAGAACAAAACGCCACAAACGCCACCAGCACCGCCGTGCTGAAAATGGCGTGTCCGGCCTGCCCCGACGTTCCCGATCCATTGTTGTTTTGTGTTAGGATATTCATTGTTCAATTCCCAAATTGGACAGAGAACGGCGCATCTGTTTTTCGGCATTGCGCCGTTCTCACTTTATTGCAAACTCATAATCCAACTTTTTATAGCTGAATCTGCTTGAGTTGCCATACGACTGTATTTTTAATGGCACCTGGCTTGGCGTCCAGCGGGTTGAGCGCCAGCCCCGCCGCTTTTGCCATATTGCAGATTGTTACGATCTCGTTTTTGCCCACCACCCCATACAGTCGGTAGAGGGCAAACCACGCGTCTGGCACCAGCGTGATGCGCAGACCGTGATAAATCGTGGTCACTGCCGTCCCCTGATTTGCCAGCAAAATCAGGGTGTCTTTCAACGTGGCCGCGCACTTGATGCGCTTTGCCTCGTGCTGAACCCGCACCGGCGTGGGCGCGGGCGGGGTTGATCTTCTATTCATGCGCCTCCTCGTATCGCTCCAAAAACCGCCGCCCTTGCGCAGTGATCTCGCGCCCGGCGGCAATGTATCGCACATAACCCAGGTCAACCAAATACGGTTCAATGTCCTCGGCCAGCCTGTCAACATCTGGATACCCCAGCAGGTTCACGGCCACCCGTTCCCCTACTGGGCGGTTCTCTCTGCGCAAAACCCGCAAATAGCGCACATCTTCTGCCGTAACCCCGTTTTGGCTCACCACGCCGCGCCCGCGCAAAACCTCCAGCGCGTGTTCCCGCGCCACATCTCCCTCGCCCTGATATTTGCTCTCGCTCTCAATCTCGCGGGCAATCTCAAACGCCACGCGCGGCGTTCTGCGCGAGGCCGCCACACACAGATCCACAATCTCCGCCGCCAACGATGGGAACCGCCCGCGCACCATCTCGGCCACTTCCTCCGCCTTGTATCGCGCCAGCGGCACCTCCACGCACCGCGACCGCAGCGGCTTATCCATTTTGCTGGGCTTGGTGGTCGCCAAAATAAACCCGGCGTTCCATGCGCGGACAATCTCGCGCTCATCGCCCGCGCCCACCATCATGGTGCGGTCATCCATCTCCAGCAGCGTCAGCAAGCCCTCCTGGGCGCTGCGCGGAATGTTGTGCGCCTCATCAATGAACACAATGAACGCTGGGTAATCCTTCACCCGAATTCCCCCGCGCGGGGCCACGTAACACGGCGCGCGCCCAAAATCTTTAAGCGCGGCATCCACCAGTTCCATCAGCGTTTCGCCGTTGCGCAGGCTCAGCCCGTTCATCTGGGCGAAGGGCAGCCCCATGGCCGCGGCCATTCGCTTTGCCAGCTCTGTTTTGCCACATGAGGCTGACCCAACAAACAACAAATTTTTGTTCAGCCTGGGCGGGTATTGCAGCATCGCGTTATACAACGAGCGTTTCAGCGCATGGGTAGCCTGCTGGTTGCCGATGAACCCATCAAACGCGGCATCAACCGTCTCGCGCATTTCTGCGTGAGATGGCCGAACTGGCCCCACCGTCGCCAGTTCAAACGAAAGCTGATGCCCAACATTCAACTGCAACATTTCATCCCTCCTGCTCTTCTTCCAGCGCCCAAAACACCGCCCACGCGGCGCAATACAACACAAAAA
>Ga0073902_10001561_pt1 | contig 12351 bp, 14 predicted proteins | sample KloWWTmeKNB19Kit_FD_66667 | JGI IMG/M metagenome (GOLD analysis project Ga0073902, IMG submission 66667) | Active sludge microbial communities from Klosterneuburg, Austria, studying microevolution and ecology of nitrifiers - Klosterneuburg... | ecosystem: Engineered > WWTP > Aerobic digester >...
CCATCCCGATCGAAGCGGCCGTAATATCGAAGACCGACTTGACCAGACCATAGATGGACCGTCGATCCCGCCCCCTCTGCACTCGCCTTGAGTCTCGATGAGCCGCCCTCGGCCTCTGCAACGGCGTGGCCGCAGTAGCCCGACTCGGCGTTCCCCCCAGCTCGTGCGCGGCCGGTTTGGCCGTGGTCCAGAAGGTGCTTCGGATGCGCATCCCCTCCGGGACCGTCTCATCGCCCCCGACGACGGAGTATTCCACTCGGGCATTTCCCTGCACTCTCGTGCCGGATCGTAAGACGCTCTCACGCACGAGACTGCCTTTTTCCAAATGAGAGGTCGGGCCGATGACGGCCGGGCCGATGAGTTGCACGTAATCCTCCACCACACAACCGGGGCCGATCACCAATGGGCCCAAGAGAAAGGAGCGTGGGGAAATGTCCGCGTTTTCACCGATGACTATGTCGTCCATGCTGTTGTGGCGACCGTCGCGACGCAGGCTGTCTTGGGTTTGCTTCAGCAAAATTTCACGGTTCAGCCAGAGAAAATCCTCAGGTCCCGTGATCGTGTAAACCTCGCCTTCACTCTGGTGAGCACGAATCGATCCGCCCCGGCTCCGCACGAGAGGCACCAGCTGCTCATTTACATCGAAATATTCATCGCGGGGGACGAGCGACAGCACCGCGCGATCGAATACGTACACTCCGCAGGGCATCATCTGGCTTCGACGGTTTCTTGACCAATGAAGGATGTTGACCCGTGAAACGAGCCCGGACGGGTCGACCTCGACGGTTTCCAAATCGTAGTCGTTGCCTCTCAGGCGTTGCGTTACCAGGGTGATAGCCGCGCGCTGCGTTTCATGCGCGCTGAGTGCGGCGGCTAAATCCAGATCTCGCAAGTAGACATTTGCGTGAATCGCCAGGAAAGTCGGCGTGTCGAGAAAATCTTCGACCACCCGCAAGCTGCCGCCGGTTCCCCGGTGCACATGTTCAGCGTGCCATAAGACCGTCATGTCGTAGGAACAACCGATGCGGCAGATCAGTTCCCGGACATAGGGGTCCTGCTCACACGTCACGACCGCGACCGCTTGAATGCCTTGCCGCTTGAGTGCCAACAGAAGATGATCGATCAAGAGTTCATTGCCGACGGGAAACGTCAGCATTGTGCCCATCGCCGGAGCACCTTCCATGATCACGGCTTTCATGCGGTAGTCCTCGTCATGCAGCAAGCCGCGCCAGCCACCACACGGCGATGAACGGCGCGCCGACTCGAGAGGCGGGTCGCGTGCTCGGCCGCTTGAACGGAATCACCCGCAGCCTGCTGCACAGCGGAGTTCCCGGCCGGTCCCTGGATCACGTGAGCGACTAACATTCGTTGCCTCGATCGTTGATGAGCGCCGACCGAAGAATCGTGTAATCCAACGACAATTCCGCCACCCGATGCTTCAACCGCCGATTCTCGAGCTGCAACGACCGCAAGTGCCGGGCAGGATCCATGTCCTGGGACGCATGTTTGGCTCGCCAGCGATAGAACGTGCTGACCGAAATCCGGTATTTCCTGCACGCACGTGTGACTCCTCCCTCGGCACTTCCCTCCCTCAGGATCTGCAACTTTCTTTCTTCACTGAATCGAGACGGCATCCGTCGACGTTCCCCTGTGCAACCTTATTGGGTGACCGCGCACATCCTTCCGCGGACAAGATTCGGTTCACTCCTCTCCGCCATGTCCGTGGAACATGCATTCCTGACGGGGGACTCTTATACAGCGGGGAAACCCGGCGCACATCGGCTATTCGTGCCGTTTACTCCGCAAGACGATGGGTGAAATGCTCGTACGTTTGTGCTGGGTCGGATGTGGCAAATAATTCGCGACACGGAAGCCAGAAAATGCCCGTATTAATTCCGCTGCGATTCCGCGGATCTGTAACGCGCGGAAAAATCGAGACCTGGTAAGCACACCAGCAGAGCCCCTCGTACACCTGATTGTGCACACTTATGTACGCTAGGATTTATCTGTAATAGAATGATCGTCGATCCTCGCAAAATGTTTCTCAGTAAGGCTTTTCGACCAGTCGATGATTTAAATTTCGCGATTGATTGGCACGTCGCAGGTATGAGAGTATGCGCCCATGCATGAGCGAACCATCACATGTTTAACCTAGCACTGAATGCGTAATATTTACATCGCGTACGTAAAGATATCTTTGTGCACGTTCGGTGTCGTTCAGGGAATGTGTCTCGGTCGGGAGGATTGATGAGAGGCAGAGAAGAAGAAAGAACCACGACCGTGGTGGCGATTGTGAGCAGCAACTATCTTTTACGGCTCGGTTTGCAGAAGATCGTCGAAGATGAGAAATGGATTCGCCTGATCGGGCAGTCCGCGCATGGCGTGAATTTCGACGACTTATTGAAGTCCGAGCTTCCGCACATCGTGATCCTGGATACGGAGAGCGAGCACACGGTGCAGGACATGATTCGAACCATCAAGGAAGCCGTCCCGGGAATCAAAATCATCCTACTGTCCGGTATCGATGAGTCCGAGCGCACCAGACAGGCATTGGCATGCGGCGTGGATGGCCTGGTGCTGAAGATACAACCCTCTCCGGTCTTACTCGCCACGATTGATTACCTCGCCCACACCGCAACGCCGGTCACGCTGCCGATCGAGCTCAGCGCTTCGCGAGTCAAAAGAGGGCTTACGACCTCCCCGCCGGCATCGCCCCCTCACACTCCTGCCCCAACGAAGTGGCCGGAAGGCTTAACCGAGCGAGAGCGGGAGGTTGTGCGATTGATCAGCGAAGGCCTTTCCAATAAAGACATTGCCGATCGACTCTGTATCCCCAGTATCACCGTCCGTCATCATCTCACGAATATCTTCGACAAACTCGGCGTCTCCAATCGCCAGAAGTTGCTGATCCGTGCACATCAGCATGGGCTTGTTGGGCCACCCGCTTTAGCATAAGACCCGTACTTAGCGACCACCACGAGGCTCCGAGGAGCCGGCATCGTCCCTACTCGTGAGCCAGACTGCACATGCCTGCGAGGGATCCAGATGAACCTGGAACAGCTGGGCACGAAGCACGTCGCGGGATGGCTTACCGCCTGAAGACCATGACGGGAAGTGGGCTGAAGGGCCCCTAGTACCGACAGGCCACCGAGAAAGGCTTGCCGGACGAGCATGCCCATTCGAGACGAATATGAGGCTGCCCACAAAGGTAGGAACGGGCCGGCCCAGGCGGAGTTTATCCGGCGGCAACAACGAAAGAGGATCCGGGAACACTCCCTTCAAAACCCTCTGTCGTGGAGCCACATATGCTGGCAGTGTGCGGGCTGACGAGTAACGTTACTAGAAGGGTGCATCCGGTCTCGCCGAGAATGAATAGGGAGGGCTCCCGGTCGGGGCAAGCAAGGTATGGAGCGGGCGATGGGATTTGAACCCACGACAACTTGCTTGGGAAGCAAGGACTCTACCACTGAGCTACGCCCGCCCCTAGCTGAAGAGGAAATGAATCCTACGCCGGCCAGACTCAGCAAGTCAAGGAAGTTGCTGCGATCTCCTCCCTGACCGTGCCCCCCAGATCATCACAGGGCGTCAAAATAAGAGTGGCGCGGGGTGCCAGGTTGGGTAAGAAGAGCCGGCTCCCCTCTACCGCATACACTTGCTGTGACAGGAGATCTTTCCACCGCGCCGGAACGCGAAGACGACCTCCTGCAAGGGCGACGGTACCTGAAAACGGCCGGCGATCATTATGCACCACGATGAGAGCCTGGCTCGTACCGTGCCGCCGACTGAACACACAGAGATCCAACGCCTCGTCGGCGAATACCGTTTGCCAGTCCCCATACCGCAACACTCGCGATGCCTGTCGCATCGCGGCCAGCCGTCGAATGTCGGCGCGCAGGTCCGTCTTCGGGGAAGCAGCTTTCCATCGCATCGCACAGCGGTTGTCAGGATCCTCGCCTCCCTCCAGTCCGATCTCATCGCCATAATACAGTGCGGGAATGCCGGGGAAGCTGAATTGCAGTACCAACGCCTGCCGCACCGATGCCGCATCTCCCTTCGCCGCCGTCCATAGCCGGGCCGTATCATGGGAACCGAGCAGATTGGCCATCCCTCTCGTCTGATCCCGTGGATACCGTACGGCCAAAGACAGGAGCCGCCTGGCAAACTCATCCGCCCGAATCGTACGGTGAACGACGAACTCGAGCACCGTATCTCGCCACACATAATTGGTCCCGCCATCGAACTGATCGGACTTGAGCCACGCCTTTCCATCCCCCCAAAATTCCCCCAGCACATAGGCTTCCGGGTTGACCTGTCTCACCGTCCGACGGAACGCTTTCCAGAACGCATGGCCGCGCACTTCCCCCACCGCATCCAGCCGCCACCCATCGATCCCGCGCGTCGTCCAATAGCGGGCGACTTGCAGAAAATACGCTTGGACCTGGCGATTGGCCAAATTGAGAATCGGCATGAGCGGCCGCCCCTGCCACCCCCGGTAGTGGGCCTCCCCGTAAGCATCCACGGGAAAACGCCGCAGATGGAACCAGTCGCGATAGGCTGAATGTCGGCCGTTCTCCATCACATCATGGAAGGGGAAAAATCCCCGGCCGCAATGGTTGAAGACCCCGTCGAGAATAATCCGGATGTGCCGGGCATGGGCTTGTTCGATCAGATCGTCGAAATCGTCCAGGCTCCCCAGGCGAGGATCGATCCGGTAATAATCGACGACGTTGTACCGATGATTCGATGAGGCAAGAAAGATGGGTGTCAAGTAGAGGAGATTGACGCCGAGGTCCTGGAGATAGGCGAGTCGGGAGGTAATCCCTCGAAGGGTGCCTCCCATGAAATGAGTTCGCGTCGGTCGCGATCCCCAGTCGGCATACGACGGGTGGGAACGCGACCGCGGAGCCCTCGAAAAGCGATCGACAAAAATTTGGTACATGACCGCGTCCGGCGCCCACCGGCACGAAGCGGTCACGGCCCGACGAGACCTCACCGCGTTCCCCAAGGTTACGATCTTTTGAGCAGGTCCGTGGGATCCACCGAATGGGTTCGGGATCTTTGTCTCAGGGCGATCCGTCCTCGCATCACCTTCCTCACACGGCTCCAGGCACTCAGCAACAGGTCCCGACGCTCGGCGTACAGGAGTCACACCCGCAACAGGACGGCTGGCAACAACTCGGCTGGCAGCAGGGCTCGCAGCACCCACCGCAACAATTCCCGCAGCCATGACAGCCGCAGCTGTCATGCGGTCCAAAACCTGATGAAGCCAATTCCTGGAGCACACGCGTCCCGCCCGATAAACCGGCATTCAGCAGTTCCACTGCCAGGCGCAGCGTAGTACCAAGGCCGCCTAAGAGGGTCGCGGTCGTGTCCCGTTCCTGTAGACCCGGAGCGACTGGGTACGACGGCATACCAGCTCCCGGCCCTGGGAGCCCCATAGAGTGCCCAGGCCGAGGACCGAACCCCATCTGGGGCCCGACTGGAGAGCCTGCATGAAAAGCGGCAGAAGCCTGACCTGAGGTCGCCGCTTGTTCAATCCGGTTCTTATAGGCACGAAATTCTGCCTTCGCGTCCCGCCCTTGATCGCCCTTCGACCCGGACGGCGACTCTTTAGGTGTCCGTCGTTCAGCCATGATGCATCTCCTTTTCGTTCGCTGATAACCCGCATTATTCATGAACACTTCTGTTGCAATCGCCGATTCACGGCTGCGACGGGCCTTCGGCCAGCGGGCTCGCCCCTCGGCCCCTCAACGTACTGCACGAGTACGCTTCGGGCCCTCCCGACTCCGCGCGCCGGTCTCGCCACGTGACTCGGCGATTTCACGACGAACCGTCCTGAATAATGCGGGTTAACAACTGAACACCTCGCACCAGCGGACGCGGGCTGTCACGTTGAGCACCAACACCGTCAGATGCGCTCCCGGCTTTGTCGTGATAATGCCTTCCTTGATTTGATATCCGCCCTGAGCAGTTGCCTGCTTGACCCAGGCCAAGAGAGTCCCTTCACTATCCCGAACGAGCACGAACACCAGGGCCGGCTGGTTGGAGGCCGGATTGGTCGGTGTGTACTCGATCGACAGATGCACACAACAGCCGCCGCCGATAAAAGCTGTCCCGATCCCCGCTGAGCCCAACTTGCCCGCTGCGGCCGCTGACTCAAGCCCCTGCGCCAATTTGGCGTCAAGAGACTGGCCGTCAGCCGACTGCCCGATGTTCATATAGGCCATCATCGGGGCCAGCACTTTGACATGGGACAGGGCATCGCTGCTCCCTTCCACCTTTTGATCCAAGCCGATGGCGGCCTGCACCAACAGCTCCTTGGATTCCTTACGGCACTCCCGGATCCAGCAACAACACTTCACCCTGGGATGGGCACAACCCGGGCAAAACCCCGAAGTGCCAAGCATCCCCCCGCCTCCACCATGAGCCGGACTTGGGTGAACCGAGGCCCCTGAATAAAACGCATTTCCTGCATGCATGACAACACCGCTCCTTTCACCCGCCGCATCATGGCAGTTAGCAACAGACGGTTTCACACCATCGCAGGCGCGCGCGGGCCTCGGCCACCTCCAGCGTCACCAACGAGCCCGGCGCCACCGAGACCCATTCGGCCTTCACGTGATAGCCTGGCGTGATCGCCGTCTCTTTCCACGTCGATGTCGCACTCCCCCCTTCCACCACGGTCACGGACACGGAAGGAGCCGTCGCCCCGTCATCCGGCAGATACTCCAACGTCAGCCGCACCGGAATCGTCCCCCCGATAAAGACTTTCTTCGTCGTTGTCGTACTATCCGCCACCGCCTCGAGTACAACCACAATACCTGCCGATTCCGGCCCTCCGTGAAACCCCACCGGGTGAAGAGGTACCGGAACGGGATACCAGCCCCCGCAACAGCCCGTCGCATGCCATACCGACAATCCCCGGCACCCTGACGAAGTATAATGAGCCATCATGCGCCTCCTCCGTTCGGACTGTCTTCCTTGGTCAACTCTCCGACAATCTTGAGCACATCTTCGACAATATGAAAGCCCGAGCCGACAGCCGTCGTGACCAGATCCGAGATTTGCTTGGGGATGTTGTTGGTCAGCAGTTGGGTCGAGGCCTCATGAATGAGCTTGTTGACCGGCGCGAAAATTGAAGCCATGGCAGTCGTCCTTTCTTGTCTGTTCCCGCCACCCGGCGGAACCTGTTCTCTCACGAAACCGGTGTGGCCGCGAGCGGCCGTTGCGGCGAGATCGGTCCGCCGACCTGTCCATCAACCAACCGGAGAAACTTCGCCGCTACTTCCATTCCCCAATCCAGGCTTTGCCAGGGCTTCTGCATCAACCGCCCCGACGTCTGAGCCAGGTTCTTCGATGCCTCGGCAAGAACCGCCACGGGTCCCCGCAACATTCCATCCCGGTCCATTTTGAGGAGGCCGGCCCATGCATGGGGATCGCGCGGCAACGCATGAAAGAGTGCCTGCGGAACCAGGCAGGAACTCTGCGAGATGACTCCGCTGAACACCCCACTACAAAACTCCTGGAATTGCCGGTCCGAGGTCGTCAGCCGCGCGATGCCGGCCAATACAAACAGACACACATCTCTCAGATCGGGATTTTTCGCAATCGACAGAAACAGCTCGGCTGTCCGCCAATCCAGTTCGTACTGTTCTTCCCAGCGCTCCTGATACCACCGGAGGGCCTGCGCCGAATAGTCGCCGGAGGCCACCGCCCGCCCGGCGGCCTGCGCGGCCAAATACGCACTCTCCATCGCCTTGTGAATGCCCCCTCCATTTAACGGGTCGGCCTGGTTTGCGGCATCGCCCACCAACATGACCCGATCATCCACGATCGCCTTGGGGCGATAGAATGACACCACGCCGCCCGCCACCGGCCCGCAGCGCTCTGCCCCGGCCAGCAGATCCCCCAAGTCTTCCTGCACGAACACATCGAAGGTCCGTTTGAGCTGGGATTGCATAGGAAAGGTCTTGTCGAAGGCATATCCTAATCCGATATTGGCAAATCCCTCATCATCCACAAAGACCCACCCATACCCCGGAAAAAACCGTGTATCGAAATACACTTTGATCTGGGCGCCGTCCATCCCGACATTCCGATAGTAGGTCCTGAGCGAAATCGCCGTCGCGCCGTCGTTCAGCACATTTCCAATGGAACGCGACACCACCGAACTCACGCCGTCGGCGCCGATGACCACGCGGGCTTTCAAGACCGTCGCGTGCCTGCCGACATCGGTCACCACATCGATGTGATCCAAATTCCGGCGAATAGACCGGACCGCGCACCGAGGCAGAAACTCGGCCCCTGACGCCACCGCATTCCTGACGAGCACATGATCGAACCGCCGACGGTCGAGCAGGATACAAAAATCGGGATAGAGCGTATTCGGTGGGAATCCTCCTGAAAGCACCGACTCACCGTTGATGAACAGATCGCACGTCTTGATACACGATTTGGTGAGGGTTAACACTTCGTCGATACATCCCAGGCGATCCAGCCAATAGATGGCTTGCGGCGTCAACCCGTCGCCGCAGACCTTGTCACGGGGAAAATCAGCCCGGTCGACCAGCAAGGTAGACAACCCTTGTTTCGCCGCAAAGGTCGCTGTGCTGCTCCCTCCCGGACCGGCACCGACTACGATCACGTCGTACAACTTGTTCACACTCAACGCCTCAGGCCCTTTCTCCTGCTCCCGGCAGATTACGGTGTCGGAGGCCCCACCACCAGCCGGACTGGAATTTCCAAGTTGTGATCGGCCGTCACCACCACTTTCCCCAGGTAGACGTCGGAGGGAATATCGGACGGCAATGCGCCCTTGATCATAAATTTTTCAAAGTCCATCGGCGCAATAGCGCCTGATCCGGGTTTCACACTGAAGGTCTCCCCCGAAAAGGTCACCGCACTGATTTGGCCGACAAAACCTTCCACGCGAAGCTTGACCCGTTTCGCCACCTCCTCCGAGTCGTTGTTGATAGAGAAGGATACGGACACCGGTTGTCCAGGAAAGAGCGGCAGCCGATTCGTGATGCAATAGGCGATCTCGCCACCCGGCGGGCCCCCGGATGCGACGGCTGGAGATTGAGAAGAGGTGGGCGCGGCGGCGGCGTGCTTGTCCGGCTCTCCGCTAGACTGTACAGACGAGGCCGGTCCCGGAAAGTGTTCCCCCACTTTGTCCAAGACAGACTCCTGCACGATTGAGCCCAACCGCGTCATCAGTGTCAACCCGAGACTCAGACTGGCTTCGGCCAAATCGAGCCCCTTGGCGAGAGTCGCTCCGAGCTGCTCCGATTTCAGGAGCGGGCGGTGCTCCTCCGCCGTGCCTGCAGCGGTCGTTGAGGAGGTCTTCTGGGTCCTTTCCTCAGCAGCCCGCTCCGACCTCTGCCGAGCCGATGTCCCCTGCGCCTGCTTGGCGCGAGCAGACCCCGCAGTCCTTGTCGTCTTACCGGTTCGCGCTTTGCGGGTCACTGGCAACACCCCCTTGGATAGACACGAGGACGGCACTCCACACACTGATGCAGACAGACCGAACAACAGGCACAGCCGCCGCAACTGGGCCGCCCCCGCCCACCATGACATTCGTCCCCCTGCCGGCCACGCCGCATCACATGAGAGACGACCACCATGCCGAGCTGGGCTACCGCACCCCCCAACCGGACGAGTTCACCGATCGTCGTGCCGATCGCAAGAGCGGGCTTCCCATGAGCCTGTGACCTGTGAACGGGATTCCCTGGGTGTCCCATCGCTACACCTCCCCGCTACTCACCGAACTGCCATCATCGCGGCTCCCGGGTTGAGAACCCGTCATGGAAAACCGCTGGGCAGGGCTCCCCGCATGAAGCCCCGAGCTGGGCCCGGATCCATGAGCGGGATGCCGGTGAACAGGCCTTGAGCCGGACGCCTGGGTACAAGCTGAGTGGACATGGGCGGAGACCTGCTGAAGCGTACTGGGAATCCCCGGATTGCCGGCCGCCGCCACATCGGGAAAACTCTGAGAAGGCACCCTCGCCTGTTCCCGGCGGAATTGCGCCACCGGTTTCACCGCCGTATGACCGTCCAGGTGCACCCGGAACACTTCAAACCCCAAGACCTTGGCCCGCACCGTGTAGGTCGAGGGCAGACACAGATCTTGATGAAAACCGATTGAGACCGGAGGCAACCGGCGAATGTTGAGATCGGCGGCCGGCAGCTGACGAATCGAGAGATTCACGGTCGGCAGGTTCGTGACATTAAATTTCTCGACGCGAATCGGGTCGAGATTCCGCACCTCGCTGACTCGAAGCGATTCGATCGACAGGGGGTCGATATGATTCAGCTCCTTAATGTGGACTGCAGCCGGCGCAATCGCCTGAACTTCTTTGACGACGATCGGATCGATGTGACTGACTTCCCCGATCCTCAGCTTTTCAATGTTTTTGGCTTCTTTGATCTTGATGTCGCCCATGATCGCGCCTCCCTCACACTCTGCCTGCGGGCATCACACCAGGCCCGGCCAGGAATAATTCAGTTGAATGACCTTGGCCGCATCCTCCACGAGCGGATGATTCTTGAGACGGGCCGTCACGGTCGTCGTCTTGACCGGTCCAGTTCCGGTCAGGCGGTAGAGAAACCAGGGATCGGGCCCGGCCCCCACCTGCAGCACTCCATCGACGAGCCACTCCACCGCCGACGAGTCGCTGTGGCGAGGAAAGGCCCGGAACATCTGCATGGTATTGCTGAGATCTACGTAGGCGTTATCCTGGCCCTCGGGGTAATAGAGATACTGCTGCTTCGGAGCGATCTCGATGTGAGCGGGCGGGGGCGGTGCCGGCCCATGACCGATCACCGTCACGAACGCGACGGCCTTCCGCAAGGGGTCTTCCACCGATGTAGCCACTACCATGTCGGTCAGACTGTAGGGGAATGGGCCTTTCGATGGAGCCACGTACAGACCAGTGGAATCGATTGAGCCGGCCGCCGGCCCTGCCCCGACCCGCTCTACCGTCCACTCCACGCGACTCGTGGATCCATTGAACACCGCCGCTTCGAACCGGACGTAGGTATTCACCGGATCCACGTCCTGCTCATCGCGGAAATACACCTCAGCCTTGGCGGGCCAGAGTTCGACTTCAATCCGATGCCGGCAGACCAGATGGCGCACCACCGTCGTATTCCTGCAGCAGTGCCGCCCTCCATGACTCGAGGAATGCATCGCCTCTCCTCCGTCAGGACACCGATGCCTCACATCGCATCGACACCTTCTTCGAATTCCTCTTCAGGCAACTCCAACGACCCACCGGCGATTTTCCCGTACAGCTTCCCCTCTACCTTCAGCTTGGACTGGCAACACACGCGTCCCTCGACCGCCGTCTTGATCCCGTCCTTTTGGCCGAGCACGCCGACCAGTTGAAATTCAGCCCCTTCCACCGATACCGAGAACGGCGCCACCTTGATCCCGAAACTTCCGATGGCTGCAATCTGGTGGAGGCCTCCCCGTCGGCGAGAAAATGGCACCGCCACATGAATCGGAATGTCGCTGACTCGGAGGGCAATGGCGCTGACCTTCCCCGTCAGGGACCCCCGCGCTTTAGTCTTGAACGCCACAGGTCCCGTGGTGGCCTGCAGATGCAGCTCCGGATTGCTCTCCATTCCGATTCGCGCGCGCAGCTTCATGACTTCTCCTCCTGTTCGGCCTCGGACTCGACCGCCAACCCTTCAGGGTAGAGCCGATCCACGAGATCGCTGCACATGCTATCTACCCGCTCGTTCAACTTTTCGAAGCCCTTCAGCGATTGGCAAATTTCCTCACAATTTTCTCCCTCCACCTCAAAGGAGACGAAGGGGCCGAGCTTAATCCGGAGAATCATCGAGGCGGCCATGGTCCCACCCTTTCCTGACAACAGTGCCTGATCACGAACGCTTTCGAGCTTGCCGTCTACCATTCACTTGCGCTCCCGTCTTTGCTTGACGGGAACTGCGACGGGGACGGGACACCGGAGGCTTGGCAGTCTGTCCGCCGGAGCGCGCCCCCTTCCCATTCATGTCGGACTGCGAACCCTCCCCGGTTCCGTTGGCCGTTTGCAAATGCCGATCGCACTCCTGAACCGCCGTCACAAGTTGGTCCAGTGAGGTCAAAACCAGATCGACCACGTGCCGTTGTTGGGCATCGAGCTGCGCATAGAAGCGATCCACCTGCTGCTCAAGTTGACGCCCCTCATCGGAGTTTCGAAACTCCTTGCCACGCTCGCGCAACAGCGTTCCAAACTGACCCAGAATTGAGGCCACCCCGTAGAGGAATTCCACACTCTCGATCCTTTCACCCTCAGGTCTCGTGCCCTGCGGCACGGGGCGACAGAACGGGCACGCCAGCAGGAC
>Ga0073902_10001562_pt1 | contig 12349 bp, 9 predicted proteins | sample KloWWTmeKNB19Kit_FD_66667 | JGI IMG/M metagenome (GOLD analysis project Ga0073902, IMG submission 66667) | Active sludge microbial communities from Klosterneuburg, Austria, studying microevolution and ecology of nitrifiers - Klosterneuburg... | ecosystem: Engineered > WWTP > Aerobic digester >...
GGCAAGAAATAGCCTGGAGGCGGCCAGAGGCCGATGGGTGGCGGGCACTCGCGAAACACGCGAGCGCTGGGATGGTGTTGAGTCAATTAATAGGAATTCGGTCGGTAGCCAACTGGTACTTCAATAAGCTTTGCTGGAGCAGGAGGCTGCACAAACACAGGAGCATTAATACCTTTACACAAGGACCTATCCGTGGCTTTGTGATAGTCATCTCGCACCATACTGCCCCGACTCATGATGTGGTAGACCGAGTCGAGTTTCCCATCCTTTGCAAGAGCGAAATTTTTATTGGACTCGATCCAGCTTACCAAGCGATACATCTCTTCCTTACCGAGCTGCACATCCATTACCCAATCCCCGAGTTCAAGGACTGTATTATTCGTGATCGGCTCCCAGTTCATAATCCAAGATGCATAGATTAATGTCAATTACCATGTCTAACCGTTTGTGGTGGTAGCGCCAAGGCGAAAGTAAGAAGATTCAGTTCCTGGCCCAAGTTGAATTGCGCTCTCGAACCCATACGCCGGGCGCCTTGGGGCTTTGTTCGCAAAGATTGCCCATGTTACTGCGGCTTCCGGCAATCGTCGGCCTGCCACACGGAACTAGCTCAGGTGAAGTCCGGGGGACTTCAGCAAGTGTGCTTGGAACAGACACGAGATAAGCCCACAAGTGACCCAGCCGTTAGAGGTCGCAGACCAAGCGGGGGCTGGAACACTTGTAGGAGCGCGGGGTACAAGTTTGACAAATGGAAATATCGTTACTTCGTTCAAAACACTTCAATAACATCACACCATGGAAGAGCAACTTGAAATTCTCAACTCAGAGATCAAAGAGCTTAAAGGCGAAATCGCGAGTCTGACAAACACCTTGAGAGATCTCAAGGGCACTATGTCGGGCTTTTTAGGCACAGGTACTGACGATCTGGTTGGGGCAATTCAAAACCTACAAGATGAGATTGGGAAGTTGAGTAAGAAAATGGGGAAATAGTAAGCCCGTGGCTCCCGGCAGTCTTCAGACTGCAACACGGAACGAGCTACGAAGCGAGAACAACCATTCTATCTTCGGGCCACATGAGCCGAAGCTACAAGTTCCATGATCAGATGGCACGTACTTCATCACCTTCGCCACGGTGGAATGGGTGGATGTCTTTACCCGCCGGGCCTACAAGGATATTCTCATCGATAGCCTTCAGCATTGTCAGGAAAAGAAAGGGCTACTGCTTTATGCCTGGGTGATCATGAGCAACCATGTCCACCTGATCGCGGCGGCTGCGGAAGGGCATACGCTACCGGACATTCTTCGTGATCTGAAGAAGTACACAGCATCACGCATCCTGAAGGACATACAGGAGAACAGCCAAGAGAGCCGGAGGCATTGGATGCTACCGATCTTCGCCAAGGCTGGAGCGGACAATCCGAACAACACGCATTACCAGTTTTGGAGGCAGGACAACAGGCCGATCCAGTTGGTCTCCGCAGCGGTGATCGAGCAGAAATTGCAGTATCTGCACAACAACCCGGTGGAGGAAGGCTACGTGGAGACCCCTGAGGAATACATGTATTCATCAGCGCCGGCCATAGCAGGAAAACCGGCCTTGCTTAAATTGGAACTGTTTTGAACCTTTTGTGTGAAGTCTGGAGACTTCAGATCAACACGCGCACCGATGTACAGAACATGGACCCACAAGTCGCCCCCGCCGTTCGCGGTGGAGCGCAGAGCATGGTTGGCGGGGAAGACTTGCGCGAGCGAGGGGGCAATGAAGGATTCCGGACTGTGCTCGTTTCGTTGGACGAAGTCCGGAGGCTTCAATGCAACTCACCGATTTATGAACAAAATCAGGCCCCACAAGTCGCCCCCCCGTTCGCTGCGGAACGCAGGGCATGGTTGGCGAGGAAGACTTGCGGGGGCGTGGGATAGGGCGGCGCACGAATCGTGTTTTGACCTACCTATGCAGCAACCGGCACATCATCCAAACCTCAAAGCAATGATCCGTGGACTATGGCTATTCCTCGTTTGGCTCCTGATCGGATGTGGTACGCATGAACGATCAGACCTGATGCAAGTGCCAGTAGTGAATGGCAATTGGCGCTATGAGAGCGCTGATGGAGATAAGGGCGAAAACCTAGACCTTTTTGCTGATGGCAGATACGCTCGTATCAAGTGGGGATCAGACCTGGTGCATGATGAAAGTGGACACTATCAGATCGAAGCATCCATCTTTCAAGAAAACAGTTGGACCCTCTTCTTCGACCCTGCTCCAGAATCCGTCAGAGATGCGGTGTGGTATCGAAATCCTTATGGGTATCGCATCATAAACCTTGGGGATACTACAATGGAACTCATGATATCAAGTCGCGTCAATCCCTCAGGAAGTGATTCAACCATAGGTGAAACCACACAATCCTATCATAAGGGTCCTCTCGCTCCCGCAATTTCTCGGACCAAATAGGAGTTAGCTTCGAAAGGCCGGGCCTGACTACCGCTGGAAGAGCGACTTGAGCTGGGTTGAGGATCGGCAAGAATAGCTTGGAGGCGGCCGGAGGCCGATGAGCGGCTGGCACTCGGGAAATACCTGTGTCGGGACGGGGAGGCCATCCTACCCAAAGCAGGAAACCTTCCTATTTTACGCCCTGTGAAAAAGAAGGCCCTCAGCGAACGTGACATCTGCACCAAGTTCATCACCCCGGCCATACAGGCGGCGGGATGGGACATGGATACCCAGTTCCGGGAAGAAGTCTCTTTCACCGATGGGCGCATTTATGTGCGGGGCAAGATGACCGCCCGTGGCAAGCGCAAGCGCGCTGACTACATCCTCTACTACAAGCCCAACATTCCCATCGCCGTCATTGAGGCGAAGGACAACAACCACTCTGTGCGGGCTGGTATGCAGCAGGCCTTGGACTATGCGGCCACGCTGGACATTCCTTGTGTGTTCAGCAGCAATGGGGATGGCTTCGTGTTCCATGACCGCACGGTGACCGACGGCACCATTGAACAGGAATTGGCTTTGGAACAGTTCCCCAGCCCCGAGGTGTTGTGGGAACGCTACAAGAAGTACAAAGGCATAACCACGGAAGCGCAAGAGGCGGTTGCCGCGCAGGACTATTACCTCGATGGCAGCGGACGAACGCCGCGCTATTACCAGCAGATCGCGATCAACCGCACGGTTGAAGCAGTTGCAAAAGGACAGGACCGCATCCTGCTCACCATGGCGACGGGTACGGGAAAGACCTACACCGCATTCCAGATCGTGCACAGGCTTTGGAAGGCAGGCGTGAAGAAGCGGATCCTCTTTCTCGCTGACCGTACCTCACTCATCGACCAGACCAAGCGCGGCGACTTCAAGCATTTCCGCGATAGCATGACGGTGGTGAAGCACCGCATGGTGGACAAGAGCTACGAGATCTATCTCGCGCTCTATCAAGGGCTCACGGGCAACGAAGAGAAGGATAACATCTACAAGCAGTTCACGCCCGAGTTCTTCGACCTGATCGTGGTGGATGAGTGCCATCGGGGAAGCGCTGCGGACGATAGTGCATGGCGCAAGGTGCTCACCTACTTCAACAAGGCCACGCATATCGGGCTTACGGCCACACCCAAGGAAACGGATACGGTGAGCAATAGCGAGTACTTCGGCGACCCGCTCTATACCTACACCTTGAAGCAAGGCATCGACGACGGCTTTCTCGCTCCGTACCGTGTAGTGCGCATTGGACTGAACGTGGACCTCGAAGGCTGGCGGCCGGATGCGAACAAGACCGACGAGACAGGCGCCCCCGTGGAGGACCGCGTTTACAACACACGGGATTATGACCGCAACTTGGTCATCAAGGAGCGCACGGCCATGGTGGCGAAAAAGGTCACCGAGTTCTTGAAGGGATACGACCGCTTCGCCAAGACCATTGTGTTCTGCGTGGACATCGACCATGCCGAGCGCATGCGACAGGAACTGGCCAACTGCAATGCCGACCTAGTGAAGGTGAACCCGAAGTACGTGATGCAGATCACCGGAGACAACGACGAAGGCAAGCGTGAACTGGACAACTTCATCAGCCCGGAAGAGCCTTATCCGGTGATCGCTACCACGAGCGAGTTGATGACCACTGGCGTGGATGCGCAGACCTGCAAGGTGATCGTGCTGGATGCCAACATCACCAGCATGACCAAGTTCAAACAGATCATCGGGCGCGGCACCCGGATCAACGAGGACTATGGCAAGCTCTACTTCACTATCCTCGACTTCCGCAACGCCACCGACCTGTTCGCGGATCCCGCCTTCGATGGCGATCCCATTCGCGTTAAGACCGTTGGCCCCGGCGACGACCTCGGGGATATCGTGGGCGAGGAGGAAGTGGACGATACGCCCATCATTGAGGAGGACGGCACGGAGGTCATCATCGATCCCCACCCGCCCTACGGTGAAGGCACTGGCGGCGGCGGCATTGTTGCCGACCCGCCCGGCAAGCGCGAAAAGGTGGTGGTGAACGGAGTGGACGTGAGCGTGCTGGTGAGCCGCGACCTCTACTTCGACCGCAATGGTAAGCCGATCACCACCAGCTTGAAGGACCATGCGCGCGGTATCATCCAAGAGCGCTTCGCCAGCCTCGATGATTTCCTGAACCAATGGAACAAGGCCGAGCGAAAGGAAGTGCTCATCAAGGAACTGGAGGAGCAGGGCGTTTTGGTGGAAGCCTTGAAACAAGCGGTGAACCGCGAGGTGGACCTCTTCGACCTGATCTGCCACGTGGCCTATGACCAGCCGCCGCTCACCCGGCGCGAGCGGGCCAACAATGTGAAGAAGCGCAACTACTTCACCAAGTACGCCGCACAGGCGCGCACCGTGCTTGAAGCGTTGCTGGACAAGTACGCCGACGAAGGCCTGGAGAATTTGGAGACGGCGGAAGTGCTGCGCGTTACGCCCTTCAGCGAAATGGGTGTACCGTTGGAACTGATGAAGCGCTTTGGTAGCCCGGCCGACTACGACCAAGCCATTACCGAATTAGAGAACGAACTCTACCGTATCGCATGACCTTGAGCAACATTACCGGTTTCGTGAAGAGCGTGCGCAACATCATGCGCGACGATAGGGGCATCAGTGGCGATGGCCAACGCATCGAACAGTTGGCATGGATGCTCTTCCTGAAGATACAGGACGCGAAGGATGAGGAACTGGAGGTGACCCAAAAGGGACACAAGGGCTCCATCCCAAAGAACCTGCAATGGCGGGCATGGGCGGAAGATGATGAAGGGATCACCGGGGACGAATTGCTCGACTTCGTGGACAAGCAACTCTTCCCCAGCTTGCGCACCTTGCGGGGAACGGATCCGCGCAGCGCCTTGATCAGGGACATTTTCCTTGGCGTGAACAACTACATGAAGAGCGGCATTCAGCTCCGGAAGGTGTTGAACAAGATCTCCGAGATCGACTTCCATAACAGCGGTGAGCGCCACCTTTTCGGGGATATTTACGAAACGATTCTGCGCGAACTGCAGTCCGCCGGGGACTATGGCGAGTTCTACACGCCGCGACCGGTCACACAGTTCATGGTGGACATGATCGACCCGAAGTTGGGCGAGATCATCCTGGACCCGGCCTGCGGAACGGGCGGCTTCCTTACCTGCCATGCGGAAAAACTGAAAATGCAGGCGAAGAACGTGGAACAGCGCAAGAGCATCGAAGCCAATTTGCGCGGTTGGGAGTGGAAGCCCTTGCCCCACTTGCTGGCCACCACCAACTTGATCTTGCACGACGTGGAGAACCCGAACATCGCCTACCGCGATGCGCTGGACAAGCCGCTGAGCGCATACGTCCCAAGGGATCGAGTTGATATTATTACTGCCAACCCGCCCTTCGGGGGCACGGTGGCAAACGATAATGAGAAGAACTTCCCGTTGAACTACCGCACCAAGGAAAGTGCAGATCTCTTCCTGATCCTCATGGTCCATCTCCTGAAAGAAGGTGGTCGTGCGGCTATCGTGTTACCTGATGACACACATAACGATGAAGGTGTAAAGCAACGGGTTCGTGAAAAGTGGCTTACCGACTGCGCTTTGCATACGGTGGTGCGATTGCCTAAGTCCGTGTTCGCGCCATACACGCCCACGGCAACAAACCTCTACTTCTTCACCAAGGGGCAGGCAACGAAGGATGTTTGGTACTATGAGCACCGCTTGCCAGAAGGGCAAAAAGCCTACAGTAAGACTAGACCAATAACTAGAGAAGAATTTGCACCGGTAGAGAAATGGTGGAATAAGCGCAGCGAAAGTGAGTTATGCTGGAAAGTACCCATCAGGGACATTCGTGACCGTTACTACAATCTGGATATTAAAAACCCCAACTCAAGCGAAGAGGAAGGCGAACTCAGAAGCAGTGAACTCATTGCTAAACTCAAAGCTTCATTCGAAAGGAGCATTGCGTTGCTGGATAAATTGATGGTTGGCGCATGAATCACTGGAAGACGTGCCCACTCGGTGATTTGCTCACAGAGAGTCGTATCGATGCCGAATTTTCAGATCCGCAAAGGCGTATCACTGTCAAGTTAAACGTCAAAGGAGTTCAGCGCCGCGAGCCTTCTATCGAGAAGGAAGGTGCAACGCGTTACTATTTGCGGAAAGCCGGGCAGTTCATTTATGGGAAGCAGAATCTCCATAAGGGCGCTTTCGGAATTGTTCCAGCTGAACTAGATGGCTACCAAAGCAGCTCCGATCTGCCGACATTCGATGTTTCCACCTCAATACTGCCCGAGTGGATTCACTTCTGGTTAGTGAAGGGCGATGCATGGCGCACATTTGACAAGCTTGCTCGCGGGGTGGGTTCGAAACGCACCAAAGTGGAAGACTTTTTGGGCTTCGAGATCACCTACCCTGTGGACAAGGTAGTACAGAAGCGCATTGTCCAGGTTATTGAAGGAACCGGAGCGAAGCATGCTGAACTTACCAAGGAAAACAACAAACAGCGCAGATTGCTGAAGCAATTGCGGCAGTCAGTCCTGAACGATGCTGTGTTGGGAAAGCTGGTGGAGCCGAACAAGAGAGATGAACAGGTAACCCAATTGCTGGAACGGATTATTTTGCGCAAGGCCGCACTGATAACACAAGGTCTGGTACCGAACAAGAAACGTACTGGTAGATATCGCACTGAGTTCGGATATGACCTGCCGGAACATTGGACCACAACGGAATTGGGCGATGTGACAAACATGGTAACGAGCGGATCGCGAGGTTGGGCTGAGTATTACTCGGACGCTGGCCCGAAGTTCATCCGTGCCCAAAATATTCGCTTCGGGCAGTTACTGACAGATGACCTGGCCTGCGTGAATCCACCCATGAAAAACGATGGCCAGCGAACCCGCGTGGAAAAGGGCGACCTATTCGTTGTCATCACGGGTGCAGGTGTATCAACGCCTGCGCGCCTCACCGAGGAAATCGGTGAGGCGTTTGTGAGCCAGCACGTTGCCCTCATCAAGCCAACTATGCTGGAAACTTCAGAGTGGCTTTTACTATGCCTGATGGCACCCTCAGCTTGTCGGAATGTGCTTGTGTCTCGCGCCTACGGAGCGGGAAAGCCAGGATTGAATCTGGATAATATTAGAACGCTCATGCTCCCGTTCCCTCCGCTCGGCGAGCAGCAGCGCATCGTGGAGCAGGTCAACCTCCTTATGACCCGATGCGACGAAATGGAGCGTGAGTTAAATGCGTCGAATCTTGCTTCAGACACTCTCCTTCAAAGCGTGCTGAGCGAGGTGATGGGGAGTGGGACGAAGTATACCGAGGTGGAAGGTGTCATGAGCTTGGCGGCGGAGGCAGACCTGAAAGAACGGGCTGTTGAGTAATTTTTAGTGTTGGATGGTATTCTCTGTGCATATATTACCGACTCAGCCATTCCGGATTTTCCGTCAACCATGAAGCGAAGGTTTACAACGAATTCCAGGGTCGTCAACGAACTGTTCACGCGGTACTTGAATACCTTTTTCGCTTTCGCGGAGCTGATCAATAATTCCATTCAAGCTACAGCAAGGAACATCTGGATAGAGATTACTTATAATGATGACATGGCAGATGTTCCTATATCAGCCATATCCATCAAGGATGATGGACACGGGGTCCATGTACGCGATATCGATCGACGGCTGTTTAATATTGGAACTGCAAATAAGCAACAAGGAAAAGGTGTTGGTCGATTTGCGGCAATGCAAATTGGCAAACACGTTGAGATCCGGTCGGTGGCGTACGACCCTACCCGCAAAGAGACCACGAGCCTTAAGATTCACCTTGGTGCAGACTCCTTTACCCCAGCGAAGAACATCGACGAGGTAGAATTCGATACGGAGGAATTGACATTGCCGAGCAAGGAAGCGACCTACTATCATGTGCTCATCGGCAAGATTTACAACTCGTACGAAGTAAAGGAGGTTCCTCGTAGGCGTATCATAGACAAGTTTCTACCTGATAATATCGCTCTGTCAATATTCGAGAGATACCCGTTAGAAATATTCAACAAGAAGGTCAATTTCCATGTCAACGGCAAGCTCCTTGACAGATCCCAGTTCGTGGTTGGAAAACCGGACCTCGCTGTGATCAAATTTGAAAACAAGCGGGGCGAGTCTTTCGACATTGCGGTTACCGCGTTTAAGCTGAAATCCAGCTTGGATCGAAGGAAGGTCTTTATCACAAACAACAACGCTGGTGTACAGTCGATCGTTAGTGGATTCGAATTTGATGCGACATGGATGAGTCCCAAGATCGGTGACTGGTTCATCTATGTGGACAGCCACGAACTGCCCACGGACATGTTCACCAATCTCGATTTGGAGCTGGATGAGAACGTTCGCCATTTCAAGCTCTTCATTAAAGACTACCTCACAAAGTTCTTTCGCAAGAAAGGCAAGGAGTATGAAGATTTCGCGAGCAGGCTGAAAAAGGATAAGTTCTATCCCTACGACAATGATTCAGATGAGAAAGGATTGAGCTCCAAGATGCTTGTTTTCGACAGATTCGCATATTTGCTGGAAGACCGCTATCACTTCATAAAACAGCAGGACAAGGTGCGAAGTGTTGTCTATCCCCTTATTGATCGGGCTATCTCAAATGGTGATATTGTCGATGTCGTTCAGAACGTACTGAAACTTGAAAATGATCTAGTGGGTCGTTTTAAGACCCTTATGTCCAAAACCTCAGCAGGTGAATTAATTCGATTCAATGAACGCGTCGTTAAGAAGTTGGAGGACATCGCGTTCTTGGAAAAGCTCATCTATGGCGATATCTCAAAGTCCGTGAAGGAGCGGAAGGAACTACATAAGTTCCTCGAGCGGATGACATGGGTATTTGGCGAACAGTACGCTGATAACACAACCCTACTTTCAGACAAGAACCTTGAGAACAACTTGTCGAACCTCAGAGATGAACTTCTGAAGTGCGAACCAAAGAAGAAGGACGATAACCTTATTGAAAACATCAGAGGTGCAAGCAAATCGATCACGGATCTCTTTATGTACTCTGAACGAATTGTCAGTGCAGATCAACGGGAGGTCATGGTCGTTGAACTCAAGGCGCCTCGCGTCCGGTTGAGCATTAAGGAACTCGCACAAGTGAAGAACTATGCTTGGGAGATCGAACAGCGTGGAATTTTTCCGAAGAACCTGAAATACACCATCATTCTCATAGGATCGGACATTCATCCAAAAGCACTTTTCGAGATCAACGCATCGAAGAAGCCGGATTCAGTCGATGTGTTTTTCCGCAATGAGACTAGGAACATTGAGATAAAGGTTATCCGGTGGTCGGACTTATTTGAGACACTCAAGCTAAAGCTCGGCTACCTCTCCACTAGATTGAAGGTTGAAGAAATTTCAATCTCTGGAAAGATCGAAGAAGACTTCGCCGATATGGATACGGAAAGACTTCGTTCTACCCTGAAGAAGGTTGCAGTGTAGAGCACTAGCTTAATGGATGCTAGGAACAACGATGCGAGGTGGAACTTCTTCGTAATACACTAAAGCTACTTTCCAACGAACCGTTCTTGAAAATGCCAGCGCAGGTATTCTGGATCAGGCCGCTCACTGAGGTGCTCAGGAATTACGGTCAAAGGCTGGTCGTGCAAGCGGTAATAGGCTTTCCCGTTGTGCCAATTCTCCTTGATGCTGGCGCTCACGCGAACACGCAGATCGGGTGTAACGGAGATGAGGCCGGCATCGAACAGTTTGTGGAAATCGGAACGTAACAGCATGCCGTTGGAAACGCGGTGGGGGCCTTCCATTTCATAGGGCAGGATGTGGGCCGCCTCCAAGACCGGGAAGGTTGACTCACCCGTGATGGCACAGCGTTTCGTGTAAGCCTCTCCCACCAGCACGCGAAAGGCTCCTTGGCCCAAGCGTTGCTGGGTCAGGAACGGCTCACCGAAGCGAGGTCCGGCGGCATACTCCGCTTGTGGCTCACCCAACAGGTTCTGTATCTCGGCCATTTGGATGCGCTGTTGCACTTCATTCCAGAGCCAAGCGCCATCCTCGGCATCGGTGTCATAGATCTTGCCCTGCATCACGCTCTTCGGCCAGTTCGGCAACGGGATCCAATCCTTCCACTCAAAGAAGAAGGGTTGCGTGATCACGTTGCATCCGATCTCCAAGGTCGCACCCGTGCCACTCGCATATCCCCGGATGCGCTTGTCGAACTCCTTGAAAGTGGAGGAACCGTTCTTCGGCCCAAAGGCTTCCCAGGCCATCGGCAAAGGCAGCGTGGAGAATTTCACGAAGTAGCCTCCTCCCGCAATGTGGTTGTTCGGCGCCTTCAACTTGAACAGGAAAGGAGTTCCGGCAGGCAGGTTGGCGAATGGCGCGCGGCCACTGGGCTGCCAGAAGTTCACCTCATCGAAGCTGCCTTCCGAGAGGAACTTGTACCAATGGTTATCGGTTACGCCTGCCCAGAGTTTCATGCGGCGTGAAGCTATGGTGTGGAGCGGCACACGCCGCTCCCGCCAGTGTTCCCGGCCCACCAAGACCTGCGTTCCTGAATGAACGGGCCGGGGACACTGGTGGGGCTGTACTCCATAGTTGACCAGCACACGGAGGCGACGGGAAAGAGGAATCCACCTCTATGCGTTCCTTTGAAATTCCAGAGCGACCTTCGCAGGGTTAGACCATCGCTCTTTCGAGAACATGACCGGCGAACAACTCACGTTACTGGACCGAAGTGAACTCTTGGAGCTCGTTCGCCCGCTTGGGCCGATCGAGGATGGGGATAAACACGGTGCTGTCTATACCAAGGCCTGGGTCGTTGACCTGATGTTGGACCTAGCCAACTATCGCTCCGAGCGTGACCTTGCGTTGGTCAAGCTCTTGGAGCCTGCATGTGGCGATGGTGCGTTCTTGTTGCGCATTGTTCAGCGGCTTTCACGATCGCTGCGGGCCAACAATAGGCCACTGAGCGATGCACGGAACGCTATTCGCGCTTATGACCTTCAAGCGGACAACGTGCGGACTGCTCGCGAGCGTGTAGTGGAATTCTTGGTTACTGATGGATGGACCGGAGCGGACGCGATCGTTGAGCATTGGATCCGACACGCGGATTTTTTGCTTGCAGCCGATGAGATCGAATTCGATCTTGTGATCGGTAATCCACCATACATCCGTGCGCAGGAAATTCCGGAGGCGCGCCGCAATGCGTACATCGGTCTGTGGAATACCATGACCATGGGTACTGACATCTTCGTCGGGTTCATTGAAAAGGGCCTTCGGTCCCTCAAAGCAGAAGGTCGCTTGTGCTACATCGTCGCTGATCGATGGCAACACAATGCTTACGGACGGAAGCTGCGCAAACTCATAAGCCAGCAGTTCGCCGTGGATGCGATGTTCGAGATGCACGGAGTGGATGCTTTCGCTGCGCCGGTCTCGGCCTATCCTGCCATCACGCAGATCCGACGTGGCGCACAAGGCCGTGTATTGTATGCTTCCGCAGCCGCCTCTTTCGACCCGGCCGCAGCTGACCGACTGCGTGCTTGGTCCGGCCAGGCCCATCCGCCTGCATTGCAGGACCGGATGTTCTCGGCTTGTGTGCTGCCTTGCTGGTTCCGCACCGAAGAGATCTGGCCCAGTGGATCGCCGGAGGTCCTCGCGTTTTTGGAGGACATGGTTGAGCGGTTCCACCCGTTGGAGGATCCGGCCACAGGGACCAAGGTGGGCATTGGGATCGCAAGCGGCGCGGATGATGCCTTCTTCACCCAGCAGGTGGACCACGGCTTCGCCCAGCTCAACCAGTTCACCGCCCTGCTGAAGGAAGCGCTGGACGAAGGCCAGCAGATCACCCTGCAGGTGCGCGGCTACGCCAGCCCCTTGGCCAAAAGCGATTACAACAAGAA
>Ga0073902_10001564_pt1 | contig 12345 bp, 10 predicted proteins | sample KloWWTmeKNB19Kit_FD_66667 | JGI IMG/M metagenome (GOLD analysis project Ga0073902, IMG submission 66667) | Active sludge microbial communities from Klosterneuburg, Austria, studying microevolution and ecology of nitrifiers - Klosterneuburg... | ecosystem: Engineered > WWTP > Aerobic digester >...
TCGGATTCATGGCCTTTGTGACGCTCAAGGATGTCGGTGATCGAGTTCCGAAAGGGGATGCAAGCAGCGAGGGTGGTGCCCCGGCTCCCGAGTTCCTGCCTCTTGAGAAGTCGATATGAGCCGGCGTTATTCTCCTTCGCCACTGAACCTCTCCCGCCGCCCCACCCGGGCGGTCATGATAGGACCTGTCGGAGTCGGAGGGAACAATCCGGTGCGGGTCCAGTCCATGCTCACGAGCGACACTCGGGAGGCCGAGGATTGCATTAATGAGTCGATGGGCCTCGTTGAGGCAGGCTGCGAAATCGTCCGGGTCACCGCGCAGACAAAAAAGATCGCCGAGAATCTCGAGCTGATCGTTGCGGGGATTCGCGCCCGGGGGAGCGATGTCCCCATCGTCGCGGACATTCACTTCAAGCCCGACGCCGCCATGGAAGCGGTGAAATGGGTCGATAAAGTAAGGGTCAATCCCGGCAACTACGCGGATAAGAAGAAATTCCAAATCCGCGAATACACCGATGACCAGTACGCGGAAGAGCTCAGTCGTATCGAAGAGGAATTTGGGCCTCTCGTCGAAGAGGCGAAAGCGCGCGGAGTCGCGATGCGGATCGGGACAAACCACGGATCCCTCAGCGACCGGATCATGAACCGCTTTGGCGACACGCCGCTCGGCATGGTCGAGAGCGCGCTGGAGTTTGCCCGGATTGCCCGTCAGCGCGGCTATCACGATTTTGTCTTCTCGATGAAGGCGAGCAATCCCAAAGTCATGATCGAGGCCTACCGCCTCCTCGTGGCGCGTCTCGCGGAACTCGGGGATGACTGGAATTACCCCATCCACCTCGGTGTCACTGAAGCCGGCGACGGCGAGGACGGACGAATCAAAAGCGCGATCGGAATCGGTTCGCTGCTGGCCGACGGCATCGGCGATACGATCCGGGTGAGCCTGACCGAAGACTCCGTTTACGAGATCCCGGTGGCGAAGGCCCTCGTCGAACAGATTACCGCGCTGCGTGCAAAAAACGGGGCTCCTATCGCCGGTCTCAGCTGGGAGGAAGTGCCCTGGAGTCCCTTCGAGTATCAGCGGCGGCCTTCCGCAAAAATCGAAGTGCAGGGTATCGCTCTCGGAGCCGATGAGACCATCCGTGTCTTCACGACTCAGGAAAAATGGAACGCCCTCGCCCACAAACTGGCGAAGCTGGGCGATTATCAGCCGGAGATCGTCATCGAGAGTTCTGGCGTCCTCGAACTCGATCCCCGCGACGAAGCCGCGCTGGCCGCCCTCAATGCCTCCGCATTACCGAGGCTCATCACCGTCGCCAACGGACTCGATCTGCCGGTTATTCCCGCGTTCCGCCTTCTTGCAGCTAAGGCGGATCCGAAGCACCCGATTTTGTTGAAGGACACGCTTTTTCCCGTGACTGAAGGGGGTCAGGACTTCCTCCATACCCTCTTGAATGCGAGCATGAACATCGGTTCGCTGCTCTGCGACGGGATCGGTGATGCCGTCATCGTGCAGGGTGAGAACGCTCCCGGTCAGTCGCTCCGACTCACCTACAATATTCTTCAAGCCGCAGGCTCACGCATTTTCAAAACCGACTATGTCGCCTGCCCAAGCTGCGGACGAACGCTCTTCAATCTGCAATCGACGACCCAAAAGATCCGCGAGGCGACCGGCCATCTCAAAGGCGTCCGTATTGCGGTGATGGGCTGCATCGTCAACGGTCCCGGCGAAATGGCCGACGCCGACTTCGGCTACGTCGGTGGGGCACCCGGCAAGATCAATCTCTATGTCGGAAGAGAGGCGGTGAAGTTCAATATCCCGGAGGAGGAGGCGGTCGACAGACTCACTGACCTGATCAAAGAGCACCATCGCTGGATTGAGGCTCCGCTGGAGGCGGCGGAGATTGCCGATTAAAACTGGCTCACTTCCTCTCCAACGTCACGACACACTCCAGATGCCGCGTCTGGGGAAAGAGGTCGAACGGCTGTATGTTCGTGATGTTGTAGTGATCCTTCAAGATCTCCAGATCACGGATCTGGGTGGCTGGGTTGCAGCTCACGTAGACGACCCGGCGCGGGCCGAAGGTGATGAGCTGGTCGAGGAACTCCTGACTGCTGCCCTTTCTGGGCGGATCGATGACCACGGCAGTCGTGGTCGGAGGGAAGTTGACTTCCCCGAAAATATTCGACGCGTCGCCGGTAATGAAGCGGCAGTTGGTGATACCGTTCTGCGAAGCATTACGCTTGGCCCAGTCAATCGAGGACTCGCTGATCTCGATGCCGACCGCTTCCTCAAAATCGCGGGCCGCCGTCAGGCAAAACAAGCCGGAGCCACAATAGGCATCGACCAGATGTGTCACCCCTCCGTCACCTAGCGCCTCCTTTTTCACGTGGTCAGCAAAGTCAGAGAGAATATGCGGATTGTTCTGGAAGAACTCACCGGCGTGGAAGGAAAATTTCAAAGCCCCGACCTGTTGTTCACACATTTCCGTAGGGTCGGTACAGACGTAGCCGTCGAGAGAGTCCCGCAGGAGGAGGGTCGCCCCCTTTTTGTAAGAACGGGCGTTGGCGGTAACCTCGCGGCGAACTTGCGGCAATTTGGCATTGATCGTCTCTGATGCGATGGGGCACTGCGGCACATCGAGGACCTGCTGAAGGCGGCCCTCAACGAGAAAGCCGATCGCTCCCATCTGCCCGTTTTTGGGCTTCTGGAAATGCGGCGTGATCTTGGACCGGTAGCCGTAGGTGAGTGGTGAAGGATGGACCGGGGCGACGGGAAATTCGATTCCCGCCATGCGCTGGAGCAGTTCCGCGACCTGGCCACGTTTCCAATCCAACTGGGCGGAGTAGGACAGGTTCTGATACTGACATCCGCCGCATTGGCCGAAAAGCGAGCAGCGCGGAGCGACCCTGTCAGGACTCGGCCGGACCACTTCGACGAGATCGGCTTCCGAAAAACTGGCGCTATTGCGGAAAACACGGGCTTTGACCCGCTCTCCGGGAAGGGAGTGGGAAACGAATACGACCCAATCATTCACTCGCCCTACACCTTTTCCAAGGTTAGTTAACGAATCGATCTCGATCTCCAGTTCCTGGTGATAAGCGAAAGGGGTGGCGTTGAATCGGGGGGCTGGTCGGGACATGGCACTGAAGATGCTAGGGCCAAATTACGCAATCTACGGAACCCTGCTTTCGAAAAATCAATTTTAGTCTTACACTGTTTTGTTATGTCGTCACAATCAAGCACTTGCAGTTCCAATCCGAACGAAATCTCCTTAATCCTGGGTGCGGCTCACGGAGATCCCTTCGGTTTTCTGGGGCTGCACCTGAATCCCGGCGGGACTGGGATGGTATTGCGAGTCTTCCGGCCTCATACGTCTTTCGTACACGTCACCCCGGAGGGCGGGGAGGCAATCGAGATGAATTGCCTCAGGCGTGAAGGATTCTACGAATGTCTTTTCCCTGATCGGACCGAAGGCTTCGCCTACACCCTTACCTTTAAATTCGGAGACGTGGTGACGGAGCCTCTCACCGATCCCTACTCCTTCGGGCCGGTCCTTGGCGAGCAGGACGTTTATTTTCTTGGCGAAGGGACCCATCGCCGTCTCTGGAAAACCATGGGGGCGCATCTCCGTGAGTTCGGTGGCATCAAGGGGATCTCTTTCGCGGTCTGGGCCCCCAATGCCCACCGGGTCAGTGTTGTGGGCGATTTCAACGGCTGGGATGGACGGGTTCACCCGATGCGCAACCACAATGGCATCTGGGAAATTTTTATCCCGCACCTGTGCACCGGCGATCACTACAAATTCGAGATCGTCGGGGCGGGGGGCAATCTTTTTGTGAAGAGCGACCCTTTCGCTTTTTTCTCCCAGCACGGGCCCGAGACGGCGAGCATCATTTATGATCTGAATCGATACGAATGGCAGGACAAAGACTGGATGGAGAAGCGGGCGAAGCGCGATCCCTATCACGGCCCGATGTCCATCTACGAAGTCCATCTTGGTTCCTGGAAACGTCGTTTTGACGAGGGAAATCGCTTCCTCAGCTACCTCGAACTCGCCGATGAGCTGATCAACTATGTCGCCGACATGGGCTACACCCATATCGAGTTGATGCCGGTGGCAGAGTTCCCCTTCGACGGTTCCTGGGGGTATCAGGGTTGCGGGTATTTTGCCCCGACGAGCCGTTTCGGGACACCGGATGAGTTCCGGCAGTTTGTAGACCGGTGTCACCAGCGCGGCATCGGAATCATCGTTGACTGGGTTCCCGCCCATTTCCCGAAAGACGCCCACGGACTCGCCCGCTTTGATGGAACGTCGCTTTATGAACACGCCGACCCCCGGCAGGGGGAGCATGCGGACTGGGGCACTCTAATTTTCAATTTCGGTCGCAACGAGGTTCGAAATTTCCTGATCAGCAATGCGATGTTCTGGCTGCAGGAATTCCACATCGACGGTCTCCGCGTCGATGCCGTCGCGTCGATGCTTTACCTGGATTACTCGCGCGAGGACGGGCAATGGATCCCGAATCAATATGGCGGACGGGAGAATATCGAGGCGATCGAGTTTGTAAAACAGCTCAACCAGATCTGCTACGAGGAGAACCCGGGAATCATGACCCTCGCTGAAGAGTCGACGGCATTCCCCGGAGTGTCACGGCCCGTTGACACGGGTGGGCTCGGATTCGGGTTCAAGTGGAACATGGGCTGGATGAACGACTCGCTCAGCTACATGAGCCACGAGCCCATTCACCGGAAGTACCATCACGGAAAAGCGACTTTCTCGATGATCTACGCCTATCATGAGAACTATATCCTCGTCCTCAGTCACGACGAAGTGGTTCACGGGAAAGGCTCCCTCATTCAAAAAATGCCCGGAGACCGCTGGCAGCAGATGGCGAATGCCCGATTTTTCCTCGCGTGGATGTTCGCCCATCCCGGCAAAAAGCTGCTTTTCCAAGGCATTGACATCGGACAGTCCGAAGAGTGGAACTACTCCGAAAGCCTTCCCTGGCACCTCCTTGATTTCCCGGAGCACAGTGGATTCCAGCGCCTCGTGCGCGATCTCAACCGAGTCTATACGTCTGAAACCGCGCTCCATGAACTCGATCACGAACCGGGCGGATTCGAATGGATCGATCACAATGACGCGAAACACAGCCTTTTCTCATTTGTCCGGCGCAGCCGATCCGGGGAGAGCGTCGTCGTGATCGTTAATGCGACGCCGGTTCCCCGGTCCGGGTATCGGCTGGGAGTGCCGGATCACGGATTTTACGAGGAGATCCTGAATTCCGACTCCAGTCTCTACGGAGGTTCCAATATCGGTGCTGCCGGCGGTATTCCGGCGCAGGAACAGGCGGCGCATGGCAGAACCTATTCGATCCAGATCGAGGTGCCGCCCCTCGCGACCGTTTTCTTCAAACGCCGGGCAGTCTGATCGGGACAACACAAACCGGGAGGTTTTCTCCTCCCGTTCCCTACAAATAGAGACCCGATTACCGATCAGTAACCTCTGCCCCGGTAATAACCCCGGCGAGGAGGCCCGTAGTTGGGAGGATAATAACCGCCCCGATTGGGCCCATAATAGCCTCCTTGATTAGGAACGTAATAGCCTCCTTGATTCGGCCCGTAATAACCACCCTGATTATAGTAATAGTTGCGGGCGGCACGATTTTTAGAAATCTCCGACCCGGCAATCGCTCCGATAGCTCCACCGACCAGAGCACCCGTCTCATCCCCGATCAAGGCACCGGTTCCCGCACCAATGGCGCCTCCGATCAACGCTCCGCGCTCCCCCGGCGTGCAGGAAATCAAAGTGGAGGCGGCAAGAAGACCCGCCGCAAGAAGGCATAACCGGGAGGAATTTTTCATAACGTTTCTTTAAGATTTGTGTTTGCTTCAGCTTCAATCAGTCACTGTGACCATTCATGGACGAATGAAACCAAGCGTCTATGAAAAGAAATTTCAGAAATTCTTGTTAATCGTAACGATGGAAAAATCCGCTTCTGGAAATCGACGAGTCCGGGATCCCGGCACGGACCCCGGCGCTACCACAAAAAGGAGGCAATTTGTCCCGCAGATCAATAACGGCCGTAATATCGATTGCGCGCCGCACGATTTTTGGAAATTTCAGACCCGGCGATAGCACCGACCGCTCCCCCGATGAGAGCACCTGTTCCATCGCCGATCAAAGCTCCGGCTCCCGCTCCGATAGCGCCGCCAACAAGCGCCCCGCGTTCCCCGGGCGTGCAGGAAATCATGGTCAGGGCAGCAAAAAGCCCCATGCTGAGAAGACTCATTTTAAAAGAGTTTTTCATAACGTATCTAGTGTTTCTTGTTTGGTTGTTAGATTCAACCGATCAACCTGCAGCGGAAGAACGGGAGGACTTAGCTGGCCTAACTCTGGCAAAAAATAGTGCACTTGGGAAGGCAAAAAATGATAAAAGCCGGTACAATTTCTCTTTCCGCGCAGGGCGCGGCAGTCGTTCGCAGGGGACGCTTCGGCCTCAATAACCGCTTCGCCTATCAAGCCATTGCTGCAGGATTTCCATCGCTGCTGCCTGGTCAATGATCTTTCGCGAGTTCTTTGTGTTGCGCCCTGCCGCATGCAGTTTCTCCATGGCGCTTGTGGTGGTAAGTCGCTCATCCACCTCATGAAGGGTGATCGAATCCGGAAGCATCGGACGGAGCAGTGCCACGAACTGGCGCACACCCTTCACTGCTTCACCTTCCTCCCCGTTCATGTGGAGAGGTAGTCCCACCACGAGGTGTTCCGTCCTCCTTTCCCGCACCAGTTCGGCAATACGCCGGGCGGCCCTATCCAAATTCGCCGCCGGCACGGTTTCGAGAGGATGAGCAAGCATGCCGATATCGTCACTCACCGCAAGACCAATCCGGGCGGTCCCATAGTCCACCCCCATCGCTTTGACCCACTCGCTCATTTCCCGGTATCTGTGTCTCAGAGCAATTCGTCCGGGAGCAGATCGACCAGTTTCTTGATCTGATCGGCCTCACTCCGGTTCGCCACGAGGAGAGCGTCCTCCGTTTGTACGACGATGAGGTTATCCACCCCGAGCAGCGTGATGAGCGGGGCACCCGGAAAAGAAAAAAGAATGTTATTTCTCGAATCGACCGAGAGAACGGGGCCACGGTAGGCATTGTCGGCTTCATCCCGCTCGAGATACTTGGCCACTGAGGGCCAACCTCCGACATCGTCCCACCCGACTTCGGCCTCAAGGTTGAGAATACGCCCGGCTCTTTCCATCAGAGCAAAGTCGATGGAGATCTTGTCCAACATCGGGAATTTTTCCTTCACGGTCGCTCCAAAATCGCCGGAATCGCGGAGTTCGATGACAAAATCAGCAAGCGGCGGGCAGTGCTGAGAGAGTTCCCGCATCAGAGTCGGGATAGTCCAGACGAAAATCCCGGCATTCCAGGAAAAGCCCCCCCTTTCGAGATAACCGGTGGCGGTCTCGACCGAGGGTTTTTCGCGAAATCGAGTAACCTCATAAATATCGGCTCCGTTCCCGTCCCCGGCCGCCCCGATAACGGCTCCCCGCTCAATGTATCCGTAGCTGGGACAAGGCCAATCGGGTTTGATGCCGAGAGTGACAATGGCCGCTTCGGTCTCGGCAGCCCACGCGGCGGCGCGGAGGACATTGCGAAACTCCTCCTCCTTAATCACGAGCTGGTCAGCCGGCAGAGCAATCATCGTGGCGTTCGGGTTGCGCGCGGCGATCCATCCGGCGGCGAGAGCGATCGCCGGGGCGGTATCACGACGGGCGGGCTCGGCAACAATGTTTTCGGCCGGTAATTGAGGAAGAACGGCCCGAACCGCGTCGAGCTGGGCTTCGTTCGTGAGAACGAGAATCTGCTCAGGCGGGACCAATCCGTCGAGACGATTGATGGCCTTTTCGATCAATGTCTCATCGTCGAAGAGGTTGAGCAGCTGCTTCGGACGGGCATTCCGGCTCAGCGGCCAGAAGCGGGTGCCGCTGCCACCGGCAAGAATGAGGGCGAAGAGATTGGATGAAGTTGACATGTCGCAAGCAAAAAGGGGCGCTGCTTGTGCTTCCCGTAAAGGAAAATTGATTGTCCAAATGGGAGTTCAGGAAGTAGAGGGAAAGGTCAATTCAATTCCCGATTTATCAAGACTCACCTCGCGCGCCTCCTTCTGATCCCATCGCTTCTTTGCCTGGACGCACCTCTCGCGGCGCTTGGCTGGGCGACCTCACTTTCCTCTGATTTTGCAGAACAGGGCCTGCAATCGACCTCGCGGGCAAATCTCGCCGCCCTGTTTCTGAGCGTATGGATCATCTACCTGTTTGATCGCCTCTACGATGTGCGCCACTCACAACGCCCGTGGAAACCGACGGCTCGACACGCCTGGGCGCGACACCATCGGGGATTACTCATCATGCTCGCGGCAGCGGCATCGGGGATTTTGGCGATCCGGCTCCTCCCCGCGCTGGATAAGTCGACTCTCCTCGCCGGAATCGGTCCGGGCCTGGTCACACTCCTTTACTACCTCGCATTTCGTTTCTCGGGTCTTCACGCCCACTTTTCGAGGCGAGTTCCCCTGAAAGAGCTCACGATCGGGATTTGTTTTACTGCAGGGATCGGAGTTGCGGTGTACCCGGGGGTGATCGGAGTGGAGTTCAGAATACTCGCCGCAGGGCTCGCCCTCCTTTTCTCCGCCAATTGCCTTCTCATCAGCCGGGCCGAAGACCAGCTTGATGCTTCCGTTGACCCGGCCGCTCATTTCGCAGGAGGACGAGCGGAGAAAGATTTCCGATTGCCCGAAAGGTTGGTTTCTCTTTCGATGATTGCAGCGATACCCGTCGCGGCCGGGGGCAATTTTGTCCTTTCCTCTAGCAGCCTATTCGTTTGCGGGGTGATGACTTTTTTCCTCGCACGAAATGAGCGGGATAAATTGAGGCCCCTCATGCAGGCATCTGCGGACGGAATTCAGCTTGTTCCCTGGCTGCTTATCGGTTTGAAGGCCCTTTGGACCCCATTGAGCTGAAGGGGAGGGTAGCCGATTCCCCCTAATTCGGTGGTTGATTCATTCGACCTGTCCTGTCGTGTTTCTCAATCATCCACCGGCAGTCTTGACGCGAGTCATTCCTTACGAGACAATACGAAGCGATATGAAAGCTGTTTTTCTCCTCTCCGGATTACTATTCCTCACGCTGGCGGTTACCACTGTCTCTCGGAGCGACGAAGCCCGGGCTTCGGTCTACATTGTGGATCATTCGCCCGAATTTACCGATACAGGCGGTGCCTGCTTTACCTACTCTCCTGTTGAGAAATCAGGTAAAGAGCGCCAGATACTCGGCATCGCGAAAGGTCCTCCGGGATCAACACTACTAATGATGGCTTTTGACCGGGATGCCCTGCATCTGAACCTGGCCCCGGTGTTGGCCCCGCAAACCGAAGACTCGAAGGCAGTTCGATTTCCAGCCGAGGGTGCGGTCTGGCCTTTTGACAAGGCTTCCGCATCCGTCGATCTCTATATCGCTGTTTTTTTAAACGACGATCCCAATCTGCCCCGGTTCGCCGAATATGTCGGGTGGCTTCGGGAAGCTCTCACTGCGGGGGATAAAGATACGGCCATGCTGCATACCCTCGCGATCAAAAATCGCCTTTCTACTCTCCTGCGCCAGAAAAGTGTCGATAGCTATCGGGTAAACTTCGGCGATATGCTCACTGACGGTTCGCGTCTCCCGCCCTCTTCCAAGGCGGCAGTGACCCGGAGTGCCCTACCTCCCAGCGTAACAAAACCCGAGCAGAAGAGTCCTGTCGCAGCCGCGCAACGGGGGCTGAAGACCCTCGAAAATGAATGGTCGCAGGACAGTCGCGCCATTCCCTTCGGGCTCGCCTCTCCGGGAGTGCTTGTCTTTCCCATCAGTGCGCCTGCCGCCCCGTGAGCCCCCGCCCCCAGGAGAGTTTGCCCGCCGCCTCGAAGCGTCCTTTCGACGTAATCAGAAGGCCATGGTTTTCTCCCCTGTTGATTTTCTCCCTGCTCGTCGCCTTTCGGCTCTTGGCACCCGGCCTCGCCGAAAGACCGGAGCTGTTCTGGCTCGATCAAGCCCTCCGGGCCCGCGCTGAACTCGGCCTCGCCTCACCACTCGACGACTCCATCCGCTTCCTTGAGTTGAGCATGGATGCCGACATCGCCCGGCGCTTTGCCGAGAATGGAGAATACGCCACGGCCGCTTCTATTTTGCGAACGCTGGCCGCCCTCGGTGTCCGCGTCATTGCCGTGGATATCATCTACACCTATGGCCGGGCAGAGGATCAGGCGTTTCTCGCCAAAGCAGTTGAAGAGATCAACGCGGGCGGGCGTACCACGGTGGTGCTCTCGATGTCCACCGAACCACAGGCCAAAACCCCTCATCTCCTGCGATCACTTCCCCTTGCCGGAGGTGATAAATTTCTTCAAGGTGTCGTCAATGTGCCCGCAGATAAAAACTGGAAGGAATACCAGTTCGTCCATCGCTTTGAAGGAGAAACTATTCCCTCCCTCGCCCTGGCCACGTTTGCCGCATCCCGCTCGGGGCCCCTTGCCCCGCAACGTGTTACCGATGGACGGATGGAGTGGAAAGATCTGGGCCCCAACGGCAAAGCAGTGACAAAATCAGCGGACGGGTCCCGCCTCTTCCTCAACCTGCCCCATTCCTACTACGATGCCAGCTTTGATGAGAGTGAACAGATTAAAGGAAGGGTCTGGACCATCGCCGCGCTCGAAACCCTGGCCTCACGAAGTAACGGCACCCCATCGCCACTACAGGATACCACCGTCTTTTTCGGCTTTGACGCCGAGGTCGATGGAAAGCCGACGACTCACGGTGACATGGAGCCGGGCATGTTTCTCCATGGCACCGCTCTCAATGATCTCATCCAGGGTACCTCGATCCGCCCTGCTCCGCTCTCGATCGATTTGGGGCTTTACTTCCTCGTCGCCCTCCTCGCCGCCGGCGCCTTCTCGACGATCAAACACAAGCGCTGGCTCTTGATTGTCGCCATCGCCGGCATTCTTACCCTCCTCGCGGGCGGGTGGCTATCCGTGTGGCATCTTTATCTCTTGCCAGCGGCAATCAATTCCGCCCTGCTCTGGGGAACTGCCGTGGTTCTCGAAGTAGGACGACGCTGGACCACCGAACAGCGCGGACGCCTTCAGCGCGACGCCATGCTCGGGTTTTATTTTTCCCCTGCAGTGCTCAAGCAGGTGACACAGAACCTCGATATGATCCGCCCCCAGGGGAATGAAGTGGCGATTCTACTGAGCGATCTGCGGGGATTCACAACACTCTGCGAAACCCAGCCGGTTGAACGCGTTTTTGACCTCCTCAACCGGCTCTTCGCGATAGAGACGGATGCGGCGCTCCGCGAAGACGGCAGCCTCGCCCGTTTCGCAGGCGACCAGTTTCTCGCCTACTGGGGTGCGCCCGAGCCCTGCAATGATGCCGCCGACCGCGCTCTTCGGGCCGCTCTGGAGATCCAGCGAACCATGCGGGCCCGTCGCGAAAACCCCGCTGATGACCTCGATTCGTGGCTGCGCATCGGCATCGGAATGCACCGCGGACGCGGTCTCGTCGGTCATGTCGGCTCCCGGTCCTACCGTGACTACAACATCGTCGGTGATTCTGTCAACACGACCGCCCGGCTCGAGAGCCAGACCAAGAACTATGTCGCCGACATTATCGCCAGCGGTGAATTTATCTCCGCCCTGAGTGTTCCCCCGATAAACCTTCTCGTTGACCGCGTGCAGGTAAAAGGGAAGGCAAAACCCACCGATCTCCATGCCATCTTCGACGAGTTCCCCGAATCACGGGCCGAAGGCTGTCGTCAGTATGAAATCGCTTTTCAACAATATCTGGCGGGCTCGTTCGCAGCCGCGGGTGAGAGCTTTAATGCCCTGACGGATCACTCCTGCGAAACGATCGCCGCCTCGGCCCGACTCCTTGGTGCACGATGCCGTGGACTCGTCGAAGCGCCGCCCTCAAATTGGAAAGGGGTCTACGGACTGACCTCGAAGTAACTGAGCTTGGGAATCCTCACTCTCCGAGAACGTCATCGGCGGCTCTCACGAGCGCCTCGACCATTTCTGAAATCTGCGCTGCAGTCACACACAATGGCGGCATCAGGGTCAGCGTGTCCCGGATCGGACGGGTCAGCAAACCATAGTCCCGGGCACGACGGCAGACTTTTGCCCCCGTCTCCGCCCTCCAGTCGAGTGGCCCGCCGGTCGCCGCGTCCATCAGATCGAGACCCGCGATCAACCCGATCTGGCGCACTTCCCCAAGGTGCGGGGAGCGCTTTGCGGCATCGCGAACGGCTGCCGCAAA
>Ga0073902_10001568_pt1 | contig 12302 bp, 7 predicted proteins | sample KloWWTmeKNB19Kit_FD_66667 | JGI IMG/M metagenome (GOLD analysis project Ga0073902, IMG submission 66667) | Active sludge microbial communities from Klosterneuburg, Austria, studying microevolution and ecology of nitrifiers - Klosterneuburg... | ecosystem: Engineered > WWTP > Aerobic digester >...
GCCTGCGAGAAGCGGATGCCGGTCTCGTTGAGGACCAGGCCAGCGACGCCCGCCTGGTTCAGGTTGAGGCGACCCGCGCCGCGATCGAAGGGATCGGACGGCGTGGTGAGGTTCTCGTCCACGATGCCCTGCGCGCGCGAGGTCATCATCAGCGCCGATTTGATTTCCATCGGCGTCCAGCTCGGGTGCAGCTTGCGCAGCAGCATCGCGGAACCCGCATTGTGCGGCTGCGACATCGAGGTGCCCTGGATGAAGGCGGTCGAGTTCGCCGCGCCCGCATAGGCTGCAAGGATCGCCACGCCCGGGCCGGTGACGTCGGGCTTGAGCGCGTCGATGTTGCTGGGACCGCGCGAGCTGAAGCCAGCCATCACGTCGGCCTGGCCGGCGACCGGCGTGACCGGCGACACCAGCCAGTCGGCCGTTGCGGTCGGGTTGGCGGTGACGAACGCCTCGATGGCGGCGCCGTCGGCCTGCGAAATCATGGCCGCCGGCAGCAGCGCGCCGGTGGTGCCCATCGCGATCGTGGCCGGGCTGGCGACGTTGTTCGAAATGAGTACGCCGGTTGCACCGCCCACCTGGGCATTGTTGATCTTGATGGTGAACGAGCAGGTTCCGCGCCGCACCAGCACCAGGCCGGTGTAGGTGCCCGCCGGAACGGCGGTGCATCCGAGCGGATCCGTGGCCAGGCTGATCGGCACGCCGGTCTGGCTCGCGGCCAGGAACGGACCCGCGCCCTGGCGGCTGTTGAGGTTCTGCACGTTGGCCGGCGGCGTGCCGGGACCGACGATGCTGAGCGGATTGGCGAAGAAGTCGCGGTTGTGGGTCGAGGCGGCGACCGTGATCGTCCACGGCTCGCGGTGGCCGACCGTGCCCGCGGCGGGTCCGGAGTTGCCACCCGAAGCCGACACGATGATGCCGGCGTCGGTCGCACCGAGGAAGGCCTGCGAGACCGCATCGGTCCACGGCGAGTTGCCGCCGCTGATCGAGTAGCCGATCACGTCGACCACGCCGTCGGCCACGGCCTGGTTGACCGCCGAGAGCAGCGACACGCCGGGGCAAAGGCCATTGCCGTCGCTGGTGCGCGTGTAGCAGACGTCGTAGGCGATCAGGTTGGCGTGGTTGGCGACGCCGGACATCGGCACCGATGCTCCGCCCGCGCCTCCGAACAGGGTGGCCGGCACGGCGTTGCCTGCCGCCGTGCTGGCGGTGTGCGTGCCGTGGCCGTTGCTGTCGGTCGCGCTGGCCTCGTCGAGCCACGCGCCGGGCGCGCCGCAGGGATTGCTCGGATCGCTGCACACGGCAAACACGAAGTCGTAGGCGCCGATCAGCTTGTCGTTGCAGCTACCCGCATCCACGCCGCCAGTGGCGCAGGTGCCGACGTAGTTGCCGGCGCCGTAGGGATTGACGTGCACGTAGGCATCCGGGCCCACCGCGGCGAAGGACGGACTGAGGAAATTGATGCCGCTGTCGATCGCGGCGTAGACCACGCCCTCCGCGCGATTGCCCGGCAGCGAGCCGGTCGCGGTGCCGTTCCAGATCCCGGGCGCACCGATGTGGGTCGGGCCGGCATCGGTGTCCTGCACTTCCATGCGGCCTTCGTCGACCAGGGCCACGCCCGGCATGCGCGCGATGGCCGCGGCCTCGGCCGCATTGACCTTGAGCGCGAAGCCGTTGAACGCGTGCTGGAAGCTGGCCAGCACCACCGGCGTGCGGCCGATGACCTGGGCCACCGAGGCGAGGGCCTGCTGCTGCTGGGTCTGCAGGTACTGCACGTAGGCCGCCGCTGCCGGCGAATTGACGTCGACGCGGTTGCCGCGCGCGGCGATGCGCGCTGGCGCCGCGAGGCCCGGCTTGTCGCCGGCGTACGAGCCCAGGGCAGGTTCCTTGAGCATGACGATGTAATAGGGCGCGTCGACGGCCGCCGTGGTCGCTGCCGCCACGGTCGTTGCGACATCGAACACCGGCGCGGCTGTCGCCGTGGAGGGAAGATGGAGGATTCCGGCGGCTGCGATGGCCAATGCGGCCGACAGCGCGGATCGAGCAGATTCGAGCCTAGCTTTCACGTGACGATTCCCCAGGTTGGATTCGATTCAGACGCACTTCCCTTCCCTGCCCGCCCCCAACCCTGCATGCACCGCAGCTCGCGCTGCGAATGAAGGACAGGCATCGGCCTCGTGCACCGCACGTTCCTGTGCGAGGCCGAAGGCGACGATTCCCGGGAGCCGGACCTGCGCGACGCGAAGTCGGCGACAACTACCCTCGCGGGGGATCATACCCCGGCATCGCCGCTTGGCAAGCCGCGATGCGCCATCGCGGGCCGCGCTGCCGGACCACGCAGGCGCTGGCGCCCACGACGCATCGGTATTGCGCTGCACCATTGCGGACGCGTCGCGCGGGCGTCGCGCCGGCGCGTTCAGCTTGAACGATGCGAGCGCAGCAGCGCCTTGCGCCGCGTGAGTTCCATGGTGCCGCGCTGGGTGGCGCTGTAGCGCCCGCGGCTCTGCTCGATCAGGCCGAGCGAGACCAGGCGCGCCAGCACGGTCTCGTCGATGGTGCCGCTGTCGGGCTGGCCGCGGGCAACCCGCTCCAGCGCCTCGATCTCGACCTTGCGCAGCGGACTGGGCATGGTGCCTCCTCGTGCGTGGGCCTGCAGCGGTCGGACGCGGCGCGCGGACCGTCGCCTTGCGCGCGCCGACCTCGCGCACGAGGCTAGCACGCCCGCAGGCTGCCGATCCCCGCTCGTGCTGCGACCTTCAGGACCTGCGATTGCCCGATTGCGCCGTTGCGTCCGCGCTGGACGCTTCGTCCTCGAGCCGCAGGGCCGGGTCGGCGGAGTCCGCGTCCACCGGGTGGTCGAGGCGCACGCGCAGGCCGAGGTCGGTGCGCGAGTCGGCATTGTCGAGCGCGGTGTCGAGCGTGATCCGGCCGGCCTTGTAGAGCCGGAACAGCGATTCATCGAAGGTCTGCATGCCGCGGTCGACGCCCTGCTTCATCGCCTCCTTGAGCTGGTCGATCTCCCCTTTCTCGATCAGGTCCGACACGTACGGGGTCTGCAGCAGCAATTCGACCGCCGGCAGGCGCTTGCCGTCGCGCCCTTTGACCAGGCGCTGCGAGATCACCGCCTTGAGGTTCAGCGACAGGTCGATCAGCAGCTGGTGCCGCGCGGTGTCCGGGAAGAAATTGATGATCCGGTCGAGGGTCTGGTTGGCGTTGTTCGCGTGCAGCGTCGACAGGCACAGGTGGCCGGTCTCGGCGTACGCGATCGCGTGCTGCATGGTCTCGCGGTCGCGGATCTCGCCGATCATGATCACGTCCGGGGCCTCGCGCATCGCGTTCTTGAGCGCGGCGGCGTAGGACTGGGTGTCGAATCCGATCTCGCGCTGGTCCACGATCGACTGCTTGTGCCGGTGCAGGTACTCGACCGGCTCCTCGACCGTGAGGATGTGCCCGGTGCGGCGCTCGTTGCGGTAGTCGATCATCGAGGCCAGCGTCGTCGACTTGCCCGAGCCGGTGCTGCCGACTACCAGCACCAGCCCGCGCGGGATCATGATCAGTTCCTTGAGCCGCTCGGGCAGTCCGAGCGAGTCCAGCGGCGGGATGTGGCTGGTGATGTAGCGCATCGCGACCGCGACCGATCCGCGCTGGCGATAGATGTTGATGCGGAAGCGGCCGACGTCCGCGAGCGCGATGGCGAGGTTCATCTCCATCGTCGCCTCGAACTCCTTCTGCTGGCGTTCGCTCATCAGCGAGTACGCCAGCGCCTGCACGTCCTGGGCCGAGACGGGCTCCTCGCCCAGGTGCAGGGTCACGCCCTCGATCTTGATCCCGGGCGGCGCGTCGGCGCTGAAGAACAGGTCGGAGGCGCGCCGCTCCGCCATGTGCACCAGGAGCCGGTCGAGGTCGATGGCAGGCATGCGGGGTTCCCCGGTCTCGTGCGCGTGCGCCATGCGGTGGCCGGCACGCGCACGTTCCTCGTGCGCGCGTCGGCCGCTGCGGGCAGTCGGCGGGGATGATACGCCGACGCCCACGCCGCGAGCGGCCAGGAAACGCACGGTCCGCGCCCGGTTGACCTGGATCAAGCCGGACCGCATCGGCTGCGCGATACTGCTCCGCGACCGCCAGTGCCCCGGCCGCGCTGGCTCGAGGGCCGCGCCGATGCCGCGTTCGCCATCCAGACCTGCCAGCACGGCGATGTCGCACGGAGTGATGCCACCGCGGATCGCACTGCCCTTTGCCGATCGCCGCGAGGCGGCGGTGCAACTCGCCACCGCGCTGTCGCACCTGGGGGCCGCGAACCCGTTGGTGCTGGCGATCCCGCGCGGCGCGGTGCCGATGGGCCGCATCGTCGCCGACGCGCTGGGCGGCGATCTCGACGTAGTGCTGGTGCGCAAGCTCGGCGCACCGTTCAATGCCGAGTTCGCGGTCGGGGCCATCGACGAGAGCGGGTGGACCTACGTGTCGGAGCACGCCGCCTTGGCGGGCGCCGACCGGACCTACATCGAGCAGGAGTCGGCGCGCCAGCTGGCGCTGATCCGCTACCGTCGGCGGCTCTACACGCCGGATCGCGGTCCGCTGCCGGCGCAGGGGCGAGTCGTCATCGTGGTCGACGACGGCCTCGCCACCGGCTCCACCATGATCGCCGCGCTGCACGCCGCGCGCGCCCGCCAACCAGGCCGCCTGGTCTGCGCCGTCCCCGTCGCCGCGCCCGATAGCCTGGACCGCGTGCGGCCACTGGCCGACGAAGTGGTCTGCCTCGCGGCGCCGGCGCAGTTCCAGGCCGTCGGCCAGTACTACGAACGCTTCCCGGCGGTCGAGGATTCCGAGGTTGTCGCGACCCTGGCGGCGCGGGCAACGCGCGGAACTTGATCCGGATCAAGGCGCCGTCGACTGCGCAGGCATAGCTTGGGGACGTGGCGCCGAGCGGGTGCGCGGACTCCGGTCCGCGCCCGGCGGCGCCAGCGCGAGCGCACTCGCGCCAACCGCATGAGGTCGCCAGCCGGAGTCGACGCCGACCGGCGACAGCGTGGAACGCGGCGCCCTCCGCCCCTTCCCCAACGTCGAGGGGCAGCAGGGCGCCGCCGATGCGCACGGGGTGCGCCTCGGCCGCGGCGAGGTACTCGCCCGTGCCGGTTCAGTCCGTTGCCGAACCCGTCGCGGTGCCGGCGCCGCGGGGTGCCAGCGCTGCCTGGTAACGCGCGTACAGCGCCTGGACCTTGGCCACGTAGCCCTGGGTCTCGGGATATGGGGGCACGCCGTCGTAACGGGTCACCGCGCCGACGCCGGCGTTGTACGCCGCCGCGACCAGCACCCGATCGCCGTCGTAGAGCGCCTCGAGGTTCCTGAGGTGGCGCGCGCCGGCGCTGATCGACTGGCGCGAGGAATAGGGATCGGTGACGCCGTACTGGCGTGCCGTCTCCGGCATCAACTGCATCACGCCCATGGCGCCCTTGGACGAGACCGCGCGCGGGTCGTAGTAGCTCTCGGCGTGCGCGATCGCGCGCAACCACGCCTCCTCGACGCCGGTCGCGCGCGCGGCCGCGGCGAACTGGCCGGGGAAGCGGTCGAGCCGCGGCTTGCCCACCTTGCCCAGCCCCGCGTGCGCCCACGCCGGTTGCGGCGTGGCGACCGTGAATGCCTGCAGTTTCACCGCGCCCGGCATCGCGCGGGTGCCATAGACCGTGCGACCGTCCTGCTCGCGCGCGTAGAGGTACCCGCGCTGGAGCCCGACCGCGCCCCACAAGTCGGGCAGCAAGGGCGCGCGATCGTCGACCTCGATCGGCCGGCAGCGAGACCCGTCTTCCGGCGCGGTCGACAAGCTCACCGTGCCTGCCTGCACGCAGCGATACACGGTCCGCGCCTGCGACGGCAGGGCAGCAGGCCCGATCAGAAACGCTGCCAACAGGCTGTACGCGCCTGCGCGTGGAGTCATCGGCGTAGTGTAGTCGCGCCAGGCGCGCGCGCGGGAACTGCCAGTCGCACTCTGCGCGGCGCTGCCATCGCTCGGGTTGCATGGCGGCGACGCGCAGCGCCGCCGCGTTGACATTGACCGGGGCGCGGCGCAGATTTGCGCGACGGAGTACGTTGTCCGACCGGGGTATCACCTTGTCCATGCGTCGCCACCTGCCCCGGGTCGGGCATGGTTGCGGCATCGGCGCAACGATCGCCTCGCGGCGCGCCGCGGGGTTGCAGGTGCGCGAATCCTCGAACTGGAGCAATCCATGCGCGTCTTCATCCGCTTGGCATTGATCGCGTTGCCGGCGCTGTACGCGCCGGCGCATGCCGCGGGGACCAAGTCGCCCGGCACCGCATCGAAGGCGCAGCCGCTGCAGTCGACCAAGGCAGTGGTCAGCTACAGCGGGACGATCTCCACCAGCCCGAGCTGGTCGCGAACCAGTTCGTGCGGCGGCGTGCGGCCGGCCGACGACGGGCCATATGGCTACCAGACCCAGACCTTCAGCGTCGATGTCGCCGGAAGCTATCTGCTGGAAACCATCGCGGCGACCTTCAGCGGCGGCTCGGGCGTGTTCCCCAACGATGACGTGCTGGTGTTGTACCGCGGGAGTTTCTCGGCGGCCAATCCGCTGGCCAACTGCATCGCCTATGACGACGACAGCGGTCCCGCATTCGACCTTGCGGCCGCGATCATCGCGCCGCTGGAGGCCAACCAGACCTACGTGCTGGTCACCTCGACCTACGAGCCCCAGGTCACCGGGACCTTCACCAACCGCCTGTCCGGCCCCGGCAACATCGCCCTGGTCGGCGGCGGCGGCGTGACCGCCCTGCCCTTCGTCTCGGTGTTCGCCTCGCCCTCGCGCGTGACCCAGACCAGCACCGTGACGATCCAGTGGGAAGCGGCCAACGTCACCGCCTGCACGGTATCGGGCGGCCAGCCGAACCAGGTGTTCACGGCGGTGCCCGGTGCGAACCGGGTGACCACCACGGTGCAATCCGGCACGACCGTGCGCAACGACGTGTTCCGGGTCAGCTGCACCGGTCCCAATGGCTCGGTGGTCGGCAGCACGGTGGTCGCCGCGGGCGTGCCGCCGCCGCCGCCGGCGCAACCGGTCGCGAGCGTGGGCGCCGCGCCCGGCGGCGGCGCCGCCAACGGCGCCAGCAGCGGCCTGAGCCTGAGCGATGGCGCGCGCTTCGTCGCCTTCGAGTCCGCGGCCAGCAACCTCGTCAGCGGCGACACCAACGGCACGCTCGACGTGTTCGTGCGCAATACCGGCACGGGCCAGATCGTGCGGGCCAGTTCCGGCGATGGCGGGACTCAGATCAATCGCGTGAGCGGCGACGCGAAACTGTCGCGCAACGGCCAGTTCGTGACCTACACCCAGGGCACCGGTTTCGCCGCCACCAGCGGTACGCCCAGCAAGCTCACGATCAACGGCGGCCAGGTCTGCCGCAAGAACCTCGCCAACAGCACCGGCTTCTGCTTCTCGAAATCGCCCCAAGGCGCCGACGGCAACGGCGCGAGCGGCGAGAGCGCCGTCAGTGGCGATGGCAACGTGGTCCTGTACGAGTCGACCGCCACCAACCTCGGCACCACGCCGGACACCAACGGCGCGGTTTCCGACGTGTTCGCCTACGACGTCCCGACCAACACCACGACCAAGCTTTCCGTCAACGCCGCCGGCGCGCAGGGGACCAGCGCCAGCGGCAAGCCGGCGATTTCCTGCAACGCCCGCCACTTCGCCTTCGAGAGCGCCTCCGCGCTCGGCAGCGGCGCGACGCAGGCCGGCGTGCGCAATATCTACTACGCCGGCTTCGGCAGCGGCACCGGCAAGCGCCTGGTCAGCACGGGCCTGGGCGGCGTCGCGGCCAACGGCGACAGCAGTCGCCCGAAGGTCACCGACGACGGGCGCTTCGTCTTCTTCGAGTCCTCCGCCAGCAACCTGGTGGGCGGCGATACCAATGGCGCCAGCGACATCTTCGTCGCCGACCTGGCCGCCAACACCATCCGGCGCCTGAGCGTTTCCGCGGCCGGCACCCAGGGCAACGGCGCGAGCCAGGGCCCGGTCATCCCCTGCGACGGGGCCACCATGAGTTTCGAATCGGTCGCGAGCAACCTCGTGGCGGGCGACAACAACGGCCGCTCCGACGTGTTCGTGGTCAACATGGGCAGTTACTCGATCAGCCTGGCCTCGCAGTCCGGCGGCAGCCCGACCAACGGGCAGAGCTCGGGGCCGGCGATGTCGCCCGATGGCACCGAAACCGGCTTCGATTCCGATGCCACCAACCTGCCCGGTTCCGGCGGCGGCACCGGCGTCTATACCGGCAACAACCCGTTCGCGACCCAGAATTACACCGGCGCGTGGTACGACCCCGCGCAGTCCGGCCATGGCATCTTCATCGACCAGTTGCCCGATGGGCGCCTCGTGGCCTGGTGGTTCACCTTCGATCCGGCCGGCGCGCAAGCGTGGTTCGGCGGCGCGGGCGAACTGCAGGGCACCAGCGCCGTCGTGCCGGTGTCGCGGACGCTGGGCGGACAGTTCATCCCCAATTTCGTCACCGCCAACACGCGCAACCTGCCGATCGGTACCCTGACCTTCAATTTCAGCAGTTGCAGCCGCGGTCGGGTCAACTTCGCACTCGATTCGACCTTCGGCACCGGCTTCATGGATCTGACCCGCCTGTCGAGCCCGATCGGGGTCAACTGCGAAGGCGCGGGTGCCGCGAGCGCGGCCAAGCGCATGGACCTGCCGGGATGGGAGTCGCTCGATGGCCACGGTTTCGGCGAGGCCGTGTTCAAGGCGACCGAACTGGCGACCGGCCCGGTGGCGGGTCTCACCGGCGCCTGGTACGACCCCGCGCAATCCGGCCACGGGCTCTTCATGGAGAACCTCGGCAACGGCAGCGTGCTGGCCTGGTGGTTCACCTTCGCGCCGGGCGGCGGCCAGGCCTGGTTCGGCGGGGTCGGCACCATCCTCGACGCCAACCGCGTGCAGATCACGTTCCGGCGCACCACCGGTGGCCGCTGGATCCCGAATTTCAATCCCGCGCTGGTGAGCAACCCCGAGATCGGCACGGTCACGCTCAACTTCAGTTCCTGCAACGGAGGTCGCGTCGACTTCCAGTTCGCGCAGGGCTTCGGCACCGGCAACATGGTGCTGAACCCCTTGTTCCGCTCGATCGGCACCGCCTGCGACGACTGAGCGCCGCCCCGGGCCCATCCCGGGGCGGGGCCGACGCGCTCGCGCCCGGGAAGCGGCCCAGGATGCCGGCGCATCGAACGGAGAGGATCCAGCGAATGGCACGGCAAATCGCATTGCACGACCCGCCGTCCGCGCGACGGCGCTCGATCGCGTTGGCGTGCGTGCTGGTCGTGGCGGCGCCCGCATCGCCCGCGGCCGCCCCGCCCGATGCAGCCGGCGCGTTCTACGCCAATCTGCACGCGCTGTGCGGGCAAGCCTACGAGGGACGCATCGTCGTCAACATCCCCGCGGATCCCGCCGATCCCTTTGCCGGCCAGCGCCTGGTGATGCACGTGCGCGAATGTTCCGACCGCGTGCTGCGCATACCCTTCCACGTCGGCGACGACCGCTCGCGCACCTGGGTCATCACGCGCAGCACGACGGGACTGCAACTCCAGCACGACCACCGCCACGCAGACGGCAGCGCCGATACCCTGACCGACTACGGCGGGAGCACGGATTCCGCGGGCACCGCCACGCGGCAGGCCTTCCCGGCCGATGCGTACTCCAAGGCGCTGTTCCTGCGCGAGGGGCGCGCGGTGTCGGTCGACAACACCTGGGCGCTCGAACTGGTGCCGGGCCAGCAGTTCGTCTACGAACTCTCGCGCCCGGGCCGGCGCTTCCGCGTCGTCTTCGACCTGGCGCGCAGCGTGCCGCCGCCGCCAGCGCCGTGGGGCGCTCGCTAGCCGCGCGATGGCGCGCGGCGCCGACGCCATCCGGCTGCCGCTACACCGTCACCGCGAATCGGCGATCGCCTTGCACCGGATCCGGATGGAGCGGGCGCCGAACCGATCGCGGGCCGGCGCCCCTGCCCTCAATCGGCCGCCTGGGTGTTGTTGGCCAGGTGGCTGCGGCGATAGCCGTAAGCGTAGTAGAAGATGATGCCGATCACGGCCCAGCCGACGAACAGGCCGATGGTGTACATCGACAGGTTGAAGAACAGCAGCAGGGTGCCGGCGATGGCCAGCGGGCAGACCACCCAGACCATCGGCGTGCGGAACGGACGCGGGCGGTCGGGCTGGGTCTTGCGCAGGATCATCACGCCCACCGCCACCATCAGGAACGCGAACAGCGTGCCCGAGTTCGAGATGTCGGCCAGGATGCCCACCGGGAACATCGCGGCGAACAGCGACACCGCCGCGCCGGTGATGAGGGTGATGACGTGCGGCGTGTGGAACGTGGGGTGGATCTTCGACAGCACGTTGGGCAGCAGGCCGTCGCGCGACATGGTGAAGAAGATGCGGGTCTGGCCGTAGATCATCATCAGCACCACCGACGGCAGCGCCAGCGCGGCGGCCAGGCCGATGGCATTGCCCCAACCTGCGAAGCCGAGCATCTTCAGCACGTGGGCCAGCGGCTCCTTGCTGCAGACCAGGGCTTCGGAACCCTTGCAGGCCGCGGCCAGCTCCGCGCTGCCCGGCAGCAGCGCGAGCCCGTCCGGACCCATCATCGGCTGCGAGCCGACCGAGCCGACGGCGGCGTAGCCGACCAGCAGGTAGAACACGGTGCAGACCGCCAGCGAGCCGATCAGGCCGATGGGGATGTTGCGGTTCGGGTTGCGGGTTTCCTCGGCCGCGGTGGAGACCGCGTCGAAGCCCACGTAGGCGAAGAAGATCGAGGCCGCGGCGCCGAGGACCCCGATGCCGCCCATCGGGCTGCCCCAGCCCGTGGGCATGAAGGGCTGGAAATTCGGATCCTTCACCGCCGGGATGGCGATGACGATGAACGCGGTCAGCGCGACCACCTTGATCGCCACGAGCACCGAGTTCACCTTGGCGCTCTTGGACGTGCCGATCACCAGCAGCACGGTCACGGCCAGCGCGATCAGGAAGGCCAGCAGGTTGAAGCTGCCGCCGTCATAGGGCCCGGTCCGGAGGAACTCCGGCAGGGGTATGCCGGCGCTGACCAGCAGGCCATTCATGTAACCCGACCAGCCCACCGAGACCGCGCCAGCGGCAACCGCGTACTCGAGCACGAGCGCCCAGCCGACGATCCACGCCAGGCCCTCGCCCAGCACGCCGTAGGTGTAGGTGTAGGCGGAGCCGGAAACGGGAATCATCGAGGCCAGTTCGGCGTAGGCCAGCGCCGCCAGGGCGCAGACCACCGCGGCGATGACGAAGGCGATCATCATGGCAGGGCCGGCCTTCTGGCCCGCCTCGGCGGTGAGCACGAAGATGCCGGTGCCGATGATGGCGCCAACGCCGAGCAGGGTCAGCTGCACCGGCCCGAGCTGGCGCTTGAGGCTCTTCTTCTCGGCCGTGGCAAGAATCTGGTCTAGCGACTTGACGCGCTGGAAAAGCATGAATGGACTCCCCGGGAAATGCGCTGATCCTGCGCCGGTCCGCAGCAGTGGCGGAAGGCGCGTCTTGGCCCCCACCGCAGGCGCGGGCCGCGGCCAACCCTAGCCGAGCCCGCGGAAGGCTACAAGCCAGCCGCAGGACCGGAACCACGGCCCGGCCCTGCGCGGTGCAGGAACGGGCGCGCATGACCGAACCCGATTGCAGGACAGGGGTCGGAACGCCAGCCGCCAGGCGACCGTCAAGCAGCGCCCGCTCGACGCCGGTCCGGCAACACGCGCCGCACCCGGGACACGGGTCACCGCTGCTCACGCCACCGTGAATGCGCCCGGCGCACGTCCGCCACGCGGCGCGATCAATTCTCGAATCCGTTGGCGAACACCGGATCAGGCAACGGTACCGCCAACCAGACGTCGCGCAGGTCCTGCTCGGCGAAAGCCTGCACCGGCCGCCCATCGCCGTTGAACGCCAGCCGCCCGGTGAAACCGCGCTGGTTGAAGCTGTTGTCGGAGATCATGTTGAACTGCGCGCTGCTGCCGCAAGCCGCGTCGCCGCAATCCCAGTATCCGCCGTTGGCGACGGTGCCGCTGCTGTAGACCGGCACGTCGCCCGGGCGCAAGCGCAGGTTCGAGACGATGTCGAATGGATTCGGCAGCGCGACCCGCGCGGCGCCGCTGCAGGCCGCGTCGTCGCAGGTGAGCAGGTTGCGATCGTTGCCTGCGCTTTCGATGATCACCGGCCGGTTGTCGCCGCGCACCGCGAGCGCGCCGCGACCGAAGCCGAGCTGGGCGTTGAGGTCGCGCAGCGTGGC
>Ga0073902_10001572_pt1 | contig 12290 bp, 6 predicted proteins | sample KloWWTmeKNB19Kit_FD_66667 | JGI IMG/M metagenome (GOLD analysis project Ga0073902, IMG submission 66667) | Active sludge microbial communities from Klosterneuburg, Austria, studying microevolution and ecology of nitrifiers - Klosterneuburg... | ecosystem: Engineered > WWTP > Aerobic digester >...
TTCATTGCTGCCGTCGACCGAGAAGCGGATGTCAGTGTCGCCCGAGTAGTCGATGTACTCCCAATTCCCCTGAACACTGCTGTCGTTCCACTCTTCGGTGTAAGGCTTGTCGCCGAGGTTGGCACTGATTTCGTCACCAAAGCCGCCGATGACTCCATATGGATTGGTGGCCGAAATGGCAGCCCAAGGGTAGCGCCAAGAACCGTCATTCTCGTCCTCCTGGCCGCTGTCGTAACGCAGCTTGAACGCCAAATAGCTCGAGCGATCGGCGAGATAGGCAATGCTCAGATCATCGAGCTCACCTTGAGTGTTGTGCTGCGCATAAAGATCATCGGTGTTGAGTCCAGTCACTACGAACGAGTCGGCATTCATCAGCGCGTAGCGAAATGCAAGGTCATCTTGCGCTCGATTGGCCATTTCGCTCGCAGAAAAGCTCGACAGATCGAGGATTCGCATGTCTGCCTGATTTGCAGCGGCAAACCCTGATGAATGAATGATGGCGTCGATACGCGAATGAAGCAGATTGCGCAGATCACGATCTGCAAAGCCGTCTACATTGTCATAGTCGCCAACCAAATCCACATGCGCCGTACCAAGAAACAATCGGGACATCGTATTGACGACATTCTCAAGCGCATCGCTGTCGTAAAGCTTGTCTGGCGAGATTGCACGCGTCCAATTGCCGAATGTCCCCGACATACCGCCAGTCGATGGTGGTTCGATTGTTTCGACACGATTCGCTGCAGCGCTCAAAACCGCGCCGAAGTCAGAAATAACGAAAGTCGAGTCAAGCTGTTGCAGCATGTCGATGACGGTCAGCGCGTCAATCAGCGGTGTAATGCTATGCGTGTCGCCATATTCACCGACCAGGCTCCTGAACGACTCCCAGAAATCTGGGCCAAAATACTCGAGGAAGCCGAAGCCGCGTGTCATTGGCAGGTCCTCGATCGCGATTCCAAGCGCAGGCGCGTGCCAGCCGCTGTTCGCAACGATCTGCGGATCGAAAAACGAACCGTGACCGAACAGTTGATGAATATTTGACCAGCTAGGAAACTCGCCGACGCTGGAGACGAGACGGTCCGGGTTCAAATTTGAAATTGCGTAGTTGGCCAGCGCGCTGGCTTGCTGCTCTAGGCCAATCCCAATTGTTCCACCCAGATGTCGGTCGAGCATCGCCATTACAGCGTCACCGCGCTCGCCATACACCTCATCGCCGCCCGAGAAGTACGAAATGAACTGGCGAATGTCATCAGTGAGCGGACTCTGCCCGCCGCTTGCGAGCCAACCACGGTAGTTTGCGAGGCCGACATGGAACTCGGGAAACAACGGCGAATTCGGCGTTGTTTCACTGCTGCCATCCCACGCCATGACCGCATCGTAGAACCGGATCACCTCGAGAAGGCCCGTGGCAGTCGGCGGTTGCCCGTTGATCGTACCGACGCCTGCCGCATTGAATGTGTAGGCCTGCACTTCGGGATGCATGATCGCGAATGCGGTAGCCATATGCGCACCGAGCGAATAACCGGTGACGGTCAGATTCTGTGATTGAGAAAACCGCAGAACCTCAGCATTCGGAACCCAATGTCCTTCGCCGGTTGTGGTGTTCGTCACTTGGAAAATGTTGCCGAGGCGCAGCTGACGGTACATTTCTTCCATCGACGACAGCTGCGCCAGTGCAAATCCATGACTGCCAATGTCACCATCGGCGCCGGGTTTGCCGTCACGCGCCCAATCACCACCAAGCGTTGCGTATGGATACTCGGTACTGCGGAAAGAGAGGAAAAATTCACCTGTGCCGTGTCCGGCCGCATTCTTCCGCTCGAAGAGCGTCGCCGAGAACCCAGAGGCATCATTCGGGTAGTGCATGACGATTTCGTAGTTGTCGCCGAAGTAGTCTTGCTGAGTATCGGTGAGCCCCGTGGCACCATCGCCACCAGCGTTTCGGTTCGGATGGTTGCTTCCCTGCCTCAGAATCACTGCAAGTTCGACTGCTTCTTGCCCTGGCGGCAGGAATGACCATCGTTGGCCGGCTTCCAAGTGCAGATAACTTTCTGCCACTGTTTGGAGCAGTGCCATATCCAAGTAGTTGCGTGCGGTCGTTGTCATGTTTTTCTCTCGATCAATTAGTTGGCGGATTGATGAACGACGCGTTGACATCCGGCCTGGGCACGAGGACGCGCTCCGCAAGAGCAACTATCCGAGGAATCGATTCGGATCGTCGGTCCACCCCGCAGCTCTTGGCGTTCGCCCACCAGATGCGCGACGGACGATGGTCACGGCCGCTCAAGACGAACGAGCGATTGATGGCCATCACCCTTGATGTCGAAATTTCGACCACAATCAGTTCGCCTCCAGCAATCGCGAATTCGCGATCACGCGAACGACGGATTCCACGCCAAGTGATTCCGTATTCAGCGCGAGATGCTGCAGCACGCTCTGGTACGACCATGAGCGGCAGTTCGAAATGCCGCCACACTCCGTCGATCCTGCGGTTTGATGAAACTCCATTTTGAAACCCTGCGGGTGGACTCGGATGGAGCATTCGCGTAAATCGAACAACTTTGTCGGCTTCTACGACTTCTGGCTGCTCCAAGAATTGGTACTGTCCATTGACCGGCTGGACAAATTCGACTGGCAGTCCATGCGGCATTCGGTCCAAATCTGATCGTCCGCCGACTCGAATCGAGAATGCGTTCTCTGTGCCAAATCGATCATGATCCGGCGCTCCGATCAAGTCGTACGGTGTCCGCAAGAGTCGAACTCCATCAACATCCGTCGCTCGATCAAGAATCTGCACACCTGCCTCGCTCCGGCACAAATGATCGAAATACTGCTGAGCGACATCCTGGTGAATTTCAAATGCTGAGAGATTGGACTCGATTGCCTTGATTCGTGCCGCCCTGAAGTCGAAGGGCACCGGCTTCGGTACGCCATCGGGCAACTGCAACGCGTGGGCGAAGTCGTAACCTGCTTTTTCAACCGGGTTCGTTGGCACGTCCCAAGGCGGCATTTCTGATACCGAGAGCAACGGGTTGCACTCCGGGTACAGCATGCAGCCGACGTAGCCACGGAAATAGATCGCGGTAGAGATCAGTGCGGCGATCAACAAGAGCGCTCGCAGACGACGAGGTTTCGCTGGAAGGGGTGGAGGCTGATTCATTCGGCTGACTCTCAAGGTGAAGACAAAATGGGAAACTGGGGCATTGTCGGCGCCGGCGTCTCGCCGGCGATTAGGAAATTTCTGAATTCGGGGTGCGAATTTTCGGAATCAGGGATCAAGCTTCCCCGGGTGCAACAACGAAGTTCTGGGTCGGCATGCTTAGTGGCTTCTGGATGAACTTGCCGGCAGATCGAGGAACGGCGCATTCACTCCCGGCCTGGGCACGAGAACGCGCTCTGCCAGCAGGGGAAGGTAAGCGAGCGTCTCCCTCTTTCGATTCGGGCCGCAGCTCTTCGCGTTTGTCCACCAAATACGCGACCGCTGATGGTCGCGGCCGCTCAGGACGAACTCGCGATTGACCGCTAATACTCTGGATGTAGCAATTTCGATGACGATGAGTTCGCCACCAGCGATGGCAAATTCCCGGTCACGCTCGCGCCTGATGCCACGCCAGGTAATTCCATACTGAGCCTTGGGTGAGACAGAACGCTCTGGAACGACCATCAGCGGCAATTCGAAATGTCGCCAGATGCCATCGACCTTTCGGTTTGAAGAGAGCCCATTCTGGTAGCCGGAGGGCGGATTCGAATTCAACCCTCTCGCGAAGCGAATCACGGTGTTGATCTGATCGGTCTCAGGTTGCTCAAGAAACAAGTACTGGCCGTTCACGGGTTGAACCAAATATTCGGGCCAGCCCCCGTGCCAATTTTCTATTTCCGACGAGCCCCCTCCCCGAATTCGAAACGCAGCATCGTAGCTGTACCGATCGCGATCGACTGGTTTGTCAATCAGGTCGTAAGGGGTACGCAGTAATCGAAAGCCGTCGACTCCGGTCGCCCGGTCGAAGATTTGCGCCCCCGCCTCTGTCGCACACAAATGATCGAAGTACTGTTCCGCAACACTCTGATGAATTTCGAATGCCGAGAAGTTGGACTCAATCGCTTTGATGCGAGCGCCTCGGAAGTCGAATGGCACGGGCTCAAGCACGCCCTCTGGCAGTTGCAACGCCATCGCAGCGTCATATCCGGCCTTTTCGACTCGATTCGACGGCACCTCCCAATCCGGCATCGCTGGAACTGAATACAACGGATTGCATTCGGGATAGCCCAACATGCAACCAAGATGGCCACGCCAGAAAAAGCTGGCCACCACGCCCGCAAACAGCAACCAGCGAAGGCGTTTGGATCTGGATCGTTCTGTGCTCATGGATTGGATACTCAAGGTGAAGTTGAAACCGGGAAGCGTTGCATTGTCCACGCCGGCATCTCGCCGGCGCCTAGGAAATTTCTGAGGTTGGGTTGCGATATTTCGGAATCAGCGCTCACGCATCGACTCCTGGGCGTGTTGCGACAGTGGGCTGAGCAGGTAGTCGAGGACTCGGCGGGAGCCGGTCTTGATTTCGGCGGTGACGTTCATGCCGGAGGACAGGCGGACGTTGACGCCGTCGATGTTGAGTTCGTTGCGGGCGATGCGGATGCGTGCCTGGAAGACGAGACCGAGTTGTTCGTTCTGGATGGCGTCGTGCGAGACCGTCTGCACGGTGCCGATGATGGTGCCGTAGCGCGTGTACGGGAACGACTCGATCTTGATCACGGCTTCCTGGCCTTCGTGTACGAAGCCGATGTCCTTGTTCAGGATCATCGCTTCGACTTCGAGGGTTTCATCTTCGGGAACGATGGCCATCAGTGCTTGTGCCGGGGAGACCACACCTCCGACCGTATGAATGGCCAGTTGTTGCACCGTGCCGGTGACAGGGGCGGTGAGGCGCATCAGCGCGTCACGGCGCTGGCTCTTGGTGGCGTCTTCACTGAACTGCGCGATCTGTTCCTCGGCCTGGCGCAGACCGTCGAGCAGACTCGCGCGGAAGTCGGCAGTCACGGTGTCGCGCGCTTCACGACCGGTGCTGATGGCGGCTTCGAGTTCATTGATGCGGCTGCGCTGGGTCGCGAGATCCTGTTCGGCGCTGATGCGCGCCTGTTCCGCGGTCAGATACTCGTGACGCGAAACGAAGTCCTTGCCGAGCAGGCGCTTCACGTCTGCGGCACGTGCGGTTGCGATGCGGTCGCTGTCGACCAGATGGGTGATCAGTTCGCGTGTGGTTGCGAGTTCCGCGGTGCGTTGCGCAAGCTGGCTTTCGGCGGCGTCACGCTTGGCGAGGTAGGCGCCGTATTCGCTTTGAATCAGACGAGTTTGGGCGGTGATTTGAGCGGGCGTCAGTGACCTGGATTGAGAGCGTTCGGCTGAAGCCGAACCCACGAGAGCAGACCCCGTCTCACGAGGGTCCGGGGAGGCGCCCTTCGACGGGCTCTGGGCGAACGGAGGTTCCAGGTTCACGGTGAAAGGGGATTGCGGGGGGCGATTCTTCTCGACGGCATCGATCAGCGCCGCATAACGCGCGGCGCCGAGTGTTGCGGATTCGAGAGCATCACCAGACTTGCGAACATCGGCTTCGGTGATGGCCGAGTCGAGTTCAATGAGCAGGTCGCCAGCCTTGACGCGTTGACCATCACGCACGTGGATGGCCTTGACCACCGAAGCTTCGAGCGGCTGGATGGTCTTGGTGCGTCCACCAGGCACCGTCTGCCCGGGTGCGACCGCAACGATGTCGAGACGACCGAAGGCAGCCCACAACAGCGCGACGAAGAACATCGCGATGATCAGGTGCATCGCCAGCCGCGGCTTGGCCGACACCGGCGACTCGACCAGTTCCAGATGCGCGGGCAGGAAGGCAAGCTCGTCCTGGCTGCGCACTGGCGGATCAAGTTGGGCACGGATATCCCAGTACCCGCGGAATACCTTCGCGTAGTGTGCGGCGAACTCGCGCCAAGCTGAAAAGCGAAGGCGCATACTCATGCCTGCTGCATCCGGTACATCTGCCCGAAGCGGCTTTCGGGCTGCGCCAGCAATTCATCGGGTGCTCCGAACTCGACGATCTGGCCCTTGTCCATCACGATGATGCGGTCGGCATGGCGTACCGTCGACAGCCGATGCGCAATCAGCAGCACCGTGCGTCCGGCGCAGATCGCGCGCATGTTCTGCATGACCGCTCGTTCCGATTCGTAGTCGAGCGCGCTGGTTGCCTCATCGAAAATCAGCACGCGCGGATTCGACACCAGTGCGCGTGCGATGGCGATGCGTTGCCGCTGGCCACCCGAGAGCGTGTCGCCATGCTCGCCGACCATGGTGTCGTACGCTTGCGGCAGTTCGCTGATGAACTCGTGCGCGCCAGCAAGCTTTGCCGCGTCGACGACGAGACTGAGCGGCATGCCCGGGTCGGCAAGCGCGATGTTGTCGCGCACTGAACGGTTGAGCAGCACGTTCTCCTGCAACACCACCCCGAGTTGACGTCGCAGCCATGCCGGGTCGGCGAGGGCCAGGTCATTGCCGTCGACCAGGACCCGGCCACGCTCCGGCACATAGAGCCGCTGCAACAGTTTGGTCAGTGTGCTCTTGCCTGAGCCGGAGCGGCCGACGATGCCGATCACCTCGCCGGCCTCCACCGAAAATGAAACTGCGCGCAGCACTTCAGCGGTGTCCGGCTTGTAGCGGAACACGACTTGGTCGAACTGCAAGGCGCCCTTGATGGCCGGCAGCGCAATGCGACTGGCGGCCGCTTCGGTGCGCGTATTCAGGATGTCGCCGAGGCGCTCCACCGAGACACCGACTTGCTGGAACTCCTGCCAGAGCTGCGCCAGCCGCACGACGGGCGCCGAAACCTGGTTCGCCAGCATGTTGAATGCGATCAACTGGCCGACACTGAGCTTGCCCTCGATCACGAGCCGCGCGCCGAACCACAAGGTCGCGACGGTGACCAGCTTCTGGATCAGTTGCACGCCTTGCTGCCCGATGTTTGCCAGCCGCGTCACGCGCAAACTGGCGGTCACATAAGCGGCGAGCTGCTGATCCCATTGCCGTGTCATCTGCGGTTCGACCGCCATCGCCTTGACCGTGCTGACACTGCTCACGGTCTCAACCAGCATCGCCTGGTTGTCGGCGCCACGCGCGAACTTCTCGTTCAAGCGCGCGCGGATCATTGGCGTCAGCGTCGCTGACCAGAGCGCGTAACAAGGCAGCGAGATCACGACAATCAGCGTCAGCCAGCCGCTGTAATAGAACATCACCGCCAGAAACACGAACGAAAACAGCAGGTCGAGCACCGACGTCAGCGCCTGACCGGTCAGGAAATTGCGGATGCTCTCTAGTTCGCGGACGCGCGCCACCGTGTCACCGACACGCCGCGCTTCAAAGTAGGCAAGCGGCAGTGCCAGCACATGTCTGAACAGGCGCGCGCCCAGCTCGACATCGATGCGACTGGTCGTGTGCGCAAATACGTAGTTGCGCAGCGTCGTCAGCACAATCTCGAAGCAGACAATCGCGAACAGCGCTGTGACCACGACATCCAGCGTGGTGAAACCGCGGTGCACCAGCACCTTGTCCATGACCACCTGGAACAGCAGCGGCGTGACCAGTGCGAACAGTTGCAGCACAAAGGACACGCCTAGCACTTCAAGGAGCAGTTTTCGGTACTTGACGACAGCGGGAATGAACCAGGTGAAGTCGAACTTGGCGAGTTGCCCGAGCAGCGCAGCGCGTGATGTCACCATGAACAAGCGGCCAGCGAAGCGCGCCATGAATTCCTGCATCGTGAGGATCACGGCGCGCCCGAGCACGAAGTCCTGGATCAGCACCTTGTCGTCCGCCGCCTTGGCAATGACGAAATGTTGCCCGTCACCCTGTATCGCCAATGCCGGCAAGCTTGCCATCGCAATTCGCGCGGCCGGATGTTTGCCGATGCGCGCCTTCAGTCCCATCGACTTGGCCGCGAGCAGCAAGGCGGTTTCATCAAAGGGAATGTCGCGACCGGCACCGAATTCGTGGCGCAACTGTTCGATATCTGCGGCTATGCCGTGGAACTGCGCAAGCAAGACCAGGCCAAGAAGCCCGCTGTCACGCGCAGGCACATCGGTCGGGCTGGAGAGAACAAGGGATGGCGGCACAACGGATTGCATCAATAAGCTACTCGGAAAGGGCCGACGCCAGCCATCGCAACGAAGTGCTGCGCAGACGCCGTCGAGACGAGAATCAAAGCTACGGGAACAGGTGCCACAGCCCCGACTGTGATTTCGCCCGCTTTTCGCGAACGTGCGCTGGCCGCATTCCATGCGGCAACGCATCGCCTGATTTGTCACCGAGTGTGACGTGTTGCGTCGCACAAAACACGGGCAAATTGACGCGACAGCGAAATTACCGAATTCGGATGACGGTCCCGAACGGCATCAGACGCCAGTGATGTTGCGGATCGTGCGCAATTGACGCCAGCGATGCGCTCATCGCGCTGTTGCCCTGAATGGCCGCTGCGATGCCTGTTCTCAATCCCGCTCATCGCAGCGTCACCTCATGCCCGCAATCTCCAGGCATAAAAAAACCCGCTTGCGCGGGCTTCTTGAACTTGGTGCCGGTGGAGGGACTCGAACCCACACTGTGTCACCACAAACGGATTTTGAGTCCGCCGCGTCTACCAATTCCGCCACACCGGCCGTGCAGGGCGCGCATCATAGCGGGCGCGCCGGTGATGCGGAAGACACTGCGTCACAGCGAGTTAAGGAAATCACCGACCGGCGGCGCGAAGCGTTCGAAGTCGACCAGGAACGAATCATGGCCCTGAATGCTCGGTAGTGCGTGGTATTCGACGATCGCACCAGCATGGCGCAGCCCTTCGGCGATCTCGCGCTGCTGCTCGATCGGGAACAGGATGTCGGTCGTTACACCGATCACCAGCGCGCGCCGCGCCTGACTGCGCGCCAGTGCGATATCGACGGCGCCACCGTGGTCAGCGAGATCGAACCAGTCCATCGCTCGTGACAGGTAGAGATAGCAGTTCGGATCGAAGCTGCCGACGAAACGATCGGCATGTGCATCGAGATAGGCCTCAACTTCGAATTCGCGCTCAAACGGGCGTGGATCGGGCACGTTCATGCGCTTGCGGCCGAAACGGCTGCGCCACTCCTGCGGCGAACGATAGGTGACCATGCCGAGCTTGCGGGCGATGCGGAAACCGTTCTCGGGCCAGGCATCGGCGCTGTAGTTGCCGTCTTTCCAAGCGGGATCGCGGCGGATTGCCTCGCGTTGCACTGATCGGATCGCGGTGGCGAATGGCAGCGAATGCGGTGCCGTTGAAATCAGTACCAGATTCGATGCCAGCCCCGGAAACATCACGGCGAAAGCAAGCGTGGTCATGCCGCCCATCGACGGACCGACTAGCGCCCGCAAATGGGTTACGCCGAGCGCGTCGAGCACATGTTTGGTGGACGCGGCGACATCTTCGAGCGTGAGTTCGGGAAAGCTCAAACGATAGGCTTGTCCGCTCGCCGGATTGATCGATGCCGCGCCGGTCGAACCCTTGCAACTGCCGAGCGAATTCACGCAGATGACGAAGTGGCGCTGGGTGTCGATCGCCTTGCCGGGGCCAATCATGGCTTCCCACCAGCCAGGTGACGGATCGTCGGCACAGGATGCAGCATGTGCGCCCGGCGACAGCCCGGTCAGGATCAGCACGGCATTGCCGCGATCAGCAGTCAGCTCACCCCAGGTTTCGTAGGCGAGTCGGGCACGGTCGAGCTGGCCGCCACGGTGCAGCCGATAGGGCGAAGGCAGGTCGATGTAGCGTGTGGCGCTCATGCAGACTCGGGCGGCTAAGGGATGCGCAGCTTAGCCGCTGCTCGCATTGCCGCTCAATGCAGGCAAAATCGCAGCATGGAAGGAAACTCGCCGCAGATCGTCAGCAGCCAACAAGGAATGCATACGCGACTGGCTGCGATCGTGCAGCGCCATTGTGCGCAGGCGTGGCGAGCGCCGCTGCATGCGCCGACCGAGGCGCAGTTCAAGCGCTGGTCGGCGACGCGCAATGCCGTGCGCTCGTTGGTCGTGGATCTCGGATGCGGGCATGGCGATAGCACGCTGCAACTTGCCGAACACCATGTCGACGCGGAATTGCTGGGTATCGACCAGTCTGCCGATCGGCTCGGGCGGCTTGCGCCACAAGGCTATGCGAACCATGGTCGCGTCACCCTGATGCGCGCCGAGGCTGCGACGCTGTTGCGGCTGTTGGCGGCGGCGCGGATAGCGATTGATGTGCTGTATGTGTTGTATCCGAACCCGTGGCCGAAACCTGAGCACCTGATGCGCCGTTGGCACGGGCATCCGGTGTTCCCTGTCTTGCTCGCGAATGCGCGTCGTGTCGTGCTGCGCACGAATTGGCGCATCTACGCGGATGAGTTTGTGCGGGCGGCGCAGTTGCTCGGTCGTACCGGTGCGGTACAGACGCTGGCTGATGATGCGGCGACGCTGACGCCGTTCGAGCGCAAATACCGCGCCTCGGGCCATGCCCGCTTCGAGGCGGTCATCGTCGATGCCTGACAGCTGTCAGTGGTTGCCATGACGCATGGCACGGCGATTTTCCCGCGCCCACCGCTAGGCTCCGTTCACGTTGCGCAGGCGGCGGATTTTTCTGGGGATATGAACCATGGCGCACGATCTGAACGCGGCTGCCGATGACGCGAGCGAGCCGGCGGCTGCAACCGCGGCAGTAGTGGAACTGGCACCGATTGCCGAGTCGCAGCGCATCGATGTGTTGGATGTGCTGCGCGGCTTCGCGCTGATCGGCATCCTGATGATGAACATCGAGTGGTTCAACCGACCCATCGCAGTGCTAACCGCGCCCGATCTCGGGTTGCGCGACTTCGATCATGCCGCCGGATTTCTGGTGAAAGTATTTGTCGAAGGCAAGTTCTACAAACTGTTTTCACTGCTATTCGGCATGGGTTTCGCGGTGATGCTGCTGCGTGCCGAGGAAGCTGGGCGCCCGTTCATCGCATGGTTTGCGCGCCGCGCTGGTGTGCTGTTGCTGATCGGCTTGCTGCATAGCGTATTCCTGTGGACCGGCGACATTCTGCACGACTATGCGATCGGTGCGTTCCTGCTGCTGGCGGTGATCTGGTTGCGACGCGGTGGCACCGCGAGCATGAAGCTGCCGTTGTCGATTGTCGCCATCGCCGGCAGCGCGCATGCACTGATTGCGATGGACAGCCATGTGCTAGGCGGTTATGCCTTCATCGCCGCAATCGTTGCAGTCGCGCTGTGGCTGCGCGGCAAAGATCGCTGGCGCTTCCTGCGCGATCCGCAAGGGTTGCTGCGTGTCGCCGTCGGCATGTCGCTGTTTCCGATCCTGATGATGTCGATGGCCGGCATCGTCGAAGGCGTTCGCCGTGATCCGGTCGACATGCAGGAACGCTATGACCAGAGCGAGGCCAAGCGCGTCGAACTGACCAAAGCGTGGCCAAAGCGCGAAGCCGAGTTGCTGGCGGAGGCGCGCAAGATCGCGCCCGGCGATGTCGGTGAAAAGGATAATGATGAGGCCGACGACAACACCGGAAACGGCAGTGATCGAACGGCGAAGTCCGATGCTGACGTCGAGGCCGAAAAAGACAAGGATGACAAGCTGCCGGCGGAGAGTTGGTTCATGCGCCGTGAACGCCAGACCAAGGGCGAGTTCTGGGAAGAACAGGCGATGACCAGCAAGAGTTACTGGGTCGCGACCAAATTCCGTGCCCGAGAGACGCTCAATGGCTTGGGTGGTGCGCCGTTCTTCGCACTATTCCTGTTGCTACCGATCTTCATGTTGGGTTGGTGGTTAGTCGAGACCGGCAAGATCCGCAATCCCGAGCAGCATCTCGTGCTGTTCCGCGCCATGGCTTGGATTGGCTGGCCGTTCGGTCTGGCCTTCGCGGTTGTTTCGAGCATATTGCTCTATCACCCGGCGTGGATCGCTGCACGCGGTCCGGACATGCTGGTCGGCCTGCTTGGCTGGTGCGGTCAAGTACTGCTCTGCGCGGCATATATCGCGAGCTTTGTGCTGTTGTTGCGCAAACGCTTCTTCAAGCGGATGGTCGGTTGGTTGGCACCGCTTGGCCGTATGGCACTGACCAATTACCTGACTCATTCACTGGTGTTCTCGATCTTGTTCTATGGCTACGGTGCCGGCTGGTTCGGGCAAGTGCCGCGCTTCCAGCAGATGGGTCTGGTGGTCGCGATGATCGCGTTCCAGGCGGTGTTCTCTCGCGTCTGGCTGAAC
>Ga0073902_10001579_pt1 | contig 12269 bp, 10 predicted proteins | sample KloWWTmeKNB19Kit_FD_66667 | JGI IMG/M metagenome (GOLD analysis project Ga0073902, IMG submission 66667) | Active sludge microbial communities from Klosterneuburg, Austria, studying microevolution and ecology of nitrifiers - Klosterneuburg... | ecosystem: Engineered > WWTP > Aerobic digester >...
AATTGTTGTAGTTTCCTTCTGTCACATGGTTTCTATCTTCTGTGAAGCTGGATGAAAAGTTATTAAACTGTCCACCCATGGTGATCGTAAATTCACTTTTCCAGTATCCTGCAATCCCGGCAGGATTAGAACCGATGGCGGAAAAGTCTGGTCCAATCGCAAACATGCTGTTTCCACTACCGAGGTTTCTGGCGGTACCCAATGGTTCTGAAATAGAAAGTCTGTAGGCTTCAGTGGCAGTTTGTGACCATGCTGCCCCAGCACTGAGGAGCGTAGTGAATATAATGAGTATAGCTATCCTTTTCATAGGTCTATGTTTTTAAAGGCTGCAGAATGGCGATGACCATTCTGCAGCCTTATCAGGCTAATATTGTTTGACATGTTGTTTAACCTCTTCCGCGTGGAGAGGAAGAGTGGTTGCTGGAACCGCCGCCGCCTCCTGAAGAGCGGTTACTGCTGCTACCAGAAGATGAACCACCACCGGAGGATGAACTACGACCGGAAGAAGACGATGGCGAATAACTTGACCTGTCACTGCTTCCATGTGTATCATTACTCCTTTGGGGAGGTGTATAACTTGGCCTGTCGAAACTCTTAGGAGTATCATTGTTCCTTTGTGGAGGAGAATAGCTAGGTCGGTCATTATTTCTGGGTACATCGTTACTCCGCTGTGGAGGAGTATAAGTTGGACGCTCAGGTGCTGTTCTTTCCGGGCTGCTGTTTTGCCTTGCAGGTGGTGTGTAAGTAGGCCGATCTTCGGTGACCCTTGAAGGGGGCGTGGAAGATGGTGTTTGATCAGTCCTTGGTGGTGACACCGGCCTTTCACTGCCAGGATAAGGTCTGTAGTTATCCTTAGGCGCTGTTGTAGGCCTTCCTGATGGATTTTCAACACCTGGAGCAGACGTCACTGGCTTAGACCTGTCAGGAGTAGGATACGGCTGATATTTTTCAACATCAGGCCTGAATACAGGTCTCTTACCTCCTGTAGGAGTTGATTGATCCCTTGGCAGTTCTTTGTCCACTGGCACTTGTCTTACAACACCAGGTGTGGCTTCCTGGCGAACTGGTGCGGGTTCGGCAGGAGAGTGATCAGGTTGTTCCGTTATGATAGTTCCTGAAGGTACTGCACGACCTGGCTTTCCTGGTTCTGGAAGCCCTCTAGGTTGATCATTTACATCCACGATATCTACATCAGCATCTTTTACTGTTGGGGAATTCAGGCCTGGAGTTGTAGGTGGTCTTCGTGGTGAGGCTCCTGTATTTCCTGTAGTCCTTGGGCCATAATGGTAATCTCCATTTCCTCCATGGTGGTCATCATGCCCATTTCCAGGATAATAACCGTTGCCACATCCACCACCATAATAGCCGTTGGGTGGGCAATATGGATTGTTATAATTCCCATACGGATAATATCCTCCGCAGCCATTCCAATAGGTATAACTTGGATAATACCAGTTATTGTACCCGTAGTAATAAGGTGCAGGTGCATACCAGTTATTCCACCCAAATCCGACACTGATTCCAAATCCAAAACTGAAATAGATGTTTGATTCCGGGTAAGCGTAATAATCCCAGGCAAAGGGGTCATAGTAGTTATAACCTACGTAGACCGGATCATAAAATCCAAACCCTGCATAAGGGCGATAGAAACGCCTGATGCGGGAGGAGTAGTAATAATCGTAATCATCGTACTCGTCGTAGTAGCCATAGGAGTCATCGTCATAGTAGGTGACATCACCCTCCTGGGTGCTGGAAGGAGCAGGTTCATTCAATGAATAGTTTACGATTGGGACATAAGCATCCGGATCGTAATAGACATCGTCAAACTGAGCCTGCAGAGAAGGAATCGCCAAAGCAATGGCCATTATCGTCAGGTAATTCTTTAACACGTAAAATTTCATAGCCTGTGTGTGTTTAAAGCCGGGTGGCAGAAACTCTCAACATCCAAGGTTAAAAGTATTACTTTTACCGCCTATATGTAGTTAAGGAGAGCTTAAATAACTGTCACCGCGTTGTTAAATAAGTTGAAATCAAACCACCACAACTTTTTGGGTTATTTATACCTACGACGCAGTATCCGTTGGGGAAGTTTCAGTTGTATGGAACCTTAATGAGAAATTAACACAAATACCCTGAAACGGGGCTTTTTAATAGTTTTTTATGGCAAAGGAAATAACACCGAGATCAGTAGATTATTCGCAATGGTATCTTGATATCGTCAGGAAGGCCGGACTTGCGGACAATTCTGCAGTCAGGGGATGTATGGTCATCAAGCCATACGGATATGCCATCTGGGAAAAAATCCAGGGTGTATTGGACAGCGAGTTCAAGCGAACCGGTCATGTCAACGCGTACTTTCCATTGTTTATTCCAAAGAGTTTTCTCAGCCGGGAAGCTCAGCATGTGGAAGGATTCGCTAAGGAGTGTGCAGTTGTCACCCATCACCGCCTCAAAGCTGATCCGAATGGCGGAGGATTGATTGTAGATCCTGAAGCCAAGCTCGAAGAAGAACTCATCGTGCGCCCGACATCAGAAACAATTATCTGGAGCACATATAAAGACTGGATTCAATCCTACAGAGATCTTCCACTGCTTATCAATCAATGGGCGAACGTAGTCCGATGGGAAATGCGTACCAGGCCTTTTTTACGGACTACAGAATTCCTCTGGCAGGAAGGCCACACGGCTCATGCCACGCGTGATGAAGCAGTGAAGGAGGCGCAGATGATACATGATATCTACGCCGACTTTACGGAAAACTGGATGGCCATGCCCGTGGTTAAAGGTGTGAAAACGGCCAATGAGCGTTTTGCCGGAGCAGAGGATACATACACCATAGAAGCCTTGATGCAGGATGGAAAAAGTCTTCAGGCGGGTACTTCGCATTTTCTTGGACAGAATTTTGCCCGCGCTTTTGATGTTTCTTTTCTCAATGAAAACAACCAGCAGGAACTTGTCTGGGCAACTTCGTGGGGTGTATCTACACGATTGATTGGGGGCCTGATCATGACGCATAGTGATGATGAAGGTCTGGTGCTGCCTCCAAAACTGGCACCGTTGCAGGTGGTCATCATCCCTGTCCCTAAACCAGATCCTGCAATCAATGAAGTCGCTGAAAAATTGATGGCTGAACTGAAGGAAAAGGGAATCTCAGTCAAGTATGATATTGACGAAAAAGCAAGACCAGGATTTAAATATGCCGAGTACGAAATGAAAGGAGTTCCTGTTCGTGTGGCTATTGGTCAGCGTGATCTTGAAAAGGGTCAGGCTGAAGTGGCTCGCAGGGATACCAGGGAAAAAGAATTTGTATCGCTCGAAGGACTGGGCAGTTTTGTAACCAACTTACTGGATGAAATTCAGCAGAACCTGCTCTTGAAAGCACTGCGCTACCGGCAGGAGAACACACGTGAAGCTGATGATTTTGAAACTTTTAAAACGATCCTCGACGAACAGGGTGGTTTTATTTCAGCTCATTGGGATGGTACCACTGAAACAGAATTGAAAATCAAGGAACTGACCAGGGCAACGATTCGTTGTATCCCACTCGATCAGAAGCCCGAACAAGGAAAATGTATCCTGACCGGAAATCCATCTGCCGGAAGGGTCTTATTTGCTAAAGCTTATTAATCACCTATAAAACAACAACCTATGTCATTTGAAGTAGAAGGAAAGCTTCATAAAAAATTTGATAAAGAACAAAAGTCAGGGACCTTTCAAACGAGAGAGTTTGTGATCCTTGATGAATCTACACAGTATCCGCAACACATCAAGTTCCAGTTGGTACAGGATCGTTGTGAGATCATTGATAATATTGAAGAAGGCACTAATGTCAAGGTGTACTTTGATCTGCGGGGCAGGGAATGGCAAGGCAAATACTTTACGAATCTCCAGGCGTGGAGGGTAGAGGCCGCCGGACAAGAATCCAAACCAAAAGCAGCACCGGGTGATTTTCCTTCAACACCACCAATGACTTCTGATGAAGGAGGTTCTTATGATGATCTTCCGTTTTAAAGCGGATTGAAATCCAAAAGGATAATGGCCTGACGCAACCTGATGTACTATCATGTTGTTCTCATCCAGCATGTTTGTGCCGGCTTACTTTTTTAAATAGATACCAGCACTGCTATAGCTGAAAATATGATAAAAGGTTGAGCGTTTCTATTTTAAATTATTTCATGCTGATGAAAAGGATTGTACTCCATGTGTTGTGTCTCCTCTTTTTCATTCCCTTTGCGGATGCACAGCGGATGGTTGGGGCAGAAACACGCTATAACAATTCTTTCAGGGAATGGATACTCCTCACAGAAGATGACGATGTTGAAGGTGAATTACGCTTGAGATGGACCTTCAGTGATGATTGGTCTTCCTGGGATCTCAGTGTTGGAGATATCACAGCGTCTATCGAACAGAAATGGGCTGACGATCCTAACCTTTGGGTGATCAGATGTGAAGGCATCACCGTTAATGCCAAGACAGCATGGGCTGGAGAATTTCATCGTTGGAAACTAAGTGATGGAAATCAACAGATCAACTGGGAATCTAAATACTCCAACATCAAGGAAGAGTGGGAAATCGATTCTAATAAAGATCTCTTTTTCCAGATGTATACCCGTTGGGAGGGCGATCCGCGTGATTGGACGATTGTGGATGAGCTACCGGAAGACATCAGTGATGCTATGAAAGTAGCAATGATTTTCCTGGCGCTTCATTTTAGCAGTCCCAGGATATAGCTGATATACGTGATATACGAAACTGAAATTGACCTTCGTTTAACCATTCAGTTGAATCCGGGAAATAACATCCCGCTTTGAAGTACACCAAAAATTATATAACGATGAAAGCACTCTTCTTCTTAGTAATGCTCTGTGGAGCAGCAAGCACAATGGCCGCACAGGATATCGAACTCCCGAGGGTTAGCCCCAAAGCTTCTGTATCTTATACAATTGGATTCACTGAAGTAAAAATAAACTACAGTGCTCCCGCTGTTAAAGAAAGGGTAATCTGGGGTGGGCTGGTTCAAAATGATAAAATCTGGCGCGGAGGAGCCAACGAAGCCACAACAGTAGAATTCAGTACAGACGTCTTTATTGAAGGCCAGAACCTACATGCGGGCAAGTATGCACTATTTTTTATTCCGGGAGAAAAAGAGTGGACGGTCATTTTTAACAAGAAATGGGATCAGTGGGGAACATCTGGATATAATGAAGCTGATGATGAAATCCGGTTTAATGTAACCCCGAAAATGGAGGATGGATCAATAGAACGGCTCTCTTATACGATCAACGAGAAAGGGATGGACTGGGGTTATATCAAATTTTCGTGGGAAAGATTACGCCTCTTCATGCGCTTTAAAACGGATGTGATCGAGCAGGCTATGTCAAATATCATTGCTGCATTAGGCACGGCAGCGCCGGAAAAGAAATGGGAGATCTATGCAGAAGGCGCCCAGTTTCTGATTGATGCCAATGGTAATATGGACCAGGCGCTGGACTGGGCCAAATTGTCAACAGATCAATTGAGCTGCAGCCGTAGTTGGTATGTCCGCGCTAAAGTTGAAGCGAAGAAAGGAGATATGTCAGCAGCCGTTGCCAGTGGAACAAAATGTGCGGAGATAGGATTGGCTGATGAAGCGGACCATTATTATGAAGATAATAAAGGAGAAATCAATGCTGCCATCCAGGGATGGGCAGCAAAAATGAACTGATAAAAAGAATTTTCAGCTTTGCCAGTAAAAAGGGAATGGCCATTTTGGTAGGGGTTCAAAATCTTGAACCTCTACCAAAATGGCCATTCCTTTTTTTATATGGCTCATCACAGGAAGTTAATCCAATAAAGCATTCCCGTTGACATCTCCTTTCTTGATGGCTATAAAGGCAGGCTCCCTCAGACCGTCAAGTATATCCTGTAAAGGAATCGTGTAACTTGAAATGATCGGCGGATGCTGTGTTGGCGGACCAAAGTCTGTATCTGCAGGGACAAAGATCCAACTCTGCAGATCCGGAAAATTGGGAGAGATCCCTAGTAGTAATCTGAGTAAAGTCACGATATCCAGTGAATTGATAGTACCCGACCCATTTGCATCCGCTGCAATTTTAGAAAAAGGATTATCCATAGGGTCTACAAAGAGTATGTGTTTTTGAATCCTGACCAGATCTATGGCGTTTACTCCGTTTGTAGGATTCCCTTCTTTAATAACTTTAAGTTGCCATCCTGGCTGAACTTCACTCAGCAGGACCTCAAGATTAAACGCGCCGTTAGCATCTGTCGTATCCTGAAGGATAACCGTGGATGCAGTATCAACCACTTGTACTACAGCATTCCCAATTCCTGAGTTTCCAGCCAGGAATTGGACTGATCCGCCCACCGATACAGGAATTTCACCTTGAAAAGGTTTCTCGGCACCAGTAGCAAGCAAAGCAGCGTCTATAGCATCAAGGGTAGCTTCGTTATTGATACCATCCACGTCATATTGTACGGTTCCATCAGGAGCGATAACGATAAACGTCGGAGTGCCTGACCAGGATCCGAACGAGCCGTTTTTATATGGCTCTACTGCAGCAAGACTTCCTCCATGTTTACTAATGGCGGGAAAAGTCTCATTGTAGGAAGTGTGAAAGGTTGTAACAACGGGATCGGTGTCTGAATTTTTATCAGTCATCAGGAAAAACTCAACATCATGGTCCCCGGCACCCCATTCCTGATAGAATGGTTCCATGAGTGGGGCGATGGAATTACATGGTGGACAAGTTGTATAGAAGACTTCAAGCAAAACGGTCTTACCCTGGTTTAGATAGTCTGCATATAGCTGATGCAATTGGCCAGTGATATCTGTAACCGTGAAATCTGGAGCAACTGAAGGTGGGGGAGGTTTGGTCGCGCCTGTTGCCGCGATAGCAGCATCGATAGCATCAATAGTAGCTTGGTTATTAGCACCTTTTATATCATAGTTGACAAGACCAGCAGGCGAAATGACTACAAAGGTGGGAGCAGCAACCCAAGGCCCAAAAGTTCCATCCTTATAGGGTGCAACAGCTGCTAAACTACCTCCATCATTGCTGATGGCAGGAAATGTGTGATCATAATCTTCCTGAAAGGTAAATAGGAGTGAGTTGTTATCAGTTATCTGATCTGTCATTTCAAAAAAGACAACATCACCGCTTCCTCCGCCCCATTCTTCATTTAAAGGCTGAAGTAATGGAGCAATTGAATTACAGGGGGTACATGTACTGTTAAAAATTTCAAGTACTACAGTCTTGCCTTGGTTGAGATAGTCAGCATAGAGATGATGGCTCATGGCATTGATGTCTGTCACATTAAAATCAGGTGCATTAGGCACCTGCCCGGGTTTAAGCGCACCGGTTGCAGCGATTGCGTCATCCAATGCGTTGATGGTAGCCTGGTTACCTGCTCCGTCAACATCATATTGAACCGTGCCATCCGGTGCGATCACGATAAAAGTTGGAGTGCCAAACCACACGCCAAAATCTCCATTCTTATAGGGTTGGACAGCGGCAAGGCTGCCTCCCTGCATGCTTATGGCAGGAAAAGTCTCGTTGTATTGTTGAGCATATGCTTCAACAAGGGAATTGGTATCAAAACTCTTGTCAGTCATTTCAAAGAACTCAACGTCATGCTGACCGGCACCCCATTCCTGGTAAAAGGGCTCCATCAGTGGCGCGATGGAATTACAGGGAGGACAAGTCGTAAAGAAGATTTTGATCATCACGGTTTTACCATGAATAAGGTAATCATCGTAGAGATGATGAACCTGACCGTCAATATCAGTGACTGTAAAATCCGGGGCAAGTTGAGCCCGAAGGGACAGGCTTGTAAGGAGTATTCCAAAAATCAGTAAAGTGTTTCTCATACCACGAGTGTTTTATTGTTGGATTGTAACAAGAGGCTACTAAAGCATACCATAGGTCAAAAGATCAGTACGGTCAGAAGTAAGCATTCCCTGAAAAGGGTAAGGTTGGTCACATAAAGTTAAAACTTATTTGATATCAAATGGTTATGGCCTGATAAAATGGACACAGGCAGCGGCAGCGCCCATAAGGTTATCTTTGCATCATGAAGGATCCGGAACACGGTATGGTAGAGGTCATTGATGTCGGGTTGATCCCATACAAGGAAGCCTGGGATCTCCAGACATCACTTCATCAGCAACTGGTAGCCAATAAGAGAGCTGGCTACCCGGAGCCTCAACGCCATTATTTCCTTTTGTGTGAACACCCTCCGGTTTTTACCCTTGGAAAGAGTGGCTCAGAAGACCATCTGCGGATCAATGAGCAGGAGCGGACGGATCATCAGATTGAATATTTTAAGATCAACAGGGGAGGGGATATCACTTTTCATGGACCGGGCCAACTGGTCGGATATCCCATCCTTGATCTGGATTTGATCTTTACAGACGTCCATAAATATGTCCGAAGCCTGGAGGAAATCATCATCAGGGTATTAGAGCAATACGGGATCCTCGGAGTCAGAAGTGACAGATATACAGGAGTTTGGATTGATAGTGATCAGGTAACGGATGAAGCAACAAAAATCTGTGCCATAGGAGTCCACCTAAGCAGATGGGTGACGATGCATGGCTTTGCTTTCAATATCAATACGAATTTGTCCTATTTTGACCATATCATCCCTTGTGGGATAGCGGACCCCAATAAAAGTGTATGTTCTCTGAGTAGTCTATTGGGGAAAAATGTAGATTTGCAGGAGATTAAGAGGCAGGTAATTACTGAATTCAGTAAGGTATTTGGCCTGGACACAAGGACGATTCCTCTCGGTAGTTTAAATCAATTCACACTTCAAAATCTGTAAAGATGAAGACCATTAGTTTCTTTTTTATCCTCAGTGCGGTGCTCTTCACATCTGCTGTTTCTGGCCAGGCGGTGGTCAATCCCGCTATTAAGAATACGCTTGATGCTTTTATAGATTACTCCAACAAGCAAGATTGGGATAAGGCTTTTGACATGTTATACCCCAAATTATTCACCAAAGTATCTAAGCAGGAATTGGTTGATCTCATGGGTGGACAGGGTTCAGAAGGAATAAACCTACAAATGAAAAATACTCGTATCACCTCCACCTCAGTTCCAGTCGAAGAAGGAAATGAGACATTTGTGCGGGTTGAATACGAGTCTGATATGGAAGTAAATATCGTCGCAGGCGGAGACTATGATGCACCTAAAGCCATTCAGGCAATGGATGAACAGTTTAAAGCCACCTATGGTAAAAACAACGTGAAGTGGAATGAAGGGACTAAGCAATATCAAATCAAAGCTAATAAGGCAATGATGTTCATCAACACTGGATCAGATGTGTGGAAACTCGTGGAGATCAATATGGATCAGCCGCAGCTAATGGAGTCTCTTTTCTCGCCATCTATTATGGATGCCTTAGTGCGTCTCTGATAAGGCTAATTATTTTTGAGTAGGAAATACAGCAATGAACAAACCAGATCCACGGCCGGTCAACTATAGCCGGACGATGATGACTGAATTGGTGATGCCCAATGACACAAATCCATTGGGTCATCTGATGGGGGGTAATCTGATGCGATGGATGGATATCGCCGGGGGCATCTGCGCGGCCAGGCATTGTGGAGCACATGCGGTGACTGCATCTGTCGATAATGTATCTTTTGCCAAGCCGATCCACCTGGGTGACGTCATCACCATTAAAGCCTCTGTCACAAGAGCCTTTAATACATCCGTTGAAATATATCTTGAAGTGTTTACTACCTCTTCATTCGGGGCAGACCTGGAAAAATCAAACCATGCCTATATGACCTTTGTTGCATTGGATTCCAGGACCTCAAGGCCAAAAGAAGTGCCACAAGTAATTCCCGAGACCGACGAAGAGCACACACTTTTCAAAGGAGCGGCACGTCGCAGGGAAGTAAGACTTGTATTAGCCGGACGTCTCAAGCCAGAAGATGCTCATGGTCTTAAAGCCCTCTTTGCTGAATTAGAAGCAGACACCGAGAAGTAAGATATGGTGTCTAAAAAGTTTAAATCCCTCCTTAAATCCATTCTGTCAAGGTACCAGACATTACATCTGGAATATCCGGTGGACATGAAACCCAGATATGGATTTGGTAAACCCGTGCATAAGGGATTAAATGCAATTATAGAAGTTGACAGTAATGTTTATAAAAGTTGGCTTCAAACAGCCTTAGATTTCCGTGAGCAGTTTGTCCAATGGCCGGTATATGATCCACAGCATCCTTCCCTCCAACCATCCTGGAATAATGGTTTCCTGCCAGGGCTGGATATGGTCATGTTGTATGCTCTCATTGCATCCGGCAAACCATCGACCTACGTTGAGATTGGTTCCGGCAATTCCACCAAAATAGTCGCAAGAGCTAAGAAGGATCATCAACTTCCACTACAGATTATTTCTATGGACCCGGCACCCAGAGCTGAAATTGATCAGCTAGCGGATACCATTGTCAGGCAACCATTTGAAAATGCTGACCTGGGGTTATTTACCTCTTTGAAAAGCGGAGATGTTGTTTTTGTAGACAACTCACATCGGATTTTTCCTAATTCAGATGCTACCGTTTTCTTCATGGATGTGCTGCCTGTCCTGGCTCCAGGCGTGATTGTACATGTACATGATGTGTACCTTCCTTTTGATTATCCGCAGGAATTTTGTGACAGGTATTACTCCGAACAGTATGCGTTGGCTGCATTTTTGTTAGCTAATCCTGCTAAATACAGGACGATAATGCCTAACTTTTTTGTGTCAGAGGATCAGGAATTAAAAAAGATTCTCAACCCCTTATGGGAGCATGCATCTATGCCTGACGTAGAAAGACACGGAGCTTCGTACTGGATTCAGATAGGAGATTAATCCTGTATTATCTCAGCAGCATGACATCACCTTTCCTGACTTCCGACCGCCCATCAGGGTAGCGAAGTGTTGCGGTGTATACGTATGTATCTGGGATAGCGGGCTCATTTTTCCACATACCATCCCAACCAGCCAGATCACCATCTGGTGCATCGTAGACTAACTGGCCCCAGCGATTGAAGATCAGAAATTTCTCAATGACGATGTTACCGGTGATGATGATCCTGAAATTATCATTCAGCTCATCATTGTTGTCAGGCGTGAACGCATTGGGGATCACAAAGCTTGGCGGAATCGTGGTAAAGGAAAGGGTATCTTTTTGCTCACAACCCACACTGTTGATAAAAGTCGCCTCAACGAAGATGATTTCCTCATTAGCATTAAAAACGATTGACGTGCCGCTCCCTGGTACAGATTGGCCATTTACAGTCCATGTGACAGGCGTAGGATCAGGAGTTGCAAATAATGTAACTGTAACTTCGGAGCCTTGTATTGTGCTATCAGTCATTGGCACACGGAAAAGATTTGATTCATCCCCCCCATAAATGGACATAGAAACCAGCCCGGAAACCTTGCAGATGTCAGGATCCGGTGATTCAGCAAAAAACTGGAGTTTACCGGCCGAATTAACGGTAACTGTTGGAGTTGCACATTGTGTACAACTCAAATCAAGGTCGCCGCTTGCCACTGACCATTCAACATTTGTGAGAGTCGGGTCACCGGTATTTACAACCACTATACCGCCAATGCAGGTGAAAAATTGTGTACTGTTCAACTGAGGATTTGAGCCGGGAACCATCTCGAATATACCTTGTGCGATACAAAAATCGGGGTTCGTCGTATTAGCTGTTAATCCAACAAGTACCGTATCAGTTCCTGTAACAGTCACGGAGGGATCTGGACAATTGGTGCAACTCAATGTACCATTGCCCTCGATGATACTCCATGTAAAGCCTGACAATCCCGCTGGATTGGTGATCGTTAAAGGCACGATGTCTCCCTCGCACACAACGTTATCACCGGAGATATTAATCTCCTGTATCTGAGTACCCGGGATGAGCAGTATGGAGCCTTGTGCACCACAGAAATTTTCGTTTGTCGTATTAGCGGTCAGTAAAATGTTGACTGAACCAGCACCATTGATCGTCACAATGGGATCAGGGCAAGAGGTACAACTCAATGATCCATTGCCGGAAATGACACTCCAGTTGAAATTGGATAGTCCGGCTGGATCGGTAATCGAAAGCGGTACCATGTCCCCGATGCAGATCACTTCAGGAGCAGTTATGCCTATCAGTTGGAAAGGAGGTATCTGGATCGGGAGAACAGCGCCTACCGGGCATTCCAGGATTTTGCCTGAAAACTGATAAATCACCGTAGTTCCAGGAGTCCCTATTACGGTGACTGTT
>Ga0073902_10001581_pt1 | contig 12265 bp, 11 predicted proteins | sample KloWWTmeKNB19Kit_FD_66667 | JGI IMG/M metagenome (GOLD analysis project Ga0073902, IMG submission 66667) | Active sludge microbial communities from Klosterneuburg, Austria, studying microevolution and ecology of nitrifiers - Klosterneuburg... | ecosystem: Engineered > WWTP > Aerobic digester >...
AAGCGGGCCGATTCCGTCGCCAAAGGTATCGTCGACGGTTTGGTGTGCTTCCTGAACCGCGAGACGGAATAGGCTGAAACGCGAATTCTCGGAAGCGCCAGCCCATGGGCCGGCGCTTCCGAATGACGCCCTGCACTACTTGCGGAGCGCCTCCGCGAGTTTGGCGGCCGCGGCCTGAATCTGATCGACGTCTTTCTTGACGTCGTCGGTGGTCAGCAACGATACCGGCTTGAACGTGTCACGGGTGATCCGGCTCAGGCTCCGAAACGGTTGGCCGGCCTTCCAGGTCGCATTGGCGAAACGGGCAAGCAGGGTCATCTCGTCAGCCGAGCGGCTGCCTTTGACAATCCCATCGAGGATCTGCAGCGGTGTCTCGTTGGTGCGCTCGGAAATGACACCCACTCCCGCTTCAAGCGCATAGAAACCCGCCAGGTTGATGGCGATTTTCTCTTCCTTGACGCTCTTGGGACTGGTCGATGTCTCCTCCTCGGGCCGGAGGAAGGCCGGGACCGGCTGGCCCTGGCCGATGTAGTAGGCGGCGTCCAACGCTTGTGCCATATCCTGGGCATACGCTGGATCGCGTAGAATCGCCTGTAATCTGACTAGTTGAGCAGCGGTGTCTTTGCCTTTCACGTCCTGCATTTTCTCGGCGAGTTTTGCGGCTGCTGCCTTGATCTGAACGAAGTCCTTCTTGAGTTCCACCTCAGTCAGAAGCCCGGCTGGACCAAAGGTGTCCCGGGTAATGCGGCTGAGACCGCGGAATGGTTGTCCAGCCTTCCAGGTGGCATTGGCGAAGCGCGCCAGCAACAGCATGTCGGCATTGGCCCGACTGCCATTTGCGACAGCTTCGAGCACATCCAGCGGCGTCTGCTTGTCTCGGTCCGCCAAGTATCCAACCCCAACTTCGACCGCGTAGAAGCCCGCCAGGTTGATGGCGATCTTCTCTTCCCTGACGCTCTTCGGGACTGTGGCCGTTTCCTCCTCCGGCTTGACAAAAGGCGGAATGGGCTGCCCCTGGCCCTTGTAGTAAGCCGCGTCGAGGGACTGGGCCATGTCAAGCGCAAATGCTGGGTCGCGCAGAAGCTTTTGTAGTTTGCTTAGCTGTTCGGCGCGGGCATTGGACACGGGCGGGACTGTTGCTGGCGGTGACGCCGGCTTGACCGTTGGCGGCGGCGCCGCCGTGGGTGTGGCCGCCGCCGCGCAGCCAGAAAGAAGTGCTGCGCACGCGAGCAGGGATACGAATCTCGTCTTCATGATGTTTCCTCCAAACTGGGTGGTTGTTCAGTTGGCTTCCAGGGCGCAAATTGATTCTAGGCCCATTCGGCGTTTCGACGGTGCGCCAGCAGGCGCGGACCTCAGGTTGACGGCTGCGCTGGTTCCCTGCTTGACCGGCTGTTGCCACTTGCGCGAATTGGGAGTATGCTGATAATGCAGCTTCGGAGAAGGTAACCCATGAATATCACAACCAAAAGGCCGCTTGCTCGAATACTGATTTCGTTTGCGCTCGCGCTGGCGTTCTCGGGGGCCGCGCCCATGGCCGCGTTGGCCGAAACAGGCGTTGATCCCGCCGCCATTGCGCCATTCCTCGACGACGGTTCGGACGCCGAATACTCGGTCGACTTCGCCCCAGGCTTTAAGGACTATGAGATCGACGCGGAATTCGACTCGTTGAAAAAGAGTCATGAGTTCACGTTTGATGAGACCAGCATTCAAGATCCGGCTGCCGCGGCGCGCCCGGCAAAGTGGATTGAGGTGGTTCTGTCCAAGCAGATGGTCTACGCCTGGCAGAATGGCAGAGTAGTGCTGTCTTCGAAGATATCGAGCGGGCTTTCGCGCACTCCAACCGTGCGGGGAAACTTCCGGATTTATGTAAAGTATGTCAGCACACGCATGCGCGGGCCGGGCTATAACCTTCCCAACGTGCCGTATACGATGTACTTCTACCGCGGCTATGGCCTTCATGGCGCCTATTGGCACAACAACTTCGGCCGCCCCATGAGTCATGGTTGTGTGAACCTGCCGGTGTCTTTTTCTGGCCAGCTTTTCAGATGGGCGCCGGTCGGAACCCTGGTTTACATCCATTAGCTGGCAGGACCTGGCATGAGGGCCGGCCTCCGCGGACGCGTGCTGATCCTGCTCGCGATTGCGGTGGCGCTCGTCGCTGCCTTTGTCCTTACGTATCGGCGTGTCCGAGCGGAGGCCGAATCCGAACAACGCTGGTCGTTGGTGCGCGCCCGCGGCGGCTTAAGAGTAGGCATCGACCCGAGTGACAAACGGTTTTCGTATTTCACGGTAGAGGGTTGGCAGGGCTTTGATGCCGATCTTGCCCGCGAAATTGCGCGCCGGCTTGGTCTGGCGCTTTGGGTGGAACCGGTCGGCTACGACGGTGTTTACGACGCGCTTCGCTCGGATCGGGTGGACGTCTCGATGTCGGCTCTGATCGCCGACCCGGCCCAAACGGCGGACTATGCATTCAGCGTGCCGTACTTCGATGCTGGCCTCGTGCTGGTGGGCGGGTGTCGGCCCAACGAGGCCATCCCTGGGTGTCTTTCCAGCAAGCGGCTAAGCGTCGCGCTGGGATCGGACGCCGATCGTCTTGCCCGGCAGTGGGAGCGGCGTGCGCCCAACCTGGTCCGTATTGTCTTTGATGAGGATCGAGCAGCTCTGGCCGCTCTCAATACGCAGTCCGATGCGGCCCTGGTCGATGGTCGCGAAGTCTGGCAAGAACTCGACGCGCTGCGTGGATCGAATCAGGCAATTGTTCTTGTCGAGGCCCGTCCATATGTCTTGGCGGCCCGGCGCAGCGATGGACGGCTGCTCGCTGAGATCAACGCGATTCTCAACGCGATGCAGGCGGATGGATCGCTGGATGGCCTGTCGAGGAAGTGGTTAGCCCCGCGCTGAGCGAAGAATCGTCGCGACTTAACAGCTCGGGTATGCGCCACCCCCAACGGATTAACCTCGCGGGTAGGCGCCATCGGCTCGACGCGAGATGGGCTTTGCAGCGCCTACCCGCGAGGTTGATCCCGCAGAACGTCTAGCCACGAGGCTCACGCGCATTGCTGTCGGGCGGCCCCGGTTTTTTGGGCCGCCCCGGATCCTGGGCAGCGCGCGGGTTGACCAGATTCATCGCCATGTCCAGGCCGTCGGTCACCCAGCGCTGCACGCCCTGATCGATCCGTTTGAACAGGTCATCCAGCGCCGGAACTTCGTCCCGTCCGAAGTCATCGAGGACATAGTCCTTGGGCGCCTGACGCCCCGGCGGACGCCCGATCCCGACCCGAATGCGCGGGAACTCCTGCCCGCCGACACGCGGGATGATTGACTTCATGCCATTGTGCCCACCCGCGCTGCCGGACGGCCGCATCCGAATCTGCCCAAAGGGCAGGTCGAGCTCGTCGTAGATCACCAGCAGGTCGGCCAGCGCCGACTTGTAGAAGCGCAAAAGTGGCCCGACCGTCAAACCGCTCTCGTTCATAAAGGTCTGAGGCTTGACGATGACGACCCGCGCGCCCTTGATCAGACCTTGCGCGACCAGGCCGTGGTTCATCATCTTGGTGAAGGCCAGGCCGTGTTCGCGCGCAAGGTAGTCGGCGGCAAGGAAACCGACGTTGTGACGGTTGTTGGCGTACTGGCGACCCGGGTTGCCAAGCCCGGCGATCACCCGCCAGCGCAAATCCTCCATCAACTAGTTCCCGTAATCGATCGGCCGGCGGAACACGCGCCTGATGCCAAAGCCGACAATCTTCTTGGCCAGGAGATACGCTGCAAAGGCCGCGAAAGCCAGCCCAACGAGCTCCGCGCCGCGCAAAAAGGCGCGTGGGATGGCGGCCGTGTCCAAAGCTACTGCGGTGGCTGCCAGGCCCGGGGTGGCAACCGCGCCAGGGCGAGGTGTGCCGGAGGCTGCACCCGGTGTTGCCGCGCCCGTGGCGGCCGCGGCCGCGCCCTCGACTTTCAGATTCCGGACCACCGACTCGATACTTTTTCCATCCGCGCTAAATACCTGCAGGCGCAGCGCATATTCACCGGCCGCCAACGCCCGGGTATTCCAGGTTGACAGCAAGCCATTGTCGACGGGCTGTGTGCCGCCGCCAAAGACCTGCCAGGTCTTGGCGTCCGGTTCGATCGCAAAGGCGACCTCGTAGCGGCTGAAACCAGGCATGTTGGCGCTGCCCTGGGCAGTGACGCTGGCGCTCAAGGTCTGCCCGCGCACGGGTGTTACGATCCGCGCGATTGGCGCCACCGGGGTGGCGGTCGGGGAGCGGGTGGGCGTGGGCGGTGGCTGTGGCGTTTGCGCGCCAGCCGGGAGGAGCGTCGTCATCAACGCGAATGCCGCTGATACAATCCCGCCGATAACCGGCCCGAAGCGGCGCGATAGGTGTCGCAGTGTCATCTTGATGCGCAAAGCCCGCCGATTGTAGCCGAACCCGCCCATGCGAAATGGTCTGACACTCCCCACAAACGAGCGCGCGCAGCGCGTTGCGCTTGCGTTTTTTTGCGCGGTGGTCGGACTGGTGTCGGGCGCGCTGGCGGTCGTGGTCAATCCGCTGTTTGTGCTGCCGCTGATCCCCCTGGCCGTCGGGACGGCTTGGGCGACCCGCACCAAGGAACGCGCGATGTGGCTCTTGGTCGCCGGCATCGCCTTGCTGCCGCGGGTGGCGTCGCCGGTGTCCATCGGCTTCAAGCCCACCGTCATCGACGCCGCGATGCTGCTGCTTCTGGCGGCCTGGGTGATCGATCGGTCCCGCCGCCGGGAGACACGACCAGCGCCGGCCTTGCCGGGTCTCGTCGGCTATCCGCTCGCGGCGCTGATATTTGTCGCGGTCGCCGCCTTCATCGCTGGTATTCCGAATGGCCCGCTGACAACCCTGGTCTTGCGCCGCTTTGGCGAACTTATCCTGACTTTGATGTCGGTCTACGTCATGATCGGCATCTTTGCGGCGCCCGGCGCGCGCCAGCTCGTAGTGCGCGCCCTCATGCTGTTTGGGGCGTTAGCCGGTCTGATTGGAATTGCGCTATACGTTATCGCCGACGAGACAGCGATGCGGCTGCTATCGGCCCTTCGGCCGTTTGGCTATCCTGAGGGCTCCGGTGTGCTCCGCTATGTCCTAGATGACCCGGCGCAGCTTCAGCGCGCAACTGGACTCTGGATTGACCCGAATGCGTTCGGGGGCTTTCTGTTGGTTGCCGGCGCAATCAGCTTGCCGCAGGCGTTCGCGCCGCGGCCAGCGCTGCCGCGCCTGCTCGTATTGAGCTGCCTCGCGGTGATAGGGCTGGCCTTGATTCTCACCGTTTCGCGAGGGGCGATGATTGCGCTTGGGCTGGTTGCCTTGCTGATGGGTCTTGTCAAATACCGCCGGATCCTGCCGCTGATTGGCATCGTGCTCTTAGCGGCGCTTGCGCTGCCCCAGACCCGCGAGTTGATCGCCCACTTCGCCGATGGATTCGCCGTGCGCGACCTGGCCACCCAGATGCGGGTGGGGGAATACAAGGACGCTTTTCGGCTGATTGAGCGGTACCCCATCTTTGGGGTTGGCTTCACTGACACACCGGATGTTGATCTCTACATCGGCGTGTCGAACATGTATTTGCTCATCGCCCAGCAGATGGGTCTGGTCGGTCTGGCCGTGTTCATCGTCACCCTGATCGGTTTCTTTTCGATAGCTGCCCGCGCGATGCGGGCGGCCTTGCGGGATAACACGCTGGCCCCCGTATGGCTGGGGGCGCACGGCGCGGTGATCGGGGCGCTGATGACGGGGATGGTCGATCACTATTTCTTCAACATTGACTTCCACAACTCGGTAATGCTGTTTTGGATTGTGCTCGCTCTCGCCGTGGCATCTTCGACTACAATCGCCGATCATGATGCAGCTCAAAGTGAAAGCCCTGAAGAAGATCGACATCGTCACGGTCTCGGGCCGGATGGACAGCGCGACCGCGCCCGAATTTGACAATGCGCTAAAAGGCCTGCAGTTGGAGGGCCGGCACAAGATCGTGCTGGACTTCGCCGGCCTCGATTACATGAGCAGCGCCGGTCTGCGGGCCATGGTCGCGGCGCTAAAGGAAGCCAAGGCGCACAACGGAAGCGTGCTGGTTGCCGCGGCCAATGACAAGATTCGAGACACGATCGCGCTGGTCGGCTTCCAGAGCCTCTTCCCCGTGTTTGATGACATTCTCGAAGCGGTGGATTCGCTCTAGGGCGTTGCGCCCGAGCCGCGCGCGACATGCCGCGCGCTGACCCTCGCGATGATCACCCTCCGACGCCTGAGCCTGCCGGCGCGCCATAGCCAGTTAGTTGTCTTTGCGCGGGAGGCGCGTGCCGCGGCCGCCGAGGCGGGGATGAGCGAGGCCGAGGCCTACCGGGTCGAGCTGGCGGTGGACGAGGCGTGCGCCAACATCGTCGACCATGCCTATGCCGGGAATCCCGGCGAGATTGACATGGAGATCGGCTGGGTGCCCGCCAAGACCTTTGTGGTCATCCTGACCGACGAGGGCCGCCCGTTCATCGTGCCGGATGTCCCGCCGGAATCGCCGCCGAAGTCGATCGAAGAGCTGCGGGTGGGTGGGCTTGGGCTGCGCATTATTCGCCAGGCCATGTCGGAGGCGCGCTGGGAGTTTGGGGTCGGCGGCGCCGATGGCCGCAAGGTCAACCGCCTGACCATGACGCGCGATCTAGCGCCTGTCGTCGCAAGTTGACCCGTGGCCATGCTCGATCTCGCCGTGGTCATCGTCTCGTGGAACGTCCGGGATTTACTGCGGGCCTGCCTGCGCAGTTGTCTCGATGGTCTTCACGAGTCTGGCTTGCAGGGCCGGATCGTCGTTGTCGACAGCGCCTCGTCCGACGGCACCGCCGCGATGGTTAGCACTGAGTTTGGCCAGGTCGAGCTGATCGCATCAGAGGACAACATCGGCTTTGTCAAGGGCAACAACCTGGCCCTGCGCCGGGTGGGACTTGGCGGGCAAGATACCGCGGCTGAGCGCCCGCGCTACGTCTGGCTGCTCAACCCCGACACCCGTGTGCATCCGGGCGCGATCAACGGTTTGGTTGATTTCATGGACGCGACGCCGCGCTGCGGGTTGTGCGGGCCGAAGCTGGAAAATCCGGATAGCAGTCTGCAGATGGGGGCTTTCGGCTTTCCCGGCCTGGCCCAGCTCCTGATCGAGACCCAGCCCCGTCTGGCCCGTTTTCGCGACTCGCGAGTGGACGGCCGCTATCCCCGCGCTTGGTTTGATCGCCCAACGCCCTTTCGCATAGGCAGTCCGTTGGGGGCGGCCATGCTGGCCCGGGCCGAGGCAGTCGAGCAGGTGGGTTTGCTCGACGAGGGCTTCGAGATGTATTGCGAGGAGATCGATTGGGCGATGCGGATGCGCCGGGCCGGCTGGGAGCGCTGGTGCGTGCCCTCGGCCGTCGTGACCCATTACGGCGGGGCCAGCAGCGGCCAGGCCAGCGCCCGGACCGAGGCGATCAAATGGCGCAGCCGCCGGCGCTATTACGCCAAGCATTACGGGGCGATCCGACGGGCGATCGCTCTACGCATCGCTCGGGGTCGTTGATAACGTTGATTACGTTGGTAACGTTATCAACGACCAACCATCCCCGCCAACGCGTGCGCGACCTCCATCAGCCGGGCCTTCCACTGCTCCGGCGTGCCACGCCGCGAATACGTCACCTGGCGCCGGCCGATGATGCCGTCCTCGCCCAACAGCCGCTCGAGCCTGATCCGCGGAATCTTCTCGATCGCATCCGCCCGGATCGTGATTCGATTGCCATCCGTCGTGATCGACTGGGCTCCAAACTCACTGGCCGCGATCTTGAGCCGGGCCTGGTAGGTCAGATTCAGGGCCGGGCCGGGCAGCTTGCCAAACCGATCGACCAGCTCTTCCTCGAACGCCACCACGGCCGCCTCGTCGCCCAGGCTGGCCATCCGCCGATAGAGCTGCAGCCGCAGAGCGTTGTCGCCGACATACTTTTCGGGCAGCCCGACTGCCAAAGGCAGATCGATCACCATCGGGCGGGTCGGCTCGGCTGGGACCTCAGTCCCGTCGCGCAATGCCCGCAACGTGCCCACCTCGTGCGAAAGCAATCGGGTGTAGAGGTCCAGACCGACGCTGCTGACGTGCCCGCTTTGCTTCGGCCCCAGCAAATCGCCCGCCCCGCGCAGCTCAAGGTCGCGCATCGCGATCATGTAGCCCGCCCCGATCCCGGCCGCCTCACGTAATGTGTTCAAACGTTCCTTGGCGTCTTCGGTGAGCTTGGCCCTGCGGTCATGGAAGAAATAGGCGTAGGCCTGGGTCGAGCTGCGCCCAACCCGGCCGCGCAATTGATACAGCTCGGCCAGCCCGAAATGGTCGGCCCGGTCGATGATGATGGTGTTGGCGTTCGGAATGTCCAGCCCGCTCTCGATGATGTTGGTCGAAACCAGGATGTTGGTCCCGCCGTCCGAGAACGTTTGCATAATCCGCGACAGTTCCCGGTCGTGCATCTGGCCGTGGGCGATGGCGATCGAGGCCTCCGGCACGAGACGATGTACCTTCTGGGCCAGCAGGGGCAGGGTCGTGATCCGGTTGTGGACGACAAAGACCTGCCCGTCACGATCGAGCTCGCGCTGGATGGCCTGTTGGAGCACAGCGTCCTCGAACGCGCCCACATAGCTGATGATGGGCAGCCGCTCCGCCGGCGGGGTCTCGATCAGGCTGATTTCGCGCACGCCCGACAGGCCCATGTGCAGCGTGCGCGGGATCGGGGTCGCCGTCATTGTCAGCACATCCACCCCAACCTTGAGCTGTTTGAGCTTTTCTTTCGCGCTCAGGCCGAAGCGTTGCTCTTCGTCGATGACGAGCAGGCCGAGGTCCTTGAACTGGGCCCGGTCAGCGATCAGCCCATGCGTGCCGATCACGATGTCGAGCTCCCCGGCGCCCATCCGTTCGATCACCCGTTTCTTCTCAGCCGCAGTCCGGAAGCGCGAGAGCATGTCGATCTTCACCGGGAACGGCGCCAGGCGGCGCCGGAACGTGCTGTGGTGCTGCTGGGCGAGAACAGTCGTCGGCACCAGCACCGCCACCTGCTTGCCATCTTGCACGGCCTTGAAGGCCGCTCGCAGCGCGACTTCGGTCTTGCCAAACCCCACGTCGCCGCACACCAGCCGGTCCATCGGGCGCGGGCTCTCCATGTCATTTTTGACCGCCAGGATGGCCGACAACTGGTCGTCGGTCTCGACATAGGCGAACGACGATTCGAGCTCGCGCTGCCAATGGCCGTCCGGGCTGAAACCGAAACCGGGCGCGACTTCGCGCTCGGCGTACAACTTGAGCAGCTCGCGGGCAACATCGGCGGCCGCGCCTTTGGCCTTTGACTTGGAGGTTTGCCATTCCGGCGAGTGCAGCTTGGTGAGTGTCGGCTGCAGATCCTCGCCACCGACATAGCGCGCCACCCGATCCAGATGATGCAGCGGCACAAACAGGCGGTCGCCTTCGGCGTATTCAAGCAGCAAATACTCGCGCTCGCCTTCGACCGGCTCGACCGAGGTGCCGGTGTTGACCGTCAACTTGACCGTGCCGCGGAATACCCCAACGCCGTAGTCCTCGTGCACAACCGCATCGCCGGTCTTCCAGTCGGCGAAGCCTTTCTCGGGAGCGGCCCTCCGCGCCCGGCCGGCGGTGAAGGCGTCCGGGCGCGCATAACCAAAAATCTCTACATCTGTCAATAGCGTCATTCCGCTGGCATGGATGAAACCGCCTGGCAGGGCGCCATTGACAAACATCACCCCGCGCTCCGGCACGGACTCCAGGTCGGAGTGCGCCGCCGTCCCAGGTCGCGTTTCGGCCCACAGGCCGGCCAACCGGCTGGCCTGGCGCGATACAACGATGACTGGGTTTGTCACGTTGGCCTTGAGATAATCCAGGACTGGCTGAAGTTGCCCTGCGAAATGGGGGGCCGCCTTGAAGGCATTCGCGAGGGTTTCTGGCGCTGACACGGACCTTTCGGCCGCAAGGCCAAGGACAAGTCGCGGTATCGCCGGCTTGCCCTCCGAGAACATTTTCCAGGACCCAAATGGCAGGAGTCGCGCCTTTACCTGTGCGACTTCGCCGGCATCTTCCAGGATCGCCCGTTCGCGTTCCGCCTTGTTTTCAAGTTCTTCCCAGGCTGCGCGGAGTTCGACTTCGTCGTCGATGATGATCAGTCCGTCCTCGCCGAGATAGTCGAAGACAAGCGATGGCGCCTTGCTTGGCGCGGCGAGGTCGAGCGGGGTGATGGCGATCCGGTCGCCCGTTTCGCCACTTCGCTGAGTGCCCGGGTCAAACCAGCGGATCGATTCGACCTGATCGCCGAACAACTCGATCCGGGCCGGCTGCTCATACACCGGCGACCACACATCGATGATCCCGCCTCGCCGGCTGATCAAACCGACCCGATCAACGACCGGCGCATTTTCGTAACCGATCGAAACCCAATGGGCCAGCATGCTTTCCAGCGCAAGATCCATATCCCGCCGGATGAAGCGTGTGCCGCTTGAGAACAGACCTGGCGCCATGGTCGGATGCATCGCCGCCCGTGGGCTGGCAACGATCAGCGGGGGCACGCCGATGCCGCGCGTCATTGGGCTGAGCCGGGCCAGCGCCGCAGTGCGCTGGGTGACGACATCGATCACCGGCGCGACGCTGTCGTAGAACGAGGTGTTGGGCTCGACCAGCCGAATAAGCGATAGTGACTCGGCAATGTCGATCCCGCACAGGGTTCGCACGGCGTCGGCAGCCTGGCGCGAAGCCTCCACCGACGATGTGACATACAGGGTCGGCCGGCGGGTCTGTTGCCACAACGCCGCAACGATAAGTGGGCGGATGGACCGGGCGACTGCCAGGGCGATCGGACCGGAACTTGGCTCGGACAGCGAATTCCGGAGTGCCTGGTACTCGGGCAGGCCTTCAAGCCAGGCCGACAAGGGTCGCATTGACATAATCTGCCCAAAATCTCCTACAAGACCCGCTCCCCGAGGCGATGGCCCCCGTCCCGGCGCACGCCGGGACGGGGGCCATCGCCTCGGAAGTCAGGTTTATTGGGAGCGCTGGGGATTGTTATTGTAGCGGTTCAGCCAATGAATATAATGAATCGCAAGAACTTGGGCCACTGGCCCGAGTCGGACGAATTCGATGGCAGGCACGATTACGGCGCTCAAGGCGCAGAAACGCGCGCGAGGGCGGGTGGACGTGCACCTGGACGGTGAAGTTGCGTTTAGTGTGGCCCTGATTCACGCCCTGTGGCTGAAGATTGGGCAGACGTTAAGCGACGATGCGATCGCGTCGCTGCAGGCTGCGGATACGCTTGAGCAGGCCAAGCAGCGGGTGGTCGGTTTGCTCGAGTTTCGCCCGCGATCTGTGCGCGAGGTTCAGCAGAGGCTGAAGCGCGCAGGGGTGGACGAGAATACGATCGATCAGGTCGTCGATCAACTGAAGGCGGCGGGGATGCTGGACGACAAAGCGTTTGCCGCGGCGTGGGTGGAGAGCCGCCTGCGCGCAAATCCGCGCGGCAAGCGGATGCTGGCCTGGGAGTTGCGCCAAAAGGGCGCCGATCCTCAGGCGATCGAGGCATCCCTGGCCGGCGTGGACGATTCAGAGGCCGCGCTCACGGCGGCGCGTAAGCGTTTGTCAAGGCTGGCATCGCTATCGGCGCCGGAAAGACGGCGCAAGTTGATCGAGTATCTCGCCCGGAATGGTTTCGCGTTCACCATCATCGAAGACGTCCTTGGAAAACTGGACCTTGCGGCGGATGACGCCGTAGAGTGAGACAAGGACGAAATACATGGAAGTCACATTCCTGATCATTGGGCTGGTCGTAGGTTTATTGATCGGCGCGGCAATTGCCGTATTCGCGTATCGGAATGCCCGAAAGAAGACGCGCGACGAAGGCGCCGTCCTGCGGGTTGAGGCCGAAAAGACGCTGGCCGAGGCGCAAGCCAAATCCCGCGAATTGCTGGTCGTCGCAAAAGACGAGGCGATCAAGGTGCGGGACAGCGCCGAGTCCGAGTTCAAGGAGCGCCGGGCCGAGATTCAGCGTGAAGAAGAGCGCCAGGTCCGCCGGCGCTCGGATATCGAAGCGCAGCGCGAGAAGCTCGATCAGCGCAACAAGACCGCTGACAAGCGCCAGCAACAGCTCGACAAACTGGCTCAAGATGTTGAGAAGCTGCAGGCCGAGCGGGTGGCCGCCCTCGAACGTGCCGCCGCCATGACCCGCGAAGACGCCCGAAATGAGTTGATCGGGGCGGTCCGC